>Ga0172363_10000068_pt1 | contig 59326 bp, 53 predicted proteins | sample LakKivs2_kivu2a2_FD_114541 | JGI IMG/M metagenome (GOLD analysis project Ga0172363, IMG submission 114541) | Sediment microbial communities from Lake Kivu, Rwanda - Sediment s2_kivu2a2 | ecosystem: Environmental > Aquatic > Freshwater > Lake > Sediment | place: Rwanda: Western Province, Lake... | reverse complement strand
TTGATCGGACTTGTGAAAATCTAACGGCGCATTCGTCTAGGGGTTTAGGACACCTCCCTCTCAAGGAGGAGATCACGGGTTCAAATCCCGTATGCGCTACCAAGTAATTAAAAACCGCCTGTCTTGTAGCTATATTTACATATCAGGCGGTTTCATTTTTCAAAAATGCTATATATAAATCATATTCGCGCATTAAACGTTTCGACAGTCTCAAGTTGACATATAAGAAGTGCTAGCTTAGGATTGGCCAAGAAATAGTATGAAGATAATGCGATGACTAAAAGGCATACTCTATTGTTTGCGATTTCAATGAGCTTGTGCCTCATCCTTTCATCCTTTTCTATTTGAACATCCGAAGACTATCAGACCCTACACTTGACAGTCACTTCCTTCAGTATTAGAGTATTGCAAACTTCAACGATGCGATTTGACTTCAGCGAGAACAGGAGAGAGTCGACACGAGGCTTCATTAGGAGGAGGCTGATATGAGACTTAAATATCACTCTGGTCGTGGTCATAGGAATGAAAGGATAGATAGTGGAGCGAAATGGAAGGCAAAAAAGAGACTAGTCACAATGGCTTCTTGGATTATCGGCGCGTTACTGATAGCTTGTGGATTATACCTCATGTTTTCCGATAGTGGAACATTTAAACACGTAATCGGAGGCTTGATATTTCTTGCCGGAGCATTACTAATAGGTTTCTCTAGAGAAATGAGGAATTGGATTCTTATGAAGTGGTGAGCTACAGATAGAGTATATTATGAGACTAGCAAGAGCAACAGGAACATTCATAACAATAACTTGTGGCATTGTAGTGATAGTATCTGTTTTCCTAAGTTGGATAGATTGGGGGCAAACAACTTATACAGCATGGAACTATATAGATGCTTCATTAAGTAGCAACTTCTATCTGTTATTGGTGCTTGTCGGCGGTATATTGATGATTATATTTAATATTCCCACATTTATATTTACCCTGGCTTCAAAAGGCAGCAGAAAAGCTATCATCACTCTTAATGTATTGACTATGATCGGTGCACTATTAGCTGTTGGCGGTTCCATTTGGTTCATTACCGATGTCAAGATTAACTCGTTGCTGGATCAAATGGGTATAGACGTATTAAGTGTGATTAGTTATGGTGTTTGGATAGCAATAGCTGGGGCTATGATTGGCTTTATCTTCGCTATCTTAACATCCGTGTTATCAAAAGCTAGAGAAAAATAAATATTAATCTTGGAGGCAAATCATCTTGATAATGCATCATAGAACCTCAATCCGCTGTCATGAGGTTTTTTCATAGGCTTCTCTATGTTCTTTATTACAGCATCTTAGTACATAATCAAAGCTATAAGGTCCACTTCAACCTCAAGTTAAAGAACAACAATCAAAACTGGACCGGTTTTGACTTATTGAGCTTTTACTTATAAAATTCAGTTTCGATGGCTGTGATATACCTTTAGATTTCTAGTCTATTCTGTTAAGGGGAGACCAGTTTTTAAAATGCCGTATACACTACAATGAGAGTTTGACACTCACAGAATGGTTGTTTTACTCTTAATTGGCTGAATTACTGAATAAAATATATAATATGAAATGTAATCCTATGGAAAAGATCTTAAAACCCTTAATATTTATCTCATTAATCGGCTTTGCATTCACAGCATTCGTTGTATATGAAGCCGCGTATCGCCTCAGCAATTCGTCTGAGCTTTCCGCTCATGAGGCTGCAAATAAGGTGGTGAGTTATGTTAATAGTCACGGTGGATCAGGCGTTTCACTGATAGATACTACTGAGGAAAGCGGTTTATATAAGGTCCATATTAAGATAGGACAAAACGAATATTTCCTTTATGTCTCCAAAGACGGTAAAACATTGTTTCAGCAAGCCATTAATCTCGAAGGAAGTAATTCAGGTAACAACGGAAGCAATACGACAGAGGTACCCAAGAGTGATAGGCCAGATGTGAAGATTTTTGTAATGAGCTATTGTCCTTATGGTTTACAGGCTGAGAATATGATGTTGCCGGTCTATACTTTACTGAAGGATAAAGCGGATTTCGGCATATACTTCGTGGACTATGCTATGCACGGCAAGCAGGAATTGGATGAGAATCTGTTGCAGTATTGCCTGCAGAACGCAAATCAGTCGCAGTATTTTGAATATTTAAGTTGTTTCGTGCAGAATGGTAATTCTAGCACCTGTTTAGACGAAGTCGGGATAAACCCGGAAAACCTTGCCAGCTGTATTTCATCAACAGATACCACCTACAATATCAGTGGTCAGTATAACAATCAAAGTACATGGCTGGGTGGAACATATCCTATATTCAGTGTTCAGAACGATTTGAACGAGCTGTATAATGTTTCAGGATCACCAACGATAATCATCAACGGTCAAAAGGCAACTGTAAACCCGAGGACACCGGAAAACTTTAAACAAATTATTTGCAGCGCCTTTAACACATCTCCTGAAGAGTGTTCACAAACACTCTCTAGTGAAACACCAGCAGCTGGATTTGAATAAATTCACTACTTGTGGCTGAGCTTATTTCTTACCGCGCTCTTTATTTCGAGCTGTCTTTCGAGATACTGCCATTTTCCCAGCTGCTTGCCTCAATATTGTCTTTGAAGGTGTTTTTAAATGTAACCCTACCTGGGAGGAAAATGCAGTCACCAATCTTCGGCCCTTTGTCTTACACTTGGGGCATAAGGCGGGCTTATCTATTTCTACCATGAGGCGTCTAAGCTCGAAATCATTTTCACATTTCTCGCAGTAGTACTGATAGATGGGCATTTCCACCTCCATTCGAAAACTCTGATGTTAATATTTTTACTCAGCTCCTATTTCTTTTTCAATAGCCCATGATCACCTGTTGGAAAAATCATCTATTGATGTACTAATATGTACCAGTTAAAATTGATTTAGGCAAATTAATGGATGACGAAAAAATAAGACAAGCCGTGAGCCAAACACAGGTGCTGAGGTTGCCACGTCAGACACTTGCTACATTCGGTACTACTATCATAAACTATTATCTTCTAACCGAACCGATATACTCCGACATGGAGAAGGGAGAAGAGACCGTTATCCGTGAGGGCAGGGTTAGCTCTGAAAGGCCACGGGTGGTTACCCCGTTTTATCTTACTAGATTGGAAGGTTTCGGTGAGAGCGCGAAGAGATATTTGGACATGGTTATCAAGCAATATGGAATGCATATGCCAGGATTATATTACAATTACAAGAATGAACCAAAGGATTTACTAATTGTTTCAGCTAATATGGAAGTCGTAGCTGGACGATTGAATGATAAAATTGACAAGGACAAAGACAACCTCGCCGCTATCATAAAGGGCGTTGATGAATTATGGGATGTGTCACTCCTAAAATTTATCAGCGAGATGACTCAGGGTTCCATCAGAAGCAATATTGCAGAGATGAACACTATGGGTCTACTCGGCATCGATTCCGCTGGCGTTCCTATGGAAGCAAGATATCGCATCGAGATGATGTTCATGGAGGTGGCCCGCGGCGATAGAGAGCCACATGAGCTAAAGGAAGAGCTCGATAAATGGGAGGTCTTCTCTCAATATGAGGACAGATTCCTCAGTATGTTCCGCAAGTAAAAGCTGCACTATCCTACACTATATACCCCGGTGCCTACAGCTATCAATAACCCTTCATCATTATGAAGCTCCATACGTGTCACTGCCACTTTAGTCCCTGCTCTTAACATGTATCCTTTGGCCATAAATGATTTGCCCCGCCCTGGACGCAAGAAGTCGATGCGCAGATCTATTGTCCCAATCTTGCTCAAACTTTCATACTGTTTTTCAATAGATTTGTCTTTAATCTTCCTATATAGGTTAAGATAAACCGTATGGCCACCAACAGTGTCAAGCACTGAAGATATGATACCGCCATGTAGCACTTTATAATAAGGATTTCCAACGAGGCGATCCTTCATTTCGAATTTCATAACTCCCGTGTTGAAATCAGGGGACTCAATTTTGTATCCGATAAACTCCGAGAAAGAAGGCCCGGCAGTCTTTTCAAAGAAATCCACTGCAAAACGAAGCTCTTCATCAACGTTATTATCTGTCAATGTAAATTTCCTCACTCGATATACGGAGGTGTAAAGATCTGGTAATTCTATCCGACTGTATATGTCCCAGTTCCAACAGCAATTACGACCGAATCCTCGTTACGCAATTCCGTTCGGACAACTGCTACCTTGTTACCCATCCGCAGTATTTGGCCTTTTGCTATGAAATGTTGACCTCGACCAGGCCTTAGATAGTCTATCCTTAAATCGATCGTGCCGATCTTGCTCAGTCGCTCAACCTGTTTCTCAAAAGGCCTCCCCCTGATTTCATCGAATATTTTGATATGAACAGTATGCCCACCAGTTATGTCTAAAATAGATGAAATGACGCCTCCATGCAATATACGGAAAAAGGGATTACCTATTAGTTCGTCTCGCAAATCAAAGGAAACAATACCTTCATCGCACGTCTGAGAATCTAGGCTAAAACCAAGTATATCATTAAACGAAGGGCTGACTTTTTGTACAATATAATCGATCATCGTTTTGAGGTCTTTATCTCTCACATTGACCTTAACAGGCATAGGCATCTCCTTAATCTATATATTAAGGACTAAAGTCCAGCTACAATCTTCGCAACTTCCCAGTTATGTTCATATAAATGGAGCCCTTTGCTAACAGCAATAAGTTCTCCGTCTTCTACCCCAATCTCACTTGCCATAAACTCCTTCATAAGTTGGATACCTGCAAGGTTATTGGGAAATCCAGCATATAAATCCCATGATCGGAAATAGACGATGAAGTGTAGTTTGCCATAACGAACCCTCGTATCAATGATGCGTAGGCACGGAGGATCACTTAGATATATCGAATCGCGATTACCAATAGTAATAGTAGCTTGATTGGTATTAAAGCCACTTTTGTATATATCTATTACTTTAAGAAGCTGCTGTTCGATATCTTCGCCATATGTGTAGGTTTCGTTTGCCTGTTTCAGATTGGACATCAAATAAGGCAAGTAATCCTCCTCGACATATTTAATGTTTGTCGGAGGAGGAACTCCTTCTGGAACCGTAGGAACGAGCGGCCTAATACTAGGATTTTTTATATGTACAACAACAAAATCGAATTCTTTGCGTCTCTGTCCGGCATAGCTGCCTGTGTCGATAATATACGAGTAGCCTTTGGTCAGCACTTCACGAATGCATTTCCACCATGCTTCATTCAAATCTCTAGCTTCTATAATAGTTATATCCATTTTATACCATATTAAAGCTAGATTTTCGTATCCGTATACTTGATCGGCTTCCTATATATCCAGTCTGTGCGATTACGTACATCCCTATCATATAAGAGTCGGCAAACCATCACTTGTTTCCAATTATCCCTCGGCAGGGGACATTCAGCGATAATTCTTTTCATAATTAGAAGTAGAAGCATGCCTAGAAGGAACCACACGGTCATTACTGACTTCTCCCATGATAGCCATGGATTTGGAAGGAACGGACTTGGTATTATCATGACAAAAGCCGCTATTATCATGAACAGCGGCGATTTTTTAAAAATGCTCCAACCCCCTACCCAGACAGCCACAAATATTATTAACTCAAATGGCGCGAAAAAGCCAAGAGCTCCTAGCATTGGTGTAACCCCCCTACCTCCACCAAATTTAAAGAATAATGACCAGCTATGGCCTAACATCGCGGCCAACGCACCGATCCCCTGGGCTGCTACCTCGCTACCTCCAACAGTAAAATGCAATTTCATCACAATCAGAACTGGTATTATACCTTTGAACAAATCAAAGATGCCGACCGGGACGATAGCCCACTTTGCAACCGAATGCCATACATTCGATCCGCTTGCTATTCCGCTACCATAGTTTCTGATATCAACACCCTTGAGCAAACGTCCTGCGATATAAGACGCGGGCACAGAGCCTAGTAGATAAGAGCCTATAGTCAATAATATCATGGGATAATATGACATTATCAGTCACCTTTTTATTTAAGAATATTAATCAGCCATGCCATCCACCTTCCTCTTAGTCTACCGGGGAGAAGCGGAGTAACATGGTAACCATGTTTAAACAATATCATCTCTTTTGGCTGTTGCGCCATTTCATATAAGGCAATAGTTTTCTCATAAGGGAGCCATTTATCACCCTTACTATGTATAATAAGCTTGGGAATATTACCAGTTTTTACAATATTTTCCAAAGGATCTAAAAAGTCCCAGGATTGTGTATTGTTTATATTTATCGATAGCCTATATTTACGAAAGCACATCCATAGCCTAGATATTTGCTGGTTTAACCATCCGGCATATGGCAATGGACCGATTCGAGGGAACTCAAGAATGGATTTTCCCAATTCTTCGGCTTTTTCATGCATAGGTTTCCAGAACTCTGCAATACTCCCAATCTCAGACGGAACAGAGAGCAAGACAATTGCTTTGGCTCCATTTACTACTGTAGCAGCATATAGACATGCCAATGCCCCCATACTATGCCCCACCAACCCAATTCGTTCGCCATCTATCTTTTCATGGTTTTTCAATATACTGTACGCGGCTACTACATCTTTACCAATGTTCCCATCCAGTGTTCCACTACTCTTCCCATGCCCGCGAAGATCAATAGCAAGCACTGCTATACCCTTTCGTACAAGCTGCTGCGCACAGGGACGCATTGAACGATAATCAGATGCCATTCCGTGACACATCACAGTACCAGGAAATCGGCCTTCGCCTTTTGGTAGGTAAATTACACCGTGAAGCTGTGTATCACCTGACGAAAAAACGACTTCTTCTGTATGCCAGTTCATTTGTGTTCACGTTTTAAATGGCGTTCTTGAGCAAGAGTTGTCAAGTGCTGTACGCACTCATATGGAACATCTGCTTCTCCGAGGGGAGTCTCATGGTCATCTTCAAACCCATGAAAATCGCTTCCACCAGTCGCTATTAAATCATACTTCTCTGCTAGTTTTCGCAATCTCTCGATAGTATCTTTATTATAGTTGTCATAATACACCTCAATACCCACAAGACCAGCCTTCTTTAAGTCAACGATCATCTCATCGATATTCCTAATACTCGCAGGGTGCGCAACAATAGACAATCCATTTGCACTAGTGATCAACTCTACCGCCTCCTTCGGAGAAAGCCTATCTCGTTCAGCATATGCCGGGCCATTACGACCAATATATCGTTCAAATGCATCCTGGAGGTTTGAAACATGTCGGCCCTCAAATAATGCTTGTGCAATATGTGGACGCCCTACTGAGCCTCCATCAGCCAATTCTAATATTCGTTCCCATTCAATATGAATACCCATTTCATTCAGTTTATCTAACATTTTCTGTGCTCTGGCTTTGCGTGAGTTGCGGAGATTATCAAGGGTATCCAAGAGATATTGGTTCTTATAATCGACAAAGTATCCAAGAATATGCACTTCTCCCTGATGCACATCAGTGTTGATTTCCACACCTGGTATTACTGTCACATACGGAAAGCATTCCGTGGCTAAAAGAGCTGGCTCAACCCCATTAACTGTGTCGTGATCAGTTATGGCTATCACGCTAATACCCTGTTCTGCAGCAATCTGTATCAGTTCCCCCGGCGTTAACCTGCCATCAGAATAAGTAGTATGCAAATGGAGATCAACCCTCTTAGACATTTGAATCGAACTCCATGTCAATACGTTTTATATCATTAGCCTTCCCATTTTTTTCGTCAATATCGAGAAGCACAGAGTTGAAGATTATTTTCCCTTTTCCAATAGATATTCTATGCGGCATTTGTGTTAGAAATCGATTTATAACTGAATCAATATCATCCCCTATTACTGACTCAACAGGACCGACCATACCGATATCAGAGATGAAAGCAGTTCCTCCAGGCAATATCTTGGCATCGACTGTACCTATATGCGTATGCGTACCCGTCACTGAGCTCACCCTGCCATTCAGGTACCATCCCATTGCTACCTTCTCTGATGTCGCCTCTGCATGAAAATCGACAACTATAATGCCAAGCTTTTTATGATCCAATTCTTTGAGTAGTTTATCCATTGCACGAAAAGGGCAGTCAAAATTTCCAATAAACGTACGTCCTATAAGATTCACTACCAGCATATTCTTGATAATGGCATAACCCCTCCCAGCTACGCCGTCAGGGTAATTTAGAGGACGCAGTATCTGATGAAAGCTATCAATCGATGTTGCCATCTCCCTATGCACCCAAATGTGATTTCCAGATGTAATCACATCGACTCCCGATCCAAGGAGTTCATTCGCTGTATCCGGAGTCAATCCCACACCACCAGCAGCATTTTCCCCATTGGCTACAACTAAGTGAATATCGTGCTTTTCGCGTAATCCTGGAACCAACGCCTTAACAGCGCTACGCCCTGGCTTGCCGATTACATCACCAATCATTAGGATGCGCATTACATTTTCCTATTTTGCGTAGTCAACAGCTCGGGTTTCTCTTATTACAGTAACCTTAATCTGGCCGGGATACTCAAGAGTTTCTTCTATTTTCTTCACTATATCCCGAGCTAACCTGAGGGATTGAACATCGTCTATCTCGCTTGGTTTGACCAATATACGAATCTCACGTCCAGCCTGTATAGCGAAAGACTTCTCTACACCATCAAAGCTATTGGCAACGCTTTCCAAAGCTTCAAGGCGCTTTAGATAATGTTCCAGAGACTCACGTCTGGCACCAGCCCTCCCCCCACTGATCGCATCAGCAGCGGAAACTATGAATCCCATTATGCTGGTGGTGCCTGTCTCTCCATGATGCTCAGCAATTGCATTGACTACCTCAATGGATTTATCCCATTGTTTCACTATATCTGCGCCGATCTTGGCATGCGGCCCTTCTACCTGAGCATCAACCGCCTTACCTATATCATGTAGAAGGCCTGCTTTCTTTACTGTATCTACTCGCATTCCCAGTTCTGCAGCGATCATTCGTGAGAGATGTGCTACTTCTATGCTATGATTTAATACATTCTGTCCATAACTAAAACGATACTTTAAGCGTCCTAGTAGCTTTATTAATTCCGGATGTAATCCTGGCAACCCTACTTCGTGTACAGCTGCCTCACCCTCAGATTGGATAGTCGCCTCTACCTCACTCCTAGCTGACGCAACCATCTCTTCAATTCTTGCTGGATGTATCCTGCCATCAAGGATCAGCTTCTCAAGAGCCAAACGAGCTATCTCCCGTCGAACCGGATCGAAGCTGGAGATTGTTACAGCTTCGGGCGTATCATCGATAATAAGATCGACACCGGTAGCATTCTCTAAGGCCCTAATATTTCGTCCTTCTCTTCCGATAAGCCGCCCTTTCATTTCATCACTTGGCAGCGCCACTACAGAGACAGTAGTCTCAGAAACTACCGATGTAGCCAACCGCTGAATCGACTGAGATAATATATCCCTGCTTTTTTCATCCGCATCCCTCTTCAGCTGGGCCTCAATCTCTCGGATGCGGCGGTTCACGTCCTCCATCGCCTCTTCCTCAACAGCTTTTATCAGCAATTTCTTGGCCTCAGCGCTGGATATGCCCGATATTAATTCCAGTTGCTGCACCTGTTTCAGCTTTAAATCCTGTAATTGATTTCGCAAGCCATCAGCTTCCTTCTCTTTTTCGATGAGGCCGCGCTCCCTTCTCTCTATTGAATCCAGCTTCTTATCGATGTTCTCTTCTTTTTGAGCCAGCCTTCTCTCCTGTTTATTTAACTCAGTACGACGTTCCCTTATATCAGTCTCAGCCTGATTCTTGATTTTAATCGACTCTTCCTTGGCTTCCAGTAACATCCCCTTCGATTTTGTCTGGGCATCATTAAGTATAGCCTCGACTTCTATCTGCGCAGCACGTGTCCTCCTACCGATGACTACGCGCCATACAAAAAATACCAGAACGCCGCCCAAGATAAAGCCAATACTGGCAGCTAGTATTGTCCAACCTGTAGTACCCACAGTATCTATCCCCCTTTCGTTCGGGGCTGCCCCAAATTCTTCAGCTTTGTAATGAATTGCCCCATATTAAACTCTGCACCCATTAAAGTCAATAGAATTAAGCCATTTCATACCATAGGTGATCAATAGCTCTATCAGCCACTTCATAACTGAAACTCTTCCTTTTGAGAAAAGTAGCCGTATTTCGTCTGAAGCAATATATTTTAAAAAATCCTTGTTGCATTTTTTAATGCATAAAAAGCGCTCTCCTTATCATTATAACCATACAACACAATGTTCATGACATCTTTTTATCCATGCTCCATTGAAACAGTGAACTTTTATCATCTTCACATTATGCAGGTTTAGCATCCCTCTTTGTTCCCTCCAACATCTGGTAAAAGCTACGTCGTCAACAATACATATTGAACTGAAATATTGAACAACCTTATTCTACATCTCATTCGAATCTTAGACCGAGTTCAAGACTCAACTCTCTTTCGCTACGCGACCAGTATTGAAGCTATCGATATGCCGTTGTGAAACATTCCTCATTCATCCCGTCATGTATCCTACTGGAGTCGCTTTTTCCCCTGTTATTATTGTAAATGTGTTGTTTCTTCATCATTTATCCGACAAACACAAAAGGCTGGTACATATTCCCCAGCCTTTTTACCAACATTCACCCAATATAACTATATGATTCGGGATGAATTATTCAACTGCATCGTTATCTGCAACTACAGGGATACTAAATGCTTTCGTTCGGATTTGCTGCTCGATCTCTTTAGCGATATCTTTGTGTTCTTTCAAGTATTCTCTAGCATTCTCCCGCCCTTGGCCTATACGACTTTCGTTGTATGTATAGAAAGCACCCGACTTACCAACAACTCCAAGGTTTACTCCAAGATCGAGAAGACAGCCTTCAGTGCTCACACCTTCGTTAAAAAGAATGTCGAATTCAGCAGTCTTAAATGGAGGTGCAACCTTGTTTTTAACAATTTTCGCTTTTACACGGCTTCCTATTATAGCATCTCCTTTTTTTATGGTATCAGTCCGCCTGAGATCTATTCGCACCGAACTATAGAATTTAAGTGCCCTGCCCCCTGGAGTAACCTCGGGATTTCCGAAGAAAACTCCGACTTTTTCACGCAGTTGGTTGATAAATATCACTGAGGTACGCGATCTATGAATAGCAGAGGTAAGCTTTCTAAGTGCCTGAGACATTAGTCGAGCCTGAAGACCCACGAAAGCATCTCCCATATCCCCTTCAAGTTCAGCACGTGGAACTAGTGCTGCTACACTGTCTACTACAACCACATCCACTGCTCCGCTTCTCACCAAGGCTTCAGCTATTTCAAGTGCTTGCTCTCCGGTGTCCGGTTGGGAAATCAACAAATCATTTACTTTAACACCACAATTAGAAGCATATGATGGATCAAGTGCATGCTCAGCATCAATATAGGCAGCTGTTCCCCCATTTTTCTGTGCATTGGCTATAATGTAAAGAGCAAGTGTAGATTTACCGCTCATTTCAGGGCCAAATATCTCAGTTATACGCCCCCTCGGAATGCCACCTATACCCAAAGCCAAGTCCAACGAAATAGCTCCCGTTGGTATGAATTCTATAGAAGCCTTAATCAAGTCTTCACCAAGTTTCATAATAGAACCTTTACCAAATTGCTTCTCGATTTGGCTCACTGCTAATTCGAGGGCTTTTTGCTTCTCCGTAGCCATTTTACTCCTTGGTGTCAATATACTTGACTATGGAGGCATCATAACACAGCAACTACGCCAAAGGCAAGAGAACTCACTAATAATATCATGCATCAGAATAGAGGTATCTGTGGCATAGCTCGTTTATGTGCACTCAATGTAGACATGACCTCAATTTTTTTTCTTACAACATCTTTTGCCTTGCCTGTTGTTAAATAGTTATCAAGCTCTTCATATTTCAAACCCATCTCGCCCTCGTCCGTTTGTCCTTCCCACAGTCCTGCCGATGGTGGTTTACCGATAATTTCCTCGGGTACTCCCAGATATCTAGCCAATTCACTTACCTGTTTTTTAACCAGATTCCCTATTGGAAGTATATCAACTCCTCCGTCGCCGTATTTCGTATAATATCCTATAGCAATCTCACTGCGGTTTCCTGTTCCAACAACAATAGAGTTGAGTTGTGTTGCTAAATAATATAGTGAAATCATCCTTAGACGTGGCTTTATATTAGCTTGAGCTAACTTGTCATTGGTATAGTTAGTATTCCTAGGAAGTACTTTAATGAGTGCATCATAGGCCGGCTCAAGTTCGATTAGCTCGGTGTTTATTTTTAACGACGTAGCTACTTTATATGCATGAACTATGTCCATCTTATTACTATAGCAAGGCATAATTGCTGCTGTCGTCGTATCAGGAAAAGCTCGTTTGCACAACGCCGCAACCACCGCCGAGTCTATTCCCCCGCTTAATCCCAGAACCACTCCCGATTTGTTCGCTGCAAATACACGCTCTCTGATCCAATCTACGAGCTTATTGGCCAGCTCTTCCATGACATAACACTCCCTAGAATATTTGACCCATCATATCGCGTGAAGTATACTCTCATTAAAATAACGATGTCAAAAAACATTCAACAAATAGACATCATTATTGCAGGAAACTCGATTGCAGATAAGTGGCTGTTGATTCTGGAACAACAAATATGAAAATATGAACGATACGGTACTTTTAATATTACTTATTATCTCCATTGTCGTTATTCTTTTAATACGTATCTACTTACATCAGCATATATCAAAAAGAAAACCCAAACACGGAAGTAATCTCTCTACCAATACAATTGATTCAAATATGCACGACAGCGTTAGCACACCGCCATCTACAGAGCTGGTAAATCAAATTGAATGCCCACCCACAAATACATCTTCTCCAACCTCAGCTAAAGAAGAGACGCTTGCTGAGATTTCCCATGTGAATAAATCTTATGGCGGTAAACCGGTTGTACAGGACGTTTCTTTCACTATCAGAACAGGAGAGGTATTAGGACTCGTCGGGCCAAACGGTGCGGGGAAAACGACGACTATCAGAATGTTAATGGATATCATAAAGCCCGACTCAGGTGAGATATCTGTTTTCGGTTCTCTGCTGAATGAACAGGCAAAGAATAAAATAGGCTATCTGCCGGAAGAACGCGGCCTATACCGCAAGATGAAGGTCTCAGATAACCTGATTTATCTATCCATGCTGAAAAACGTTCCCTCAAATGTTGCCAGTGAGAGGGCTGAAGAACTCCTAAAAGAAGTCGACATGACTCCACATAAAGGCAAAAAAGTCAGTGAGCTCAGCCGTGGCATGGGACAGATAATTCAATTTCTGGTTACAATTGCACATGATCCGTCTCTAATCGTACTCGACGAACCATTTGCCGGGCTGGACCCGGTAAACCGCATGTTTCTGAAAAACATAATCCTGGATCTAAAGAAAAATGGTAAAACGGTAATACTTAGCACACACATGATGAATGAAGTTGAGGAAATGTGCGACCGCATCCTGATGATACACAATGGCCGTGTTGTCTTGTATGGGAATCTCTCAGATATACAACAGCGCTTCCGTAATAATTCCGTATTCATTCAGTGTGACGGTGATACAGGTGCTCTGGAGGGCGTCACCGGCAGTAAAGATCACGGTAAATATATAGAGCTATTTCTCGATGGTCAGACAACAGCACAGCAGATACTAAACCAGCTTATTGTGAAGTCGGTAAAAGTCAATCTTTTCGAGGTTTCCACGCCCTCTCTCAACGAAATATTTATACAGGTGGTAAAGAAGCAGTGAACAAAGTTTGGATAATATCCAGGCACGAATTCCTTACAACAATAAGGAAGCTATCCTATATTATCCTCACAATAAGCCTGCCGCTTATCGTCATATTAGGAATGTTAATATACTACGGTGTCACACAATGGGCCGGTGAAAAGCCACCTGCAGAGAAACCTAGCATTGGTTATATAGATAACACGGGACTGTTTGATGATTATATGAACACTGATAACACAAATTTTGTGCTATATAGCACGGATGAAGAAGCAAAACAAAAGTTACTGAATGGTAATATAAGTGAATATTTCGTAGTACCTGCTAATTATTTGAACACAGGCATTATTAGTAGATATACTACCAAACGTGAAACAGTCACCGCTTCGCCTGCTTCATTAAATGCGATTGAAGATTTTCTGGTTGCAAATCTCATTGGTAATAACGTCAGCAATAGTATTTTAACAAGGGTGGAGAACCCCATCTACGCACAGTCGTTCAGATTGGACAAAGCTACCGGAGAGGTAATTCCACCCGAAGATGAGATATCAGCATATGCCATGCCCTATATCTTCGGAATTATTTTTGTGATGTCATTGTTCTACGCATCAGGTTATCTTCTCCAGAGTGTCTCTGAAGAAAAAGAGAATAGGCTGATCGAGATTCTTCTCTCATCTGTTTCCGCCAGACAATTGCTTTCAGGTAAAATTCTCGGCTTGGGAGCTGCTGGCCTCATTCAGATAACCGTTTGGCTCATAACGGTAATCGTTTTTGTCATTGTCGCGTCGACATATATTCCAGCACTAAGCGGATTAAGAATTTCTGCTAGTCTCATAGTACTGAGTATAACCTATTTTATATTAGGTTACCTGCTCTATAGTGCGATATTTGCAACTATAGGTTCAATAGGAACTAATGCCAAGGAGAGCAACCAGTGGACCGCCATAGTAATAGTGCCTGCTATATTAACGGTAGAACTCACCCCTCTGTTTGCAACCAATCCTGATCACATTGCATATACAATTTTAACCCTTTTCCCGGTAACAGCACCGATAGCTGTCATAATGAAAGCGAGCGCCGGCGCTCTTCCTATATGGCAACTGATTCTAAGCATGATCATCATGAGCGTTTCCATCGTAGTGATAATCTGGCTGGCCTCGCGTGTATTCCGCACATTCCTTCTGATGTATGGCAAACGGCCTAGCATAAGTGAAATCTGGAGATATCTCAGACAACCGTAAGTCAGGAAATACTCACTTTTGATTTCCATGCCGCTATCATCCCAATACTATACTTCTGCCCGACTCGGATTTCATATGTGGTAAAATTAAAAGATACAGGTTTATCAATCATATGTATGATGTCATTGTTATAGGAGCCGGACACGCAGGCTGCGAGGCCGCACTCGCCGCAGCGCGGATGGGCAGTAAAACTCTTCTTCTAACCCTCAATCTTGATAATGTAGCCCTAATGCCGTGCAATCCATCCATTGGTGGCCCCGCCAAAGGACACCTTGTGCGTGAAATCGATGCACTGGGCGGTGAAATGGCCCACAACATCGACCGTACTTTCATCCAGGTAAGGATGTTAAATACCGGCAAGGGTCCCGCGGTTCAGGCCCTCAGGGCTCAGGCAGATAAGAAACTGTATGGCCTATCTATGAAGTACACGCTGGAGAGACAAGAGAATCTCGATATAAAGCAGGCGATCGCGGATAAACTATGGTTTGACAACGATCTTTTCCATATTCAAACCAACATGGGATGGATTTACGAAAGCAAGAACGTTGTTGTTACCACAGGCACTTCACTCAATGGCAAAATAATCATCGGAGACAAGAGCTATCCCGCGGGACGCGCCGGGGAATTCGCTGCCGAGAAGCTGTCCGACAGTTTGCGATCCATGGGATTTACACTGGGCCGGCTCAAGACAGGCACCCCGCCGCGCATCGATGCCCGAACCATAGATTTTAGCAAGGCGATAATACAGCCGGGAAGCGAAGTCCCTTTATATTTCAGCATGTTCAGAAACGGTAAGCACCCGGTTTCATTCCCTCAACCTAACCCGATTTATCCTCTTGCGCCATCAGAATGGCGTCCTCAACTGCCTTGTTATCTTGTTTATACCAATTCAAAGACCCATGAAATAATCAGGAATAACCTAGACCGCGCGCCGCTTTTCAACGGCATGATTAAAGGCATCGGGCCACGTTACTGCCCCTCGATAGAAGATAAGATCTTCAAATTCGCGCATAAGGCGGCACACCCCTTGTTCTTGGAGCCTGAAGGCTGGGAAACCAATGAGGTATATGTTCAAGGAGCGAACACCAGCCTCCCAGAGGATGTACAACTCGCCATGCTGCGCACCATCCCCGCCTTAGAAAAAGTAGAGATGATACGAGTAGGCTATGCTATCGAGTACGACTATGTGCCTTCCAATCAGATATCAGCAAGCCTAGAAAGCAAGGCTGTGCCAGGTTTGTTCTTTGCCGGACAAATTAACGGTACAACGGGATACGAGGAGGCAGCAGGACAAGGGCTGATCGCTGGGATCAACGCTGCGCTGAAAGTTCAGGGTAAAAGTCCGTTCATCGTGAAGCGCGAACAGGGCTACATCGGCGTAATGATCGATGATCTGGTAACAAGGGAACTCACCGAGCCGTATCGGCTGCTGACATCGCGGGCCGAGTATCGACTGCTATTAAGGCATGACAATGCTGATTTGAGGTTAACACCACTAGGATATGAACTAGGACTGGTGGGGCGTGAGCAGTACGAGCATGTCGAAGCAAAGCGACAGGCGATTGCTAAGGAGCTTAAACGTCTGTCCAAAACATATTTTAATAATTCCGATAGGAGCGTCACTGCCCTAGAGTACCTCAGACGCCAGGATGCAACATACGATACTCTAGTTGCAATGTCTTACGGTAATCCAGATATAGATCGCAGTGTCGCCGAGCAGGTGGAGATAGAGGCAAAGTACGAAGGCTATTTAAAAAAGCAGAAGACATCCGTCGCCCGCATGTCGCGAATGGAAAAGAGGTCGATCCCGGATCTCTTTAACTACGACGGCATTACGGGCCTGCGCTATGAGGCGCGGCAGAAACTCAACCGCATACGTCCCGTTACCCTCGGGCAGGCATCACGTATCGATGGAGTAACTCCAGCGGATCTGGCGATATTAATGGTGCATCTGGAGAGGGGTCGCAAATGAAGGATGTCATCATGTTCTGCGGTAAAGGGGGAGTAGGGAAGACAACCTGTGCCGCCGCCACCGCATTGCATTACGCGTCAGGTGGTGACAAAACACTTATCATCTCTACCGATCCCACGCCGTCACTGCGACACATCTTCGAGATGGACGATGCAGGGGATCCCGTCAAAAAGGGAATACCGTCAGTCGTTACCGATAATCTATTTTTGTATGAAGTCGGCTCTCATGAAGTCAAAACCATGTGGAACGATAAATTTGGAGAGGAGGCATACGAGGTATTCTCATCTTTCGTCGACATAGGCTATGATGAGTTCATAGAATTCGTCGCCAGCATACTGCCCGGCCTAAGGGATGAGTTCATGGTTGATTACATCCGCGAGCTTTACGAATCCGGTAGTTTCGAGAAGATTATCTGGGACACGGCGCCCGCGGGACAAACCATGGGACTCCTTAAGATGCCGTCGATAATCGGAGAGCACTTAAAACCGGCAGCCCGCATATACACATCGCTGAAGACTACCGGTAAAAATCGCAATACCGTACAGGGTGTAATAAAGGGATGGGAAGCGTTATCTGCCAAAGATATGAATTTTATTCAGACCAAGGTAGAATTCACTCTGGTAACTATAGCTGAAGCGCTCGCGGTATCCCAGCTTGACTATATATTCGAAGAGTTTAAGAGTTATAATCTTAATATCGACAATATCATTATAAATCAAGTTGTAACTAAGCCTGATTCAGAATTCATGAAACGCAAATCTGCAATGCAGAAAGAGTATATCGCGGAGATCGCCAAGATATTTTCGGGGGAAAAGCGTATACTCTCTATGTTCCCCTATGAAATAACCGGATTGGAACGGCTTGGGGAAGCTATGAAGGTACTGTTTTAAAAATGACTGACAAGCCAGACCTTATTCTTAATAACGCTAACATAATTACATTTGATCCTGCTAGACCAAAAGCTACAACTGTAGCAGTCAAGGATGGGAAGATCCTTCACGTCGGTATCAACGACGATGGAAATCATCCCGCCGGACACAAGATTAACTGCGGTGGTAAGACTCTTATCCCTGGTTTCAATGATGCCCATTGCCATATCCTTGCCTTTGCCTCAAGCCTGCTGAGCGTAGACTGCACACCTTCCTCCGTATCATCAATCAGAGAAATCAAGGAACGTATACATAAGAGAGCACAAACAGCTACCGATGGCGAGTGGATCAGGGCTTTTGGGTATGATGAATTCCGCCTAGCTGAGCGACGTCATCCCAATCGATTTGATCTCGACGAGGCGGCACCGAACCATCCGGTGAAACTCATGCATCGTTCCCGACACGCATGCGTGTTAAATAGTCGTGCGCTTGCTTTAGCCGGTATAACAAACGAGACAGAGGAACCCCAAGGCGGAGTCATCGACAGAGATCTACAATCTGGACAGCCAAGCGGTATGCTATTTGAGATGAATGATTACATTGAAGATAGAATCCCGCCAATCTCATCAAGAGAAATAGAGAGGGGTGTTAGAATTGCTAACGAAACATACCTCTCCATGGGAATAACGTCATTACAGGATGCTACAGCTTCCAATAGCATTGCTTCATGGAAGTTCTTCCGTCAAATGAAAGAGTCCGAAGCATTAGTACCACGCCTTTCAGTAATGATGGGGCTTAGATATCTTGATGAATTGCTGGAACAAGGATTCTTGCCACGATACGGAACCAATGAGATGCGGCTCGGCGCTCTCAAGGTTATTATTAGTGAAGCTAGAGGGTGTCTCTATCCCAATATAAGTGAGCTAAAGCAGATGGTTACTCATGCACAAAGACAAGGATTCCAGATAGCTATTCACGCCGTAGAGGAAAACACAATTGAGGCAGCAGTATCAGTATTGGAGTCTATCGCTGAAAAATTATCTAAAAACGATCATAGACACCGCATTGAGCACTGCTCCGTTTGTACAGATACGCTTCTCGACAGGCTGGGAAACATAAGAGCCCTTGTAGTTACACAACCATCATTTATATATCACAGTGGTGAACGCTATTTAGAAACTGTACCGGAAGATCAACAACCCTTATTGCATCGTATAAGTTCTTTCCTTAAGAGTGGACTTAAACCCTGTGCCGGTTCTGATAATCCTGTCGCTCCCCTTAATCCATTGCTTAGTATACATGCAGCAGTCAATAGAAGAACTCAAGAAGGCAATGTTTTTTTCTCAAGGGAAAGGGTACTGCCGTCAGTTGCACTGGAAATGCACACAAGAGCTGCGGCATATGCAGCTTTTGATGAAAATATAAAAGGCACTGTGAGTCCAGGCAAATTGGCTGATTTTACTTTGCTGAGTAATGATCCATTAAAAATGGCTCCAGAGCAAATACGTGATATCAAGGTCGACGCTACCATAATTGGTGGCGAGGTAGTCTGGCGCTCTTGATTCTTTAGTATTCACAGCTTAAAATGAAATCACTATGCCAATATATGAGTATAAATGTTCAAAATGTAACATAAAATTTGAGCGCAGATGCTCCTTCAGCGAATCCGATAAGAAGGTTTCCTGTCCTGACTGTAAGTCCCCGGCCAACAAGCTGCTAACCACTTGTTCCGCCCTGTCCAAAGGGGCCGATGGCAGCTCGGCGCCCATTGCCGGCGGGGGCAGCTGCGGTCCGTCCTGTCCTGCCACATCATGTGCCACATGCCATCATTAATTCATTGTAAATCGTCTTCGCAGTATTAGAAATCCCGCAACTAAGACGATAAGCATAGCTTCTGACACCGTTGCTACTGCTATGAATTTCGAAACATCATAGAAAAAGCCTTCAGTGAAAATGCGCGGCAGGTAGCCTGACGATATCCAAAAGTCGTTACGAAAAAATATGCGATGAAAATATCTGAATAAACTGTCAAAGTTGATAAGTGCCGCAATGCCCACCAGCGAAACTCCGATGATGCCAGCGATACTACCAGCAGAAAAGGCAATACCACAGGTATGAAAGAATTGCCTGCGCTTGAAAACAAAGCCAACAATGGTAAATATCACCATGTATCCTAGCGTTACCCACTGTATGATATAGGACAATTCAATTAGATTCTTAACATCGCGAAGATGTGCAAGCTCATCTTGATTGAAAATCGCCATAGTATCGTCGATTTCGCCAGAGTTAAAGTAACTTACTAATCCCTTTGTAATATTGACAAGTGTTTCATCACTGAATCCCGTATCCTGACTAACATTGTATCTCTCGAAACCACTCTGATACAAATCAATATCGTTGGCGGCCCATCTAATATTACTGGTCAATAGGAACGCCGGTACACATATAATAAATATTGCAACCGCAATACATCGTAAAATCCGCATTCTACCTCTTTTAGGCATGTTACAATGCTATGGTAGCACTATATACCTTGTCAATCTGATTGCATAACAATATAATGCAGCGTGTTTCCGAGAAGAAAGGAGTGACGTTTGATAGATAAACAAAAGCCAGAGGAACTTGGAAGTTTTAATAGGTTGTTATCCATTATTGAGCGCCTGCGCAGTCCTGAAGGCTGCCCCTGGGACCGCGAACAGACTCACGATTCTATTAAAGGCAATATGCTAGAAGAAGCATACGAGGCTGTAGAAACCATAGATAAAGGTGACATGGACAAATTTTGTGAAGAGCTGGGTGATCTCCTCATGCAGATAGTGCTGCACGCACAAATAGCGAAGGAAGAAGGCTCTTTTGAAATAAGCGACGTTATACAAAAAATTAATGATAAATTAATTCACAGACACCCGCATGTTTTTGGTAATGTAAAGGTAAAGGACTCATCAGATGTAGTGGCAAATTGGGAGCAACTAAAACGAGAAGAGGGCAAAGGAGAAATGCTCTCTGGTTTGCCCAAGAATATGCCTTCGCTAGCATATGCGCAAGCTGTTGGAAGACGCGTCGCCCGAGTAGGCTTCGACTGGGTAAGGGTGGATGATATTATCGATAAGCTTTCCGAAGAAGTCTCTGAACTGCAACAGGCAGGTGACCATCGCCAGAGGACAATTGAATTCGGGGATTTGCTCTTTACCCTAGTTTCGATCGCAAGACGCATGGATATAGATGCTGAGGCTGCGCTTAGAGCATGCAATGAAAGATTCTATAAACGTTTCTCATACATGGAAAAAGTTTGTAAAGAGCGTGGGCTCCTTCTAGCAGACATGTCACTCAATGAACAAAACAGCCTTTGGAATGAAGCCAAGCGTGAACTAAGTGACATATAAAAAGTCGGGGCGAGTGGATTTGAACCACCGGCCTCAGCGTCCCGAACGCTGCGCGCTAAACCAAACTGCGCTACGCCCCGCAGCCATATAGTATATCGTTTGAAATCGCTAATAGCAACATACTTAAACTAGTCGCCGTTTCGATCATCGTAATTAAAAGATTTAGAGAACGGATTTCTTTAGGTCAAGAGCCGTAGAATCGGATACGGAAAAAACACACGATAAAATGCCGTATTGAATTGATATTTTTCATATCATATACTTATTTCCATGAAATACTGCGTCTTAATAGCCGATGGTGCCTCAGGTTGGCCGATACCGGAACGATCCAACAAGACCACACTTGAACTTGCAGCTACGCCTAACCTTGACCGCATGGCAAAAGAGGGCACTGTCGGCCTGGCATGCACCGTGCCGCCTGGCATGGAGCCTTCTAGTGCCATCGCTTGTATGTCCGTAATAGGATATGATCCCACAATCTACTACAAAGGTAGAAGCGGCATAGAAGCCATCAGCATGGATATACCATTCACATCCGAGGATGTACTATTTAGATGTAATCTAGTAGCAGTCAAAGATGGAATGATGTGGAGTTATTGCGCAGGTCATATCTCAGGGAACGAAGGACGCACTCTCATAGAAGCACTAAATAAAGAATTCGGGGGTAAAAACGTATGTTTCTATCCTGGTGTAGGATATCGACATATATGTAAGATTACTGGCCACGATATCGCACTCGATGCCATATGCACTCCTCCGCATGACATTCCCAATAAACCTATAGCTGAGTTCATGCCCCATGGTCCTGGTAGTGAAATTTTAGTTGATTTAATGGAGCACTCACGATATGTATTAAATGATCATCCTGTAAATATAAAACGTATATCCAACGGTGAAATACCGGCAACGATGATATGGCTTTTCTGGGGGAGCGGCAAGATACCTACACTGCCTTCTTTTGAGGCTAGATTCGGAATTAGAGGGGCAATTACTTCAGCAGTCGACTTGCTACGTGGATTAGGCAAGATGGTTGGCCTAAAAATCCTTGATATCGGAGGAGTGACCGATAATATAGACAATGATTATGCAGCACAGGCGACCGGTGCGCTTAAAGCATTGGACGACTATGATATTATCATTATACATGTTGAAGCTCCAGACGAAGCTGGTCACAGTGGATCGGTAAATAATAAGATACTTTCCATTGAAATGATAGATCGCGAGATCGTGGGACGACTGCTCGAATGGAAGGATGATATCCTCAGAGTCCTCGTTCTGCCAGATCATCCTACTCCTCTGGCAGTTCAAACACATAGAGAAGAAGCAGTGCCATTTGTAGTATGGGGAAAAGGGATCACTTCTAACGGAGCAACACGTTTTAATGAAAAGGAAGCTAAAAGTACTGGAATTTTTATTCAGGATGGTTACAATATGATGGATAAATTGGTGAGAAAATGGCACCAGAAATCGGAGATTGTATGGCAATAATAGTACAAAAATATGGCGGCAGTTCCGTCGCTGATGTCGAAAAGATTAGAAATGTAGCCCGAAGAGTGCTAAAAGCTAAAGAGCAAGGCAACGATGTAGTTGTAGTGGTTTCGGCCATGGGTAAAACGACAGACAATTTGATCGCTCTAGCCCGCCAAGTAACACCTCATCCTAACGTTAGAGAATTAGATGTCCTGCTCTCCACAGGCGAGCTTGTGTCATGCACTCTACTAGCCATGATGTTGAATTCGATGGGGCATGATGCTATCAGCCTTAGCGGAGCTCAGGCAGGTATTAAAACCGATTCCGTATACTCCAAGGCACGCATCATAGATATCGAAGTCAAACGCATGAGAAAAGAACTAAAATCAAATAAGATAGTCGTCGTTGCCGGTTTCCAAGGTATTACTTCAGAAGACGATGTCACGACTTTGGGACGCGGCGGATCTGATACGACAGCTGTGGCGCTAGCTATAGCGTTGAAAGCAGATATCTGTGAGACATATACCGATGTCGATGGCGTCTACACTGCAGACCCACGTATAGTTCCAGAGGCACGGAAACTGAAAGAACTTGGTTTTGAGGAAATGATGGAGTTGGCTAGTTCCGGAGCCAAAGTCCTTCATTTGCGATGTGTAGAGCTAGGAGAGATATATAATATGCCAATACTGGTTGCTTCCACTTTTTCTGATGCACCAGGCAGTTTAATTCATGGAGGAATGGATATGGAGACACGGACAAAGGTTCGAGGAATAGCTCTTGATCAAAACGTGGCAAAGGTCACTGTACGTGGTGTTCCTGACAAACCTGGTATAGCCAGTACTGTATTTGAAGCTCTGGCTAATGCAAATGTCAGTATAGATACCATAGTACAGAACGCAAGTGTAGAACGAATAACTGATCTGACTTTCACAGTTGCTAAGAGCGACCTTGACGAAGCTATCCGCATCGTTGAACCGGTGGTTAAATCAATAGGTGCAAAGGGCTGCATCGCCGATTCAAAACTCTGCAAAGTCAGTATCATAGGCATTGGAATGCAAAACACACCCGGATACGCTGCAAAAATGTTCCGCGCGTTATACGAGGCAGGCATTAATATTGAATTAATCACAACGTCAGAAATCAGGATCACTTGCATAGTTCATGAAGATAAAGCAAAGGAAGCGGTGAAAGCCCTACATCGTGCCTTCGATCTCGATAAAGGATAAATCTAGGGGTAGAATTTGGAGCTCAGTATTGTCATCCCAGTTATAAATGAAGGTGCAAATCTTAAGGAACTACTGCCTAGATTGCATGATGTGGCATCGCGTATAGCTGTCGATTATGAAATAATACTGATAGATGGTGGATCTACTGATGATACATGCCATGTAGGTAACGAATGTGGAGCACGTGTTTTACAGCAGCAGGGACGTGGATATGGACGTGCTCTTCGTGACGGCTTTGCGGCAGCACAAGGAGAATATATACTAACACTGGATGGTGATATGTCTCATCATCCAGATTTTATTCCCGATATGTGGGATAAACGAAATGTAGCCGAAATTATCATCGCATCGCGTTATACCACAGGCGGATCAGCTGAAATGACCAAGCTACGTATACTTCTCAGCCGATCGCTAAATAGATTCTTTACTAAAGGGCTTTCTTTGCCTTTTCACGATATATCAAGTGGATTTCGGCTATACAACGCTTCGCATATAAGGCATCTACATATCGAGAGTTCAAATTTCGACGTACTTGAAGAAATACTAATCAAATCATATACCAAAGGACATAAAATAATTGAAGTCCCATTCCACTATGCCCAGCGTAAAAGCGGGAACAGTCATGTTAATCTCTTTATGTTCGGCATCTCTTATTTCAAGACTTTTAATCGTATGCGGCGCTTAAGAAAACTGTCCTTGTCTATAGATTCTGAAGAAAGAATAGATGCGACTTGTATTGCATGTGGAGGCAAATGCCATTCACTCTATGCAGTGAAAGCTGGTCACAAAGTCTGGAAATGTGGAACATGCGCTACATTATTCCTCTATCCGTTACCAAAGCAATCCGAGACAAAGGCAGTTTACTGCAAGGAATATTTCACAGGCGCACAAAAGGGGTTCGGCTATATTGACTATGATACGGATAAAGAGGCCATGCGAAGCGTGTTCGAACGATATCTTAAAGAATTCGAACGCATCCTGGGAAAGACGGGCCGATTGCTCGATATCGGTGCAGCGACCGGCTATTTCATGAAGATCGCTGAAGAAAGAGGGTGGAAAACCCGTGGCGTCGAGATTTCAACTTATGCTACCGATATCGGTAGGAGCCGGGGTCTCGATATCGAAGCCGGCACAATCCAGAGCACGGATTTCCGAAAAGAATCATTCGATGTTGTAACTATGTGGGACGTTGTTGAACATGTGGCTGATCCCATCCTTGACATTGACAAGGCCTATTTATTATTGCGGCCCGGCGGTCTCCTGGCCATTAACACTCCAGATTCCTTCAGCCTGTTCGCAAAGATTATGGGACCTCGATGGCACCTCCTGGTCCCTCCTGAGCATATCTTCTATTTCAATCGCAAGAGCCTAAAGATGATGCTCAGAAAGCGCGGCTTCGAAATACTCCAGGTCGGATGCATCGGCAAGCGGTTTACATTGCAATACTTCCTCTCGAAAACACCCCTTAAGTTCCTCAAATTGCCCCGAGCCATTGGCAGAATACCAATACGAATCAATGTTAAGGACAACATGTACCTTTTAGCAAGAAAGACGCTGTAATAAATTGCTTTTAGCCTCAGCCTACAAATCACCTCTCTGCGAACAAAACATCCCATTAAATGGATAATTCAGCTTGCACCTCACCTTGTTACTCTCTCAGAATTCCTTATGAAAGTAAGCTTGTCCTAGATAGAATTACCCACATCAGCATTTTCTCCCAAGTGAATTTATCACGTTAAAACCTAGAACTTCTTCTATTTATTAGAACTATGATGTTCCAAAAAAACGCCTATACCCCTTGACATATTGCTCACAATCCTTAAAATAATGCGGATGGGGTGGGAGGTACCTAATGGAAACTCAATGTGGGGAAGCAAAATTGAAAAGGGAACGCACACAACAAGCTATTTCCTTGGCTATGCAAGGTAAATGGGATGAAGCCATCGCTGCCAATAAGAGCATTATCGAGATGTATCCGAATGACACCAATGCTTTCAATCGGCTTGGCAAGGCGTTGACTGAAAAGGGACAATATCAAGAAGCTATTGATGCTTATAATCATGCCATAGCAATTGATCCCAAGAATAGTATCTCACGTAAGAATCTTAGAAGACTCTCTATGCTTAAGGATAAACGCCCAGTGTCTTCAAAAAATCGCCCAAAAACCATATCGCGCACTTTCATAGAGGAGACTGGAAAAGCAGGCGTAGCAAGGCTTGATCAGTTAGCTCCGAAAGATGTTCTAGTGAAAATGGCCCCGGGGGACATTGTTCACTTGAAACTGAAAAAACAGAGACTCATAGTAGAGAATGAGCATGGAGAATACCTAGGACAAGTGGAATCCCGTATCAGCGTACGCCTATCCAAGCTCATAAAGGGCGGTAACAAATATTCAGCTGCAATAGCCAGCCTATCAGATAGCATGGTCAAAATCATCATTACGGAAACTTATCAGCATCCTAAACAGATTGGGCGTCCATCATTTCCTGCAAAGATCAGTGATGGATTCCGTTCCTATGTCAAAGGTAGCATTTTAAAATATGAAATCGGTGAAGAGGAAGATGCGTACGATGACAGCGGAGATATCATCGATACTGAAGAGGATACAGAAGTGCTACCCGATAGCATGACTCTTTTGAATCCCGAAGCAGAGACGGATAAACCTTCCGAAGAAGAAGCCTAGACATCACTCTTTTTAAATAAGTCAACCGTTAATAACGCAATTTCGGTATTACGATGAGCAGGATGTGTATCAACTTCCTGCTCTGTTTTCTAAATATCCTTCTAGAAAGCTTAAATTTCTGAATTTTTCATTTTTGACGAATTTATGGCCTTGTGATATGCTTTTCCAAATAAACCAATTTATATACCGATGAGGGGTAAAGATGCAAGTCGGAGCGATTAAACCAGTAGACATCCGTGAGGAAATGAAGAATTCCTACCTTGATTACGCCATGAGCGTAATAGTAGCCCGCGCCCTGCCTGATGTGCGCGACGGCCTCAAACCTGTACAGAGGCGCATTTTATACGCTATGGGCGAGATGGGCATCAACCACAACTCCGCCCACAAGAAGAGCGCCCGTATAGTTGGCGAGGTCATGGGTAAGTTCCACCCCCATGGCGACGCCCCCGTCTACGAAGCCATGGTACGCATGGCCCAGGATTTCTCCATGCGGATACCCCTCATCGATGGTCAGGGAAACTTCGGCAGCATTGATGACGACCCGCCCGCCGCCATGCGATACACTGAGGCCCGCCTCGCCAAGATCTCCCAAGAGATGCTGGCCGATATCGACAAGGATACCGTGGACTTCGTGCAGAACTTCGATGGTTCACTGAAGGAACCGGTGGTCCTGCCCTCAAGGTTCCCCAACCTTCTGGTAAACGGCGCATCGGGTATAGCTGTGGGAATGGCCACTAATATACCACCTCATAACCTGGGGGAAATATCCGATGCCCTATGTCTCTTGATTGATAATCCCGAGGCTTCGCCCGATGAGCTTTCCGATATAGTTAAGGGACCCGATTTCCCCACGGCAGGCATAATATACGGACTGGAAGGTATTAAAAACGCCTATGCCACAGGCAAAGGCCGGGTTATTATTCGCGCAAGACACACTGTAGAGGAGACGGCCAAGGGCCGTCAGCAGCTGGTGGTAACCGAGCTTCCCTACCAGGTGTACAAGTCGACACTTGTGGCGCGCATATCGGACCTGATTAAATCCAAGAAGCTGGAGGGCATTACCGACCTGCGGGATGAATCGGACCGCAGCGGCATACGCATAGTCATGGAGCTGCGCAGGGGCATGGAGCCCGAACAGGTTTTGAACAACCTCTTCAAACATACGCAGATGCAGACCGCTTTTTATCTTAATATGCTGGCCCTTGTGGATGGCCAGCCCAGAGTCGTCAGCTTGAAGGCAGCACTGCAGCAGTATATCAACTTCCGTCAGGATATTATCATCCGTCGTTCCAAGTTCGACCTCAATAAGGCCAAAGAACGGGCCCATATCTTAGAGGGGTTGAAGATAGCGCTGGACAATCTTGACGCGGTCATAAACACCATCCGCCATTCCCAGAGCGTCGAATCAGCAAAGAAGAACCTCAAGGATAAGTTCGGGCTGTCCGATGTACAGGCACAGGCTATCCTAGATATGCAATTGCGCCGCCTGGCGGCGCTGGAGCGCAAGAAGATTAATGATGAATATACCGAGGTCCTGAAAAATATCGCCTACCTTGAGGACCTGCTGGCCAACCCGCGCAAGGTATTATTCTTGATAAAGGAAGATGTCCTTGAAGTAAAAGAGAAATACGGCGACAAGCGCCGCACCGAGATTATAGCCGAGGAACTGGGGCAGCTGAGCGAAGAAGACCTGATCCATCACCAGAGGGTGGCAATTGTACTCACCACCCGCGGCTATATCAAGCGCATGCCCATCGAGACCTACCGAGTTCAGCAGAGGGGCGGCCGGGGCGTTGCCGGCATCTCCATCCGCGAGGAGGAGACGGTGCGCCGCCTGCTTGTTGCCGACACGCTGGACACGATGTTGTTCTTCACCAACACGGGGCGAGTCTACTCGTTGAAATGCTACAAGATACCCCAAGAGACATCGCGTGTGGCCAAGGGCACACCACTGGTGAAGCTTATTTCCATATCAGAAGAGGAGCGCATTACCGAGATACTGCCGGTTACCGAGTTTATACCGGGCTACTTCTTGCTCATGATGACCAGCAAGGGCATCATCAAGAGGACGGCGCTGGAGAACTTCTCCTCGGTGCGCTCAAACGGGATTATCGCCATGAAGCTGCCCAAGGGGCAGGAACTGATCTCAACCAGGATAGCCACCGACCAGGATGATCTGATAGTGGTCTCTGAAAAGGCCCAAGCTATAAGATTCCCGGCAGCGGAGCTCAGAATAGCCTCCCGCACCAGCGGCGGCGTGCGCGGCATGCGCATTGCCCCCGACGACAGGGTTGTACAGATGGATGTTGTCCTCCCCGACGCCAGCCTGCTGGTTCTGACAAAGTCCGGCCAGGGCAAGTGCAGCCGCCTGGCCAACTACCGCCAGCAGTCCCGCGGCGGCAGCGGTGTCAAAACGCTGAGCCTCAAGGTAGGGAATGTGGTGGCAGCCAGGGTCGTCAATGATTCAGACGAGGTTATGATTCAGTCGGCGCAGGGCGTTGTGATACGCATGCGCGGAGATGCTATACCGATTCAGGGCCGCATCAGACGCGGCGCATCTATTATGAAGCTCGATGAGGGCGACGAGGTTATGTCAATTGCCGCCCTTCGCGAATAACAGTAATAGCACCTTAAAAATAATAGCTCTAGCATCCCGGGGAAATGGGTTGAGGGGTTGAGGCCTATCCTAAAACAAAGCCCAAATCCCTACCAAATTTAGTTCATATTTAGTAAACCTATTGACAAGCATGGGTATTTTAGCTAAATTGTTGAAACAGATATTGACATAGATTTCTACTTGTGTTAATATCTGCCAATTTAGTTCAATAGGCAGGCGGTCTGCACTAGCAAAACTATAGGTTAGGTTGGAACCGCCTGACTTTATCGTTAGAAAACGAAAGGAGAAAGGTTTATGAGAAAAAGGTTCAACCTGACCTGGCGCGTTATCACCGCGCTGCTCCTCCTGGTAGCGCTTGTGCCGGCGCTAGTTGGCGGAGTGGCCTTCGCAGCAAAAGGTGACACAACAGCGCCCCAACTGGTAAGCATTACCTGGATTGATTTCATTGCAGATGGCAAGATCGGTCCGGGCGACTACCTGCTTTTCTACTGGAGCGAGTCCATGGCCAGTTCACTGCTGGATACCATGGACGAGATCAACCAGTATCTGGACAGCTCGGCATGTGGCGCACCGCCCACTTCCTGGGACTACGGTTCAAACCTGGCTACCCCTCAGTGGGACGTAGCCGGCACAACCCTACAAGTGACGCTTGGAACCGATTGCTGTACAACCTTAAGCGGCGCCTATGTGACGCCGAAAACAGCGATAACGGACAAGGCTGGCAACCCCGTCAGCAGTTCCCAGCCAGCTATAATTATCTCCCCTTCGCCAGATACCACTACACCTTCACTTGTCAGCGCCGCCTGGAACGATGTGAACCGAAACGGTCTCTATGACACAGGCGATTTTGTCACATTCTACTTCAGCGAAGCCATAAGATCGACAAACATGCTAACTGTATCATACGATACACTCTTCCAACTGCCGGTAGGAGAGACTTACGATTCTCCCGTTTGTGCAGTTCCTGACTTCTCACTGCCAGCAGTTGTGCCCCCTCCGTCGGGAGCTTGCGCGGTCACCATTCCAGTTGGCGCGGGAGCTGGAACTCCTGCCATCGTTGGAGGTGAAGCAGTAACCCCCCTGACCACAACTATAAACGCGATAATGGACCTCAAGGGCAATATAGTTGTTAACAGCTCGGCCTTGCTGCCAAAGGTCGCCGACGGGACACGTCCAACACTGATTTCAATAACATGGATAGATATGGACTATAACGGCGTAGCTCACATCATCTCTCCCGGCGACAAGCTTGTATTCAAGTTCAGCGAGTCCATGGATGCCACGGTTCTCAACGCTGGGAACATAGATGCCATACTGAACCCGGCCGGCCATGACTACGTTCAGGCAACCGGTTTTGCTATGAGCTGGGACCTTTCTCAGACCCTGTTGACGGTCACGCTGGGAGGGACAGGGGGAGCCACAAATATAGTGGGTGGCGAGGCTGTGAACCCCAGTGACGCTTTGCTTGACAGAAGCCAGAACAACATGGATGGTACCACAGCTATAGTAACCATACCTACAACCCCATCAACCACTCCGGCCCTAGAGACCACCAGGCCATGGCTCAACAGCAGCACATGGGTTGATGCAAACGCTAACGGCAAAATTGATGGCACCGACCTCATCCGCTTTAACTTCAATGAGGCCATGGACACAACTTACCTGACTGATATAGGTCAAGTTAATGTCAACCTCAACACCAATGCGGTGGGCAGCACCGACTATGGAAGCAACACAGCCGGAGCCGCCGTTCTGTGGTGGAGAGGAGACACGGTGCTAGAGGTTAGACTTGGAACCGACTGCGCCACCGATCTAGGCGGGCAGTCAGTGAATCCGTCAGACTTGGTCAAGGACAAGGCTGGCAACATCGATTCCACCTCATCTCCTTCTATTACCATCGCGCCTGACACGGCACTGCCCCAACTGCTCAGCGTGACATGGCTCGATGGTGGCGCCGCATATCCCGTTACAAATGGCATAATGGATGCCGGAGACTACCTGTACTTCAACTTCAACGAGCAGATGAGCGATATACTTGCGGCAAACGTCAATACCTGGCTGGACAGCACAGCTCCAGGTCTCATGGATTACGGCAATCCAGGACCCCCAGCCGTCTTCTGGATGCAGCCAGTCGTTGGAGAAGGAAACTCCCGTGGCCAGCTGCGTGTCACCCTTGCTGCCGGTTGCAGCAACGTTTTGATGGGACAGACCATCAATCCTGACGTTCTGGTCACCGATGCCAAAGGAAATCCTGACGGCACCTTGGGTATGGGGCCTGCAATCCCTCTGCCGCCCGACAAGATAGCCCCATACTTGAATATGATCGAATGGACCGATAAGGACTCCAACGGCATATTGGACAGGGGCGACGAGCTTCTGTTCTACTTCAGCGAATCCGTGAATCCTGCATGTATTCCTAACGGTGCTGCCGCGAATGCTGTTCTTGACAGCACGGCTTCCGGTACTTCCGACTACGGCACCACCCCTATCACAGATTGGAGTGTTGATACCACCCGCCTCACGATCATCCTGGATACCAATGAACAGCTTGATGGCGGCGAGATGGTCAATCCTACCATCGCCCTTGTAGATAGAAACAATAATCAGGACCAGACACCTGGCGCCGGCATAATGATACCTAGCCTTCCCGGCACGGCGGCTTCCCTGATAGTATCACCGACCTCCCGCACCTTCACTGCTGAAGTTAACGGCAGCAATCCTGCAACACAGACGGTCTCAATTACGAATGGCGGTACTCAGACGCTTTCGTGGACTGTATCCAGTCCGACAAAGTCCTGGCTCAGTGTGACTCCAACGAGCGGGACCAATGCTGGCACGCTGACTCTTTCCGTGAATACCAGCGGCATGAGCATTTCTACCGATTCCGCCACATTTACAGTTACCGGTGCCGGTAGCACACAAACCGTTACTGTAACTATAGTAGTAACTGCTCCAGCTACCCCAACACCTACTTCAACTCCTGCAGCTACACCTACTCCTACTTCTGCTGCTGCAACACCGACACCTACCACTTCAGCTGCCACGCCTACCCCCACTCCTTCTACTACTGCTACACCCACCCCAACACCAAGCACTCATGGCAGCGGTTCAGTTGGAACATCGGGTGGAACCGTTACAACTACCGATGGAAAGGTCTCGGTTGAGTTCCCGTCAGGAGCCTTCGCTTCCACTACATCGGTATCAATCACATCTTCAACCTGCCACGGAGATACCGACGCATTTGTCGTTGGCATCACCTGCTTCTCGGTAACACCGAGCGGCGATCTTGATGAGCCAGCAACAATATGTGTGAAGCTCTCCAACTATGATAAGAACATCGTTGACGATGAATCGAAACTCACGCTTGGATACTGGAGTGATGGCGAATGGCATCAGGCCAGCCATATCGAAATCACAGACGACACCATCTGCGGCCAGACAACCCACCTCAGCGATTGGGCTGTTCTTGGCAAAACCGGCGAAGGCTGGCAATGGTGGTACTGGGCGCTCATCGGCGGCGGTGCCTTCATAGTAATCCTTGCTATAATACTGCTCATTGTCCTTCCCAAGAAGGGCAAAGGGGAAGAGATTCCTGCCGAGGAGTTGTATGGCGAGGAGGAAGAAGAGTTTTAGGTTAGAGTAGCATCCTGCACTTTGGGTGCAGACGCTCCAGACCGCAATAGTTGCAGCGACCGAAGTTACAATCTTCGGTCGCTGCTTCTTTTATACTGTTACTACATTCATGCTTGAGGAATTCGATATCGACACCGGAGTCAATGTGAGCCCATGGAAAAACTTCATCCAGAGATCGCTGTCGATTGGCATAGAAACACGGCTCTAGAGCACAATCGGCGAAGGCTTGCATCCATAGTTCATATTTAAATTGTTCCCTCCATGCATCAAATCCGGCACCGAGCCTCCACGCCTGATATATAGCTTTAGAAAGGCGCCGGTCGCCTCGTGACAGCACCGCCTCCAGATGACTGACCCTGCTATCCTGCCAACTGACATGTATCCCTGAACGCTTTAACCCGCGGCGCAGCATATCTATCCTTCTGTCCAGTTTCTCTCTGCTTATCTGCCCCGACCATTGAAAAGGGGTGTGTGGTTTTGGCACAAACGCCGAGGCGCTGATTTTAATATTCAATCCCCTACCCTGCTGATGTGAATATGTATTTACCTGCTTCACTAATTCAGTGATGCACTCAACATCTTCATCCGTCTCCAATGGCAGTCCTAACATAAAATACAGCTTGATGCTACTCCATCCCCTCTCATACGCAGCTGCCAGTGTCTTAAAGATTACTTCATCTGACAGGTTCTTATTTATCACACGGCGCAGGCGTTCACTGCCTGCCTCAGGGGCAAATGTCAGCCCTGTTTTCCTCCCGGTTGTGATAACTTCCATCAGCGATACGGAGAAGCTGTCTAGACGTAAGCTCGGTAGTGAAATCCTTAGATTATTGTCTTTAAACCTCATCGTCAAATCTTTTATCACAGCTTCGATATCAGAATAATCACTGGTGCTTAATGATAGAAGCGATAGTTCGTTATATCCTGTGTTCTTAATAAGTTCGGCTGCTGCGCTAACTATTTCATCGCGCGTTCTCTCACGAACCGGCCTATATATGATACCGGCATGACAGAAACGGCAGCCTCTGGTGCAGCCGCGATGAGTTTCGATTATAGCACGATCATGCACTGTTGCTATGTACGGAACTACCGGCCTTGTTACTATTGGCGTTAGTCTATTAATCATCCTGCGCATAACCGTCTTAGGTACATCATCCGAACACGCTGCAATTTTTGCTACAGTACCATCACCGTTGTATACAACGTTATAAAGAGATGGGACATATACGCCAGGTATCTGAGCCAGATGCCTCAGAAGTTCGTTCCTTCCCTTCTTGCACCCCTTTTTTAAATCGCGAAAGGACCGTAGAAATTCTATTATTGCCTCTTCGCCATCACCCAGAATAAATAAGTCTATGAAGTCTGACATTGGTTCCGGATTGAGAGCGCAGCTACCGCCAGCGATTATTAGAGGATCGCCGTCGCCTCGTTGCGATGATAGAACTGGTATTCCCGCCAAATCCAGCATGGCAAGTACATTTGTATAGGTAAGCTCGTAGCCTAGGGAAAAACCAACGATATCGAAATTCTTAATGGGGTGTTTTGACTCAAGGCTAAATAGAGGAATTGATCCTCTCCTCATTTCCTCCTGCATATCGATCCATGGTGTATATACACGCTCCGCAAGCACGTATGGTTCCTCGTTGATAATATGATAGAGAATAGCAAGGCCCAGATTGGACATGCCTATTTCATAGACATCTGGATACGCCAGAACCATCCTGATATCAGCGGTTTCCCAATCTTTGATGATACTGTTACACTCTCCACCGGTATAACGTGCAGGCTTTGTTACTTTGTTAAGGATATCCTTTAATTCTGTCACAAGCCCAATTATAACAAAGCTATGCTGCTTTTGACATCTAAATTTGAACATGTTAAAATCTAACCTCAGTTGCATTTAACTGAACCAGTAGCATAAGAGGAGAATCCATTGGTAGCGACAAAGTCAAGAAAGAAGGCTGCGCCCAAAATATATGCCGTAGTGGAGAGTGGCGGCAAACAATACCACGTGGCCCCCGGCGAGGTTATTGAAGTAGATCGCTTGTCAGAGAAAGAAGGGAGCGTTATTGAACTTGACCGCGTCCTCCTGGTAGCAGATGGCAAGAAGGTCAAAGTCGGCACTCCAACAGTGGACGGCGCAAAAGTAACAGCGGACGTTGTCAATGATGTCAAGGCTAAAAAGATTACCGTTTTCAAATATAAGAACAAGACCCGCTATCGCAGGAAGAAGGGGCATCGGCAGATACATACTAAAATAGCTATAAAGGAAATAGTGCCTTAGGATACGGAGAGAGTAAAGATATGGCTCATAAGAAAGGCGGCGGAAGCACAAGGCTAGGCCGCGACAGTAGAGGGAAACGGCTCGGCGTGAAACGATACGGCGGTGAGAAAATACTCGCCGGCACCATTATCGTTCGTCAGAGGGGCACCCGCATACGCCCTGGCGCTAATGTAGGCGTCGGCAGAGATCACACCCTGTATGCAAAAATCGACGGCTACATCAAATACGAACCGTTAACACGATATCAGAGAAAGGTCAGCGTTTATAACTCATGAAAAAGGACATCCATCCCAAATACGTAGAGTCCGAGGTCTCATGCTCATGCGGTAACAGTTTTAAGACCCTTTCAATAAAGCCATCAATCAGGGTCGAGCTATGCAATAAATGTCATCCTTTTTTCACTGGTGAGCAGAGGATCGTGGATACCGCCGGACGTGTAGAGCGATTCCAGAAGCGCTATAAGAAGAAATAGGCTGAAGCGGATTACTAGAAAGCGGCTACTTATGGTAGCCGCTTTTCGTTTTGTTAATCGCTCTCGAGGGCTCTGTAGAAGCAGCTCTCCTCCCCGGTGTGACAGGTTGGTCCTGCAGGATCTACCTTGATAAGAAGAGTATCCGCATCGCAATCCTTTAATATTGCGCGTACTTTCAGGTAGTTGCCTGATGTCTCACCTTTCTGCCATAGTCTTTTTCTGCTTCTGCTGTAGAAACACACCTTGCCCGTCTTTAGTGTTATTTTCAAGGATTCTTCATTGATATAACCCAGCATAAGAACCTTGCCTGTATCTGCGTTCTGGATTATCGCCGGTATCAAACCCCTACTATCATACTTTAACATGGCTCCTCCGGTAGTGGAGACTATCAGATACTCTCGATCGCTTTCTTTAAATCTATATGCCCTGTGTAGAGTGCGCGTCCTATTATGGCCCCCTCTACTCCCAGGGCAGCTAATTTACGCAAATGCCCAATAGAAGCTACGCCGCCCGCAGCGATTATCCGCGCATCAACCATGGCCAAAAGATCCTGAATTGCACCGAAATTAGGTTCGGTAAGCGTGCCATCGCGGGAAATATCAGTATAGACAAAGCGGCCAACGCCAATAGATTGCATGCGCTTGATTAATTCTACAGCAGTTACTTTGCTACTCTCCACCCACCCCCTGGTTGCTACATATCCACTACGGGCATCCACCCCCGCGATGATGCGATCCCCAAACCACTTGCAGCTTTCCATTACCATTTCCTGGTTCTCTATAGCGGCAGTTCCGAGTATAACCCTATCTACCCCGGTACCAATCAGCTTGTCAATTGATTTTATCGTCCTTATACCACCGCCTACCTGTACCGGTATCTTCACTGCAGCGACAATAGCGGAAATAGTTTTAATATGGCATATCCTACCCTTCGCCGCACCATCGAGGTCAACTATATGTATACGTTTTGCTCCCATCGATTGCCATCGCTTGGCAATATCTATAGGGTCTCCTGAAAAAACCGTCTCTTTTTTATAATCACCCTGATAAAGGCGAACACACTTCCCACCCCTGAGATCTATAGCTGGTATTATTTCCATTTTACTGTCCATTACGTAAAAGCTACAATCGTGTTTCAGAATTCTGACAGAAGTCGTCAATAAAATCAAGGCGATGTTAAAATCATCGCCTTGAAGAAAATCGACATCGAAGGTGATATATCAGGACGGTAGTCCCAAGCCCCTCCCCGCAATAATGTTGCGTAGGATTTCATTGGTCCCGCCCTGTATGGTATAAGCCGGCGAGAACAGGTATGATTCTGCCGGGCTCTCACGGAAGGCCAAAGGAATGCCTTTCGAGCCCTGCCGCAGTGTACCATATAATCCCGGTATCTGAGTAGCTACCTGTGCCAGCTGCTGCTCGAAGGAGGTAGAGAAAGCCTTGGCTAACGCTGCTTCCGTAGTCGGTAGCTTGCCCTGATCTAACACCCAAGCGACACGATAGGTTAGCAACCTTCCCGCCTCAAACGATATAAACAGGTCCGCAATGCTTTGCCTAGCCAGTACAGTCTTAGACAGCGGCTGCCCGTTACACTGCGTCTCCTTCACATATTTAATGATATCCTGTAGCAGCGGATAGTTGGTCATCAAGCGTTCAACTCCGCTCCGCTCGTAGTCCAATTGTTGCGCTATTTGATACCATCCATTATTCAACTTGCCGACTAGGCTCGATTTAGGTATCCGCACGTTATCGAAAAACACTTCATTATAGTGATGCCCTCCGGTCATATCTATTAAGGGACGGACATCGATTCCTGGGGTCTTCATATCGATAATGAACTCGCTGATACCTTTGTGTTTAGGCACATCGGGATCGGTGCGGGCTACAAGGTATATATAATTGATATGATGGGCTCCACTGGTCCAGACCTTTTGCCCGTTTATCACATAACTATCTCCATCGGGGGTAGCCTTTGTCTTGAGGGACGCGAGGTCGCATCCAGCCTCCGGTTCGCTCATGCCGATACCGAAGACAAGCTCTCCCATGGCGATGCGCGGTAGAAAGAAATCCTGCTGCTCCTTGGTGCCGTGCCTTATTATCGATGGCCCCATCTGCCTATCAGCGAACCAATGCGCTGCTGCCGGTGCTCCAAATCTAACTATCTCCTCGGTAATAACAAGCCTGTCAACAAAGCTCTTGCCCTGCCCATAACGATCCTTTGGCCAGCAGTAGCCGATCCACTTCCTCTGCCCCATCTTCTTGGAGAATTCTGCAGAATATCCCCCCATCCATGCATCACAATGCGTCGTGAAGCTTCCCTTCCTTAACTCATCCTCAAGGAAGGAACTTACTTCCTTCCTTAATTGTTCCTGTGCATCACTGAATTTAAAATCCATCGCTATCTATCCTTATTTTATTATTAAAGATTGATATTAGAATACTTCCTCGGCAATCTGGCAACATTCTTATTTTCAAGCAGGTCCAGGGCCCTATTTATGATTCTTCTTGTATCACTGGGCATAATCACATCGTCAATGAAACCTCGCTCCGCCCCACAATATGGATTCTCAAAGAGCTTCCTGTACTCACCAATCCGTTTGGCCTTCATCTCCGCTGGGTTGCTTGCCTCCTTAATTTCACGAGCGAAGATAATACTGGCAGCCGTTTCCGCGCCCACTATACAAACTTTGGCTCCAGGCCATGCAAACATGAAATCAGCTCCCGTATCTTTACAGCACATCCCTGTATAGGCACCTGCAAACGATTTACGCACAATCACCGTCACCTTCGGCACTGTAGCATCAATATAGGAATAAATCATTTTGGCGCCATGCCTCAATATCCCCTTCCACTCCTCCACCGAGCCTATCCAATATCCCGGAACATCATGAAGATTTATTAAAGGAAGATTGAAAAGGTCACAAAAGCGCACAAACCTTGCAATTTTATCTGCCGCATCGCAGTCTATGGCACCAGCTGCACAAGAAGGTTGACTGGCCACAATTCCCGCAGGACGCCCGGCAAACCTAGCAAACCCTACTATGACGTTCTGAGCAAAATCACTGAGAATCTCGAAGAAATAGCCGCTATCAATTATTCTATATATAACTTCATGCATATCATATGCAATTGAAGAATCATCCGGCACAAGACTGTTTAGTTCTGGAATCTCACGATAAGGGTCATCATCAGGATTTCGATAGGTTTTTCTGCGCTCTTCCATCTTGTTATTTGAAGGCAGAAAGTCCAGCAATGCTTTTGCTTTATCCAAACAATCCTGATCGCTCTCCGCCACAACATGTGTTTCCCCTGATTTAACGGCATGAGCTTCTATGCCGCACAGGGTGTCTAGGTCGATATCCTCTCCAGTCTGAGTTTTGACGAATGCCGGACTTGCAATTCCCATCCTTCCAGTAGTGCTGACCTGAAAGACAAAGTCCTGCATCACGGGATGGTAGGCCTGTCCTCCAATACAAGGCCCCATGATCAATGCTATTTGAGGAATAATACCAGAAGACAATATCTGAGATCTAAAAAGCCATGCATAGCTCTGCAGGGTATCCATCCCTTCCTGTAAGCGCGCCCCTCCAGAATCGTTCATACCTACAAAAGGTATACCCATATTCCTAGCCAGCTCGATCGTTTCGGAAAACTTCTTTCCGTGGTATTCACCAAAGGTACCAGCCATTGTTGTGAAGTCTTCGGCTGCCGTTGCTACTAGCCTACCATTAACCCTGCCAAATCCGGTAATCACTCCCTCGGCAGGAAACTCTTTCTTATCTAGCCCGAAAGCTGTAGTTCGATGTTTGACAAATAATCCAGTCTCGGTAAAAGTCCCAGGATCGAAGAAATATTCAATGCGCTCTCTTGCTGTCAGACTACCTTTCTCATGCTGTTTATCCACTTCTTTTGCCCCACCCATCTGCAAGACTTTTTCCCGTTTCTGCTTATATTCTTCAAGGATACCCATCCAGAATCCTCCTCATCTTACAACTCCCTGAATAAAAATTTTAACTATCAATATAGCTAAATCCTATTCAAGGCACCAACGCGTATTATATCATGCGCCAATTTGAATTTCTACCTAAAATAATAGAGGGACGACTAGATGAAAATCCATTGTCCCTCTATCTGTACAACTCTTTCGTATTAACAGAGAGCCTTAATAACCGCTAGCCATAAATTCATCAAATGAAATTTCTGTAGCATTCTCAGCCCCTACAGGCAAAGTAATAACTACAGGATAATTGAAGCCTGAAAAGCCTATTGTACTATTGATAGACATATCACCCAGAAACTGAGTGTCAAATATCAGGGTAAAAAATATCTGTAGAGGATAATAACTGTTCTCTGCGATCCAGGCAAAACAATGAGGATCTTTGATCATGCTAGTCATTTCCTCAGTACTGACATTCCTAGAAGAACTTAAACCAAGTATATTGAGAAGTGCCTCCTTGTCGGGATTTATCTCTATCTTGTAGCATTTTGTACCGCTTATGTTCTCCATACCAACATATCTAGCCTTATCAAAATTTTCCAATGACGCCATATATGAACCAGCTTTATTTGCGTCCTCCCAAATCTTATCTACGAGCTCTATCCTAACCCAACTTGCGTTATCTCTAGGATCAGTCATATATAACTGACCATTTATTGCATACATCTGGAAAAGCACATTATTAGTGTTTTGTGAAGTCTCATTAAGATACATCTCTTTATTTGATTCATTAGCTATGCCAACAATATTCACCTCTGATGTTTCTCCTAGAAAATCCAGTCCAACTGTAGCATTGAACTGCACAGTGTTTATTACAATAGAATTAGACATATTCAGTATCTCAGCTCCTGTCATACCATTAGGTGCTACTCCAGAACTGTTACAAGCAATAGCACCTATCAATAAAGAGGTGCAAAAAATAAAAACTCCAAGAATTTTCGCTCCCACCTAACACCTCCTAACTATATTTATCAATATCTGAAACCATAATATCACACAGGATAGAAACGTGCAGTATGTATTAACGTACTAATCTTTAAATTGACAATAAATTCACCCGTTGCTACACTTGGATTGAATCACAACATTGAAAGTCCTTTAACACTGGCTTTGTTCCCCTAAAAAATAATTACTGAGACAATATGAGCAACACGTTTTTCAAGGAAGGTCTGGTCCATGTTTACACCGGAAATGGCAAAGGTAAGACCACAGCTGCCATAGGTCTCGCTATCAGGGCCATCGGGCACGGTGCCAAAGTACATATCATATTTTTTATGAAAGGTCAGTTCCCATATGGTGAACGTGTAGTTTTGTCGAAGTTACCCCACTTGTCATTTGAAGTCTTCGGCCATGAGCACCTCATCGACCCCAACAACGTGAAGGAAGAAAATAAGGAACAGGCTCATAAGGCACTACGCGCCTCCATATCAGCAATACAAGGCAAAAGATACGACCTTGTGATACTCGATGAAATCAACGTGGCATCCGCATGGAAACTGATCGACGTGGAGGACGTACTTGCGCTTATAAGAGACAAACCCGCTGAAGTAGAACTTGTACTAACTGGACGATATGCAGACCGCAGAATTATAGACAAGGCCAACCTCGTCACTAATATGGATGAGATAAAACATCCGTACCACAGTGGTATAGAGGCAAGAAAAGGAATCGAGTATTAAGTACCGGAGATTGCCAACAGTGGAAAAAGATAAGCTCCTTCTAGCTACAAACAACAAGGCTAAACTAAAGGAGTATACCAGACTTCTGCAAGGCATACCATATCGCATCATCTCTCTCAAAGACGCTAATATCAACGAATATGTAGAAGAGACAGGAACATCTTTCAAAGACAATGCAGTCTTAAAAGCCAAACGATATGCCGAATTAAGCGGCCTAATCACTATGGCTGATGATTCGGGCCTTGAGGTCGATGCGCTGGGAGGTGAGCCTGGGGTGCGTTCAGCGCGATACGCGGGTGAGGGGGCTTCGGACAAAGAACGCATAGATTTTCTATTGAATAAGCTGGTCAACGTGCCGTGGGAAAAACGTCAAGCTAAGTTCAGATGTGTAATCGCTATAGCTTACCCCAATGGCAAAATGCAAATCTGTCAGGGACAATGCCGAGGTGTGTTAACATTCAAACCACTTGGGCACAATGGCTTCGGCTACGATCCGATATTTTATCTTCCAAATTTACACAGAACCATGGCCGAACTCTCTTTTGAAGAAAAGAACGCCATAAGCCATAGAGGTAAAGCTGCTGAAAAAGCACGGCGAAGACTGCAGCAATAAGCTATAATGAAGACATATGGTAAAGACTTCTGATACCTATCATAGACATATTGACTATCTCAGAATATCCGTTACAGATCGATGTAACTTGCGATGTATCTATTGCATGCCTTCCGAAGGTGTAAAGAGCCTGCCGCATAGTGAGATTCTTCGATATGAAGAGATTGCCTCTGTGGCTGAGGCAGCAACTGCAATAGGTATTACAAAGCTGCGCCTTACTGGTGGAGAACCTCTGGTTAGGCTAGGTCTCACAGATTTAGTAAAGATGCTCTCTAGAATTAGAGGCATAGATGATATAGCTTTAACGACAAATGGCATCCTATTAAAACGATACGCTTCTGAATTAAAAGAAGCTGGCTTAAAAAGGGTAAATATAAGCCTTGACTCTCTGAGAAAAGATCGCTATCAGCGCATCACACGCTTAGGACAACTTGAAGACGCCCTCGAAGGTATTGCATTCGCAAAAGAGATCGGACTCAATCCAGTAAAAATCAACATGGTGGTAATAAAGGATATAAATGATGATGAAGTTACTGATTTCGCCCGTTTCTCAATCGAAAAGGGATGGCATTTCCGATTTATCGAGCCAATGCCCTTTGTTGATAATACAAAACTCTCCTTTATCCCAATAAGCGAAATCATGGAGCGCTTAAAAGCACTCGGAGACCTAGAACCCTACCCTTCCGGCAACGGTAGCGGCCCAGCTAGATATTTCAGATTCACAGGAGCGATAGGTACCATAGGCTTTATTAGCCCAATAAGCGACTGTTTCTGTTCCTCCTGCAATAGACTAAGGCTCACAGTAGATGGCATGCTACGGCCTTGTCTGATGAACGACTACGAGCTGGATTTAAAACCTATATTGCGAAACGGGGGGACGTTGCCTGATATCAAACTGTCACTATTACATGCTATTAAAGCCAAACCGGAACGGCATAAACTTGCAGAAGGCCAATTTCAAAAAGGGCGGGCTATGTGCCAGTTGGGAGGATAAATTGCCAAAGCAGACAAAGATGATAGATATAAGCGACAAAGAACCCACAAAAAGGATGGCAACGGCGAAAGGCCGTATTGTTATGAAGTCCGCGACGCTCGAAATGCTTAGACATGATGAACTGCCCAAAGGAGGCGCCTTAACAGTAGCGCAAGTAGCAGGAATTATGGCGGCCAAAGATACTGCACAGTTAATCCCTATGTGTCATCCATTGATACTTGATGAAATCAGTGTTGATTTTGGATTTGGGAAAGGATGGGTGGATATTACTTCACAAGTGAAATGCACTGGGAAAACAGGTGTAGAAATGGAAGCACTAGTTGCCGTATCTGTCACCGCGCTAACTATCTATGACATGTGTAAAGCAGTTGAAAAAGGCATCCGCATAGAGAACATTCGCTTGGTTAAAAAGAGCGGCGGAAAGAGTGGAGAAATCATACTAGAATGAAATGAATCTGTAACAGTGATACTGAGCATAATACGCATTACAACGTGTTGCACCATAGTCTATGATATGCTATACTCTACTCGGTTTGCGTCATTATCTGTGCGATAGTTTAATTAAATCTTAAGGTAGATACATTTCATGAAACAGGAACCAGATATATTCGACAATAGCGAAGTAGCAGCCACAAAGTCAAAAGATAACAACAGAAAAACAAAACAAAAAAGTGGAAAGTCCGGACGCTTACTCTTAAGCAGAAGGACTTTTCTTGGTGTTTCGGCAGCCGCAACTGCTACCCTGACAGCCAGTCTGGCCCTTAAACGACCTGAAGTAAAGTTCTTATCCCCCTCCGAGAACACCTATGAGCAAGTCACGGAAGAGTGGATCGCTACTTCCTGTTTGAATTGTCCAACTCGGTGTGCCACCAAAGTAAAAATTCAGAACGGTAATGCAATCAAGATATCTGGGAATAGTCTATCTAAAGTATCAGAGGGAAAAACTTGTCCTCGCTGCAAAATCGGCCTTCAAGAACTGTATGACACCAATCGCGTCAAAACACCTATGAAGCGCAATAATCCTGAAAAAGGCAAAGGCGTAGATCCGCAATGGACAGAAACTACATGGGGTGAAGCTTTATCAGAGATATCCAGCAAGTTGAAATCTCTCAGAGACTCTGGACAACCTCACCAATTATTGCTGCTAGATGGTTTGAACAGCTGCAGTAATGATGATCTGATTCAGAGATTCGCAGCTGCATTTGGCACGCCCAACCTAATAACAGGAGATGCGCTTGATGACGAGGCGTCGAAGGCGGGGGAATGGATGGCAGATGGCCACTACACTCATAGCGCCTATGACCTTGAGAACACCAACTATATTCTATCATTTGGTGCAAGCATAATCGAGTCTCAAAAGCCTCTAGCACGCAACCTTAGAATGTGGGGCAAGATACGGCGTGAACGGCCAATCCGCGCCAAGGTTGTAGTAATCGACCCCCGATACTCAGTCACAGCAGCCAAAGCCGACCAATGGGTACCCATAAAACCTGGCACTGACGCTGCCCTAGCGATGGCAATCGCAAATGTAATTATAAATGATGGTTTATACGATTCAGACTTCGTGAACAACTGGACAAGTGGATTTGATGAATATAAGAATCTAGTGCTCAGTGAATATAGTCCCGAATCAGTTGCATCTATCACTGGCATTGACCCCGATACGATACGTCAGCTAGCGAAGGAGTTCGCTCAATCCAAGCCAGCTATAGCTTGGCGAGGAAGAGGCGCTACATGCTGGCCTAATGGCTCCTATACTAGCTATGCAATATTTTGTCTGAACGCCCTAGTTGGAAGCATCAACGTACCGGGCGGCGTGATATATCAGCAGTATCCTGAGTATAAAGCTCTTCCAGCGATTATAACAGATTCAATAGCAGAAGCTGGCAACTCTAAAGATACGATTGACCTTAGAGGAAGAGGCAAGTTCATCGCAGCAAAAGTAGTAACCAATCAAGTAGCTGATTCCATAATGGACAATACACCTTATCCAATCGAAATGGCTATAGGCTTCAACAGTAATTTTAATATGTCTGCTCCAGGAACTGACCGCTGGAACACAGCAATGGCTCAACTGCCATTCTACGTTCATATTTCCTCCTCGCTGACAGAGATGTCTGAATATGCAGACATAGTCTTACCATCATGCAGCCTATTGGAAGACTGGGCCTATGAACACTGCCCACCAGGTTCTGGCTTCACAGAAGTAAAAATAAAGCAGCCGGTTGTCAGCCGATTATATGAAGAATCAAAACCTATAGGAGACATCGTCTTCCTGATAGCCAGTACAATCGGCGGCAGCGTGGCCCAGTCGTTTGAAAACATTGGTGACACTTCCGAGGGATTTGTAAAATACCGGACTGAGAATCTTGCGTCATGGGATGATTTACGTACTAAAGGTATATGGGGCGGACCCGACTACGAGTTTTACAAATACGATATCTTATTCTCCACTCCATCCAAGAAATTCGAGTTCTATTCAGGGAATCTCGAAACACTACTGAAATTATCAGGCTTAGTTACAATAGATAGGACAGCCTGCTTGCCACACTATACAGAACCCATATTTGAAGGTTCAGAGGATTCCTATCCTCTGAACCTCGTAACATACCAGCCTGTCCTCAGTATAGAGAACGGCAGCCAGAACTACCCATGGGCGCAAGAGATTTACCTGGTGATGCATGGATATGGATGGAAGAACTTCGTTGAAATTAACAAGGAAACCGCCGACGCTCTACATATTAAAGACGGCAATGAAGTATGGATCGAATCTCCTATGGGTAGAATAAAATCCCAAGCCCGAGTTTTTTATGGAATCCACCCGGCAGTCGTTGCTATCGCTCGCGGTCAAGGACATTCTTATGACGGTGAGTGGTCTAATGAAATAGGTATTAATCCCAATGATATCACTAGTGTCTATTATGACGAATTGAGCGGGCAGTCAGCTTTCTTCAATACGAGAGTAAGAGTATATAAGGCATGAGGCACTAAATGGAAAGATGGGGAATGGTTATAGACCTGGATAAGTGCACGGGTTGCCAGGAATGCACAATAGCATGCAAAGAAGAGAACAACGTGCCACATGGATCACCTGAGGAGCAAAAACGCAAGCAAGATCCTTATTGGCACAAAGTAATCGCCGCCAGCGAAGGTGAATATCCAACAGTGCATACTGAGGTGATACCCATGCCATGTATGCATTGCGATAATCCTGCCTGCGTAATGGTTTGTCCCTGCAAAGCAACGTATAGGCGGCACGATGGAATCGTAATGCAGAATTTCCGCAGATGTATAGGATGTAAATACTGCATGGTGGCCTGTCCATATGGGGCTAGAGCGTACAATTATAAAGAGCAAGAAGATTTACCATATAATAGACAAGATCCACCTCTAAGACTCGACCTAATAGGCTGTTGGCCTTTCCCACATAGGACCCATGGGATGGTCGAAAAATGCACGTTCTGCTTTCATCGTATCGAACAGGCACTGATGGAAGGCAAAGAGATCGGTACTGATGTCGTACCTGCGTGTGTAGAGGCATGTCCAGCTCATGCACGAGTGTTTGGAAACCTAGACGACCCTGAGAGCGAAGTGGCAAGATTGCTCTCCAGCAGGACCTTTATCACTCTTCGTGAAGCAATGGGCACAAATCCCAAAGTACATTATTTAACTAAGTAAGGTGAGCCTGTGGAATTAAATTTTGTATCAGTAGAAGGCCATTCTAAAAACTATAAGATTGCTGTAGGCATTCTAGGTGGACTATTTCTTTTAGGCCTAATCTGTTACGGCATTTCATACTATAAAGGCCATTATTTATTTGGCAGCAGTAATCAGATCCCATGGGGCATGCCTATAGTGCTAACTATCTATTTCATTGGACTCAGCGCGGGGTCATTGATACTCTCTACTCTTGTATATGTGTTCGGCCAGGAGAAATACAAACCTATAGGCAGAATGGCTGTGATGCTGGCAATAGCATTGATTTTCGGTGCTTTGATTGGCATAGCAATAGACTTAGGAAGGCCAGAGAACTTCTGGCGTCTATTTATGTTCTTCTACTGGAATAACATGACATCAATGTTCGCTATCAACGGTATTCTCTATAGCGGCTATTTCATAATCAGTATCGCATATTTAGGCATTATTCTCTCAGGCAATAAAGTGTGGATGAAAAGATGGGGTTACCTCGCCATCGGATGGGCTGCTTTGGTACATATGGGCACTGGAGCTATTTTTGGTTTTATGGCCGCCCGGGAAGCCTGGTTCTCTCCGATAAAACCCCTTGAATTTCTCACTGCGGCTGTCACATCCGGCGTAGCGCTTCTCATAGTAGTACTGATCCTCACAATGAAATTTACCGGACGCAATCTTCGCAAAGACATGGTCATATCATTGAGCCGCTTGCTTATAGCATTTATCTGTATACTAGCTCTGCTCATATTCCTTGATAAAATGACACACTTATATGCACCAGAGCGTCAAGCCGTATTGTATAGTTTGACAGGTCACTACGCCTGGATATTCTGGTGTCTACAAATTGGTCTAGTGGTTATCATTCCATTGGCAATACTATTAATATTACCCCGGTTTAATCAGAAGTTGAGATCAATTAAATGGATATTCATCGCCTCTTTGTCTGTAGTTGTTGGAGTATTCTTTGAGAGATTCTTCCTGGTGATTCCACAAGCAGCTTTCCCTCAGCAATATTATCCTGGACACATAGAGGGAATCTGGGGAACAGTAGGTACTTTTGCTTTCACACCTGTTGAAATGCTCATATCTCTCGGTATCTTCACAATGGTAGGTCTGCTCTTCCTACTAGGCTTGAAATTCTTGAAGGCTTTACCCGAGAAAACAGCTGAAGAATTGGCTGCCGCGGCAGCGAAGTCCGCTCCTCCAGAAGCAGCAGACACCATAAAAACAGAGACGACAGGTGGGTCTGTCAATATACCACCTGTAGAGAATCAACCTTCACAATAGAAATGTTTCATGAAAGAATGTGGCATAAAGTAGGTTTCGGTGTCTAAGTGCGGAGTTATTTTGTGTGAGTGTAACGGAGCTCTAGAGAGAAGAATATCTCTGCAAGAGCTAAACCGCTTTATCCACAACGTTACTGGTTTAAACATAGTAATTGGTAATAATCTTTGCGAACCTCACGAGTTAAGTCTTCTCCTTGAAAAATCTGAAGTATATCCGTCAATTATAGGAGCTTGCGATAGAATACACAGCCATGCCCACTTCTGGCAGGCTGTCGAGACCAACAAATTCAATCCTTTCTTTACTGAAATCGTAAATATTTTAGGTGAAATAGAATCAAATTTCTCGGATATTGAAGTATCAAACAGAATAAAACTGCTTCTTAACTCGCAGATATCCAAGGTCTTCTGCCGTGAGTCCATTACAAACGATAACCAGCGATTACGCTTCCCCACATCCAAAGACAAGATTACTAGAAGGAATTTGCTCGGCACCCTATCACCACAATATGAAATCGTCCCTTCGATTTCGAACAGCGAATGTACAGAAATAAAGTGTAAATTATGCGCATACACTTGTCCTGCACATGCTATCGCAGATGCTAATGGTAAATTAAAGATTAATAAATCAACGTGCACTAGATGCGGCGCCTGTGTTACAAGTTGTCCACGTGAAGCCATCTCCTACCCTGGATATTCTCTGACCGAGATGGAAAGAGAAATAGAAGGACTCCTTTCTAGACACGTCGAACTCCCTTCTAGAATATTATCAATAGTCTGTCAGTCTTGTTTGAATGTAGACGACCCCAATATTAAAGCTATTTCACCTTATCTCTTCAGCATAAAGGTTCCATCTCCAGCAATCGTTTCACCTTTGCTTCTCTTGTATGCCTTCAATCTCGGAGCTGATGGCATAGTACTGATTCACGACCAACAACACTGCAATAGCAAGATATCCACACAGACATTGAATAATAATCTGCATTTCATACGACAATTATTCCAACGATGGGGAATCGATAAGAACCGCATCGGATATATTGACCAAGCCTATAACCCCGAAGCACACGAAGAACTACATAGATTTACCGAAAGAATAATTACATCTGGCCATACACCATTTAGTCTTGCGGCTGGTTCAATGACATTCGAAGGCATGTATAGTATTGCTGCTATCATTAGAGAAATGAATGCAAAGCTTCAACTATCCGAAGAAGGCTTAATATCGGGCGAAGAAGTGCCCTTCGGCAGCGTTAATATAGATCAGTCACATTGTACGGGATGTTGTCTCTGTGTACAGAGTTGCCCCACAGGAGCATTATCGACTCGAATCTCCGATAACCATGACAGTATCAACTTAGAATTTCAACACAATAAATGCATCGCTTGTGGAATCTGTGTAGCTACATGTCCCGAAAAATGTGTAAGTAATAAGAAAGTTCTTGACTTCGCTGTCATAAGTGGTTCTAAAAATACAATCTTCGAGAGCGAATTCGTCAGTTGTCATAATTGCGGCAGGCCGTATGCCACTAAATCTATGATCGATATATTGAAACAGAGACTAGACAAGATCGGTACTTTCAACCCCTCATGGTCCGAATACTGCCCATCGTGTAGGGTATCAATCAAACAAAAGAGATGAGTGAAGAAAATGGATACTTTTGTTCGAGTAATAGCTGTATTAATCGAGGTTGCAATATTAGGAGTCGTATTTTACTCAATACTAGCCGGAGTAAGGTTAACTCTCTTTGACCTTGGTATAAAACAGCAGTACAACAAAATAGTAACGCTCTTTCTCGCAGCAGTCGGTGCTCTATTCTTAGTATTTTTATTTTCGCATCTATTTACTTTCTATCCTGAAATATAATATTGAGAATTAATAGTTAATATTTTAGAGAAAATGCTATGAAGTTAAATCAGGGGGTCCACATTGGGTGATCTTTTCTGGACAAACCAAATTATATATATAGAAAACATTTACAAACCGGTTGTTCTTGGAACGCTGATATGCTTTGTCGCTATCGCTGCAGTGTTCGCCTTCGGCCTTTTCCGTCATTATCAACTGTTGCGTATGGGAGGAAAAGAGAACCGATTCGATCAGATACCCACCAGGATTAAGACTGCTTTAGTCGAAGTATTCGCACACATGCGGATCATCAAAGAGCCTTATCCCGGGATAATGCATTTATTTATATTCTGGGGAACCGCCCTATTCCTCATCGGCAAATTGATTAGGCCTTTCTCATATGCAGTGGTTTTAAGCAGTCCTCCTCAAGCAGTCTTCCTTTATGCGTCATTATTATCAGAGATCGGCGCTGTTCTTATAATAATCGGCGGTCTGATTGCTATATATCGAAGATACATCGCCAAGCCATCACGCCTGGATACCAAACCAGATGATACTCTAATATATGGATGGGTTTTTATCATACTTCTTACCGGCTTCATGGCTAAAGGTTATCGTATTGCAGCCGGCGGCATACAGCCAACCGATTGGGCTACCTGGGCTCCAGTGAGCTATCTCTTTTCTAAAATACTGCCAACTTTTGATACGGAGAAATTTAATTGGGTATTAGTTTGGCACAGAGCAGTACTACATACACTTCCTGCGTTTACATTCCTTGTCTACATTATGGTTAACCGGTCGCGTATGCAACATGTCCTCTTGACACCTGTAAATGTATTCTTCCGCTCTCTGAAACCAAAAGGCGCTCTTGTACCTGTAGATCTAGAGAAGGCTGAATCATTTGGCGTAAGCAAGATCGAGGGCTTCACATGGAAACAGCTCATGGATCTCGATGCCTGCACCCGCTGCGGCCGTTGCCAGGACAACTGCCCGGCACATCTCAGCGGCAAAGCGCTTTCTCCAAAGAAAGTAATTCAAGATTTAAAGCAACATTGGTATGATTCCGGTCCGGATTTATTCGGCATGTTCAGAAACAAATTCAAGGGCAAAGGCAGAGATACAGGCGTAAAAATGATCGGCGATGTAATCTCCCAGGAGGTCATATGGGATTGCACGACATGCCGTGCTTGCCAAGAGGTATGTCCTGCATATATCGAGCATATTAACAAAATCATTGATATGCGTCGAAATCTCGTACTCGATCAGGCCGAGATGCCGGAGACGGCTGAAATGGCATTGAGATGCATCGAAGAGAGAGGCCATACCTGTAAAGGCACTACCGCATGCAGGACGGATTGGTGTGGAGATATACAAGGCGCCAAACTTCTCGCTAACGACAGCAATGTTGAGATTGTCTACTTTGTCGGCTGCTCCGCTGCCCTTGAAGACAGAAACATGAAGGTATCCAAGGCCTTCGGTAAGATTCTCCGAGCCGCAAATGTGAACTTTGGCATACTGGGAGAAGAGGAAAGTTGTTGCGGTGATCCCGCCCGCCGAATAGGTAATGAATACCTCTTCCAGATGCAAGCGATGAAAAATATAGAGACCTTTAAGAAATACAATATAAAGCGAATTGTCGTTACCTGCCCCCATGGCTACAACTGTTTGAAGAACGAGTATCCGCAGTTCGGTGGCGAGTTTGAAGTGATTCACCACTCGCAATATATCGCCGAATTGATCAGCCAAGGCAGACTAAAGCTCAAGAACAGTCTGGACAAAGCTATAACCTACCACGATGGCTGTTATCTAGGCCGTCATAACTCCGTTTACGACGAACCACGCACGGTAATTAATGCTTTGCCAGGTGTGCAATTCAAAGAAATGGCTAGACATGCCAACAAGAGCTTTTGCTGCGGTGCCGGCGGAGGTCACATGTGGATGGAGGAAAAGACAGGCGTCAGAATAAGCGAGATGCGTACTGAGCAAGCATTGGAAACCAATTCAAATGTCGTAGCTACTGCTTGTCCCTTCTGCTTACAGATGTTCGAGGACGCAATAAAAGCTAAGCAAGCTTCAGAGAAAATAAAGTCAATGGATATTGCAGAGCTGGTAGCCCTAGCTATAGCTGACGAACCACCAAAGTAGTAGTCAATCACCAGAAATAGAAGAGGCCTTCACATCAAAGTTGAAGGCCTCTTTTTTGTGTATCAGTATAATAATTCTCGACTCGTGAGCCGACCGATATCTAGAATTCTATCTCCTTTAAGTCAGGAGCCACTATTAGTTTTGCATCCGTTACCGATTGTAACTGCTCTACCGTTATCCCTGGAGCTATTTCTTTTAGAATCAATCCTCTAGAGCTTACCTCCATTACCGCCAGATCGGTAATAATCATATTTACCTTGCCCTTTGCCGTAAGGGGATAGGTGCACTTACTAAGTACCTTCGGCTCTCCGGTAGTTGTAGTATGCTCCATAGCTACCATAAGCTTCTTGGCATTAGCACACAGGTCCATTGATCCGCCGATGACGCCTATCGTAAGCCCCCTGGCAGGATTGTTCCATCCAGCCAAGTCGCCTTTCTCCGAAACCTGCAGAGCGCCAACCACGATGGCATCCATGTGACCTCCGCGTATCATCGCAAATGACTCGGCTATATCGAAACAAGCAGATCCTGGCAATACTGTTATAGGCTGTGAACTGGCATTTATCAAGTCCTGGTCTGCCGCATCGCCGGTGGCTATAGGACCGCATTTAATCATACCTATCTCAGCCTGGAGTATAATATCCCTGCCTTCTATCCAATCACTTATAAGAGTAGGTATACCTATACCAAGATTCACATACCAACCATCCTGCAACTCCTTGCTGGCTCTCAGGGCAATCATCTCTCTCGGAATACCTTCTAGTTTTTGCATCTTGCTCCCCGAAGTCATTGTATTCTCTCCCTCCTTAACCTATACCGATGTGAAATTTGGGACGTTCCACCTTAACTATTCTCTTCACATATATGCCTGGCGTATGAATATCATCAACATCCATATCACCGGGCTCTACGAGATTCTCGACTTCTGCGATAGTAATTTTGGCCGCTGCGGCCATAACGTGGTTAAAATTTCTAGCCGTCCTTCTATATCTCAAGTTACCTTCTTTATCACCTTTAGAAGCATGCACAAATGCGAAATCCGGCTTCAAAGCAAGCTCAAGTATGTATTCCCTGCCATCGAACATCTTCTTCTCTTTTTTCTTATCGTTTGGCATATTAGTAATATGCCCCTCGACAGCAGTACCCACCCCCGTCGGCGTATAGAAACCAGCAATGCCTGCGCCAGCTGCTCTATATTTCTCTGCCAGAGTCCCCATAGGGAAAATCTCCACTTCTATCTTCCCTGCCCTCACTGCCTGTTCAAAGGGATTATTTGCACCTTTACTCGCTGAACGATCTAATGGATACGAGTCTATTACCTTCTCCAGTTGACCATTTTTAACCAGTAGTTCACACTCTTCCCTCGCGCCGACAAGCGCTCCACATCCGCACGCCAGCGTCAGGTGTTTAACACCTTTTTCAATTATCGCCCGTAGTAATGCTCTAGGAACGCCAGCGACAAAGAATCCCGGAATGGCTATGACAGCACCGTCCTGTACGTCAGCTATCGCCTCCTGTATCGTTGCGACAGACTTGTCTACCATTTCTGTTCCTTCCCTCCTTGTAAGATTTATATTACATATCGCATGTGATACAACCACTGTTTACATCTGACATTTCGTTATAAATATTCTAACTAAATGCCGCCCTCTGCCTTCCTTCTAACCTTCGCCATAATCGCTGACAATGCTTTACCTACATCTCCCTGAATGAAAACATCGGCTTTGTCATCTATATGCGAAGTTCCAGTATTAATAATCATAAGCTTTGCCCCAGATTCGACGGCATATACCGGCATATATGCTGCAGGATATATCATAAGAGACGATCCGAGCAACATAAACAAATCACAATTCCGTGAAAACTTCTCCGCTTTGCTGACCTCTTCCGTCAAAGGAGGTTCACCGAACGAAACCGTCGCCGCCTTCAGCTTGCCGCCACAATCTACACAAACAGACTCCTCATCTCGGCCTTCGGCAAGCTTCTTTGCGATATCTAAAATATGATAACGTTTCCCACAATTAATGCATTTCAGCCATCTTAAGGAACCATGAAGCTCAATCAATTTATCGTCAGGTATGCCTGTTTTCTGGTGAAGACCATCCACATTTTGAGTAATAACACAATCAAGCTTTCCAATCATATATATATCTGCTACAGCGTAATGCACAGAATTAGGCTGCGAAGTTTCTATCATATGAAACATGGTCCACAACTGCCAGCTTCTCTTTCTTGTATTTGGATCCCCTTGAAATCTAGGAAATGAATCATCTTCAGAACCAACAGCGGATTTCCCTTGTTGAAGCTCAGCAGAACTCGCTATCCCCGTCCCTGTAAAGGCTACTATTTTCTTGGCATCAATCACCAGATTGGCCGCTGCCTCTACTAATTGTTCCGACATAGCCCCTTTTAACTGATTCCTCATTCTCTATCCCCCGGACCGAATCCCTCATGAAACAAGTGCACCATTTATTGGAGATTCATTTCCGGATAATGACATGACAGTCTTTGCTATCCTTTTTTCCAAGACCAAACCTTCACGTAGAGGCAAGTTTATTCCCCTTTTTATGGCTTCCTTTGCATATTGTACTGCTAAACTGCTATTAGATTGTATGGTCTTTGCTATCGCTTCAACAACAAAAACCAGTTCCTCACGCTTCACTACTTTATTAACAAGACCAATGCGTAACGCTTCTTCTGAATTTATATACTCACAGCCCGACAATATCTGTAAAGCTCTGCCAACTCCTATATTACGAGGTAGTGTTTGGCTTCCTCCGGCTGCAGGCATTATTCCGAGCGCAACTTCTGGCATACCAAATACTGCGTCGGTGGAAGCAATCCTTATATCGCAAAACAACGCTATTTCTACACCCGAACCTAGCACATAACCATGCAACGCGGCAATTAACGGTTGTCTCAGACTTCCCAAGAGTCCCCACACATCACGTTCCCATCTTACTTGACGAGCTACTATAGGAGAAGGAGCCATGCCAAACTCTGTCAGGTCTGCGCCAACACAGAATGCTCTATCTCCTGCGCCATTTACTATCACTATCTGAACATCATAATCATCTCTAATTGCAGAGAGTATTTCATATAATTCATCGCGCATCCTAATATTATATCGATTCAATACTTCAGGACGATTCAGCGTAACTCTTGCTATACCATCGTTCTTCTCATATATCACAGTCTCAAAAGCACTCATCGGTTTATTTTACCACAATCCTATCAAAACATTTAGGTATGCCGAACTTGCTTATTCGTATCTACATACGTAACCTTAAATGGTAACAACTCAACACAATGACAAGTCTCATTTTCCTTTAAAGTTGGGGAGCCTCTTCTCTAGAAACGATTTTATCCCTTCCATCCTGTCACTTGTAGTCTGAATAAGAAAATATAAATCTGCTTCCATCCTTAAGCCCTGCTCTAATGTAAGATCCATTCCCTTATTAACAGCCTCTTTACAAAATCTCAATGCAATGGGAGCCTTGTCTGCGATCTTTCTAACTAGAATATTGGCTTCTTTATCTATATCCTTTGAGAAAACTAGTTTCTGGATGAGTCCAATCCGAAACGCTTCGGCAGCGTCAATACTATTCGCAGTCAGTATCAACTCCAGAGCTTTAGACTGTCCTATCAATCTAGGAAGTCTTTGGGTACCACCACTCGAAGGAATTGTCCCCTCAGCAACATTCAAAAGTGCAAAATTAGATTTATCACTAGCTATTCTAATATCACATGCCAAAGCTAACTCCAAACCTACACCAACGGCATTCCCATTTATCACAGCAACTACAATCTTCTCTAGCCGCGAAACGGCATCAATAGCTTCGCAAATCGTTGCAGTTGATTCATTGGGATTGAATGAGAAAGTGCCTCTGTACATTTTAATAGCTACAACGCTTACAGAATCGTCTTGATTAATAATGTCACAAACATCAGCCAGTTCCGCATATGTATTCGCATTTTTCGAGCGTACTCCTCCCTGGGAGCTTGGAACGATATAAGCTATTGTCCCTTTTTTCCTGTACTCAATTGTTTTGTACTGCATAACTATTACAAACCAATACAGCTCTAGCGATGATAAACGAGTATTTGTGGAGTGTCAAGTAAGGATGGACACATAGATATAGAGTAAATATAATGTCCCTATGGAGGCTGGTATGGATTTCTTTCGCCCCGCTCGTTGTGCGACATGCTTACATCACAAACTAGGTCAATACAACCCAGATGAAGACTATCAAGAACACTGGTGTGAACTAGAAGAAAACGAATTGCCAGGATGGTTCTCAGGTATGCATTTGGATAACTGCCTTTTTGCTGCCATCGGCGTCCCTCCATGCAGATGCTATGATCGAATCAAACAGAATCAAGATGACTTTTCCAATCAAGAAGAATGCAACACCAAAATTAAATCAAAACATGACAAACCTAAAGTGCTCATCCCACGAGAGGAAATATTTTTCGAAGTGAGACGATTGGCACAAGAAATCAATGATGATTATAAAGATAAAACGCCACTCATCATAGGCATTCTTAAAGGCTCTTTTATATTTATGGCCGACCTCGTCCGTCTTATAGACATACCTACTGAAATAGATTTCGTACAGCTCTCCAGCTACGGCTCTTCCACAATGAGCTCAGGAAAGGTGAAAATTGTACATGGCTTGAAATCATCAGTGAAAGAGAAAGACATTATCATCGTTGACGATATTGTAGATACAGGGCTATCCATCAGCCACTTTGTACAATACTTAAAGAGACGCAAGCCCACCTCAGTCAAAACCTGTGTCCTATTAGACAAACCTTCACGCAGAATAGCTAGAATAAAAATAGACTATGTTGGAATAACCATTCCAGATAAATTCGTCGTAGGCTACGGTTTAGACTACAACGATAAGTATCGCCATTTTCCTGATATCTGCGTCCTGGAGGACTAAATGAAATATGAGAAATTAATTGCCGTAGCCCGAGGCACAGCCCCCGCTGACCTAATCCTGACAAACGCAAAGATAATCAACACCTTCAGCGGGGATATCGAAAAAGGGAACATAGCCATCTATCAAGACAGGATAGCAGGTTTTGGAGATTACAAGGATGCCAAAGATGTAATCGATGTCAGAGGAAAGCACGTTTCTCCAGGATTAATCGACGGGCATATCCATACTGAGAGTTCGATGCTACATATCGCCCGCTACGCCGAAGCGGTGGTCCCGCGAGGCGTCACCGGCATTGTAACCGACCTGCATGAAATCGCGAACGTGAAAGGTATCGCAGGTATCAAATACGTTCTGACATGTGCTAGGTTATTGCCTTTCGACCTGTATTTCATGGCTCCATCCTGTGTCCCAGCCACTCACCTTGAAACCGCCGGAGCCAGATTGAGACCGGAAGATATCACTCGGCTTCTCTCCTTCGACGAAAACATAGGCTTGGGCGAGATGATGAATTCCCCAGGCGTTCTTTTTGCCGATGGCCAAGTTTTAGCCAAAATAAGCGCGTCTCAGGACAAAGTTATCGATGGACACGCCCCTGGTCTGAGCGGCAGGGATTTGAACGCCTATATCGCTAGTGGCATAACGTCCGACCACGAGTCAACCAGATTTTCAGAAGCACAGGAAAAGCTGCATAAAGGCATGTACGTCATGATACGCGAAGGGTCGTCGGAGAAGAACCTCGAGGAACTGCTGACGCTGGTCACCGACAAGACCTACAAGCGTTGCGTCTTTGTAGTGGACGATCGCAGCTGCTCCGACCTCCTAAGAGACGGTGATATCGATGCGGTGGTACGCAAAGCGATAAAGCTAGGCTTGAATCCTGTACGCGCGATACAGATGGCCACGATTAACACGGCAGAACGATTCGGGATTAGCAACGTCGGCGCTATTGCTCCGGGATATATGGCAAATATCGTCGTACTTAGCGATCTACGCAAGCTAAGCACGGATATGGTATTCTACCGCGGCAAGCTTGTAGCCCGTGGCGGCGTACCGCTGTTCACAACATTGGCACGTGCAAACGAACAGATGACCCATACAATGAACGTAAAACCGTTCAGAATCGAAGGGCTTAAAATCGACACAGACAAATGGCATCACCCTGTGATAGAGATCGTACCGAACCAGATAATCACCAGAAGCGTCAGTGAAAAAGCGAAGACAGCCTATGGCGCTGTAGTAGCAGACACCAAACGCGATATCTTGAAACTAGTCGTAGTGGAGCGCCACAAAGCTACAGGCAACATCGGGCGAGGGCTGGTGAAAGGCTTCGGCATGAAACGCGGTGCTCTTGCCTCATCTATCGCCCACGACTCACATAATATCGTCGCTGTAGGTACAAACGACAAAGACCTCTATATCGCAATAAAGAAAGTCGAAGCGCTAGGTGGAGGTCTCGTCGCTGTCTCCAACGGCAAGGTGCTCAGCGCGTTACCCCTCCCCATTGCCGGGCTGCTATCGGACCTGCCGCTCAACAAGGTCGTTAAGAAGCTGGAAGAGGTAGAAAAAGCTGCTGCGACACTCGGATCGAAACTGGCAGCGCCCTTCGCAACGCTGTCCTTCCTCGCGCTTCCAGTGATACCTGAGCTGCGCCTAACCGACAAAGGGCTAGTAGATGTATTGCAATTCAAGATACTCGAATGAACATTAAGAAACAGAGCTTGAGTAAGAAAAACGAACTCAAAGCAGTCGATTGGGTATCCGGCAAAGTCCGGTTAATCGATCAGACTAGGCTCCCCCAGGAAGAGGTCTATCTGGAGCTTTCCGATTATCGAGAAGTAGCTGAAGCTATCAAGAAGATGCAGGTACGTGGAGCACCAGCCATCGGGATAGCGGCTGCGTACGGATTGGCATTGGGTGCAAAAAACATAAAGGCCGGATCAAAAAGGGAATCCCTAAATAAGCTCCGCGTCATATCCGACGAGTTGGCCAGCACCCGTCCCACTGCCGTGAACCTGTTCTGGGCGCTGAAAAGGATGAACAAGATAGCAGAAAAATGCTCGACGGTTGAGACGATAAAGGATGCTCTCATAACGGAAGCTAAGAAGATAGATGCGGAAGACGAGGAGATGGAGAGAACGCTGAGCCTTCACGGGGCATCGCTGATAAAAGACGGCGACACGATTATGACCCACTGCAACACCGGCGCCCTGGCAGCCGGATACGGCACCGCGCTTGGAGTAATAAAAGCCGCATGGGAAAGCGGCAAGAAAATACACGTCTTCGCAGGAGAAACACGACCTCTACTACAGGGGGCACGTCTGACCGCATGGGAACTGGCCAGATATCGCATCCCGTTCACTCTCATCGCGGATACTATGACCGGTTACTTCTTATCGAAAGGTAAGATCAACTGCGTCATCGTAGGAGCCGACAGAATTGTTGCCAAC
>Ga0172363_10000064_pt1 | contig 60819 bp, 51 predicted proteins | sample LakKivs2_kivu2a2_FD_114541 | JGI IMG/M metagenome (GOLD analysis project Ga0172363, IMG submission 114541) | Sediment microbial communities from Lake Kivu, Rwanda - Sediment s2_kivu2a2 | ecosystem: Environmental > Aquatic > Freshwater > Lake > Sediment | place: Rwanda: Western Province, Lake... | reverse complement strand
GGAGGCTATGCTTCAGATGGCACTAGAGATATCCTGGATATCCATCCCACCGATCTTCATCAACGCACCCCCCTGTTTATCGGTGATAAGCATCTGGTGGAAAAGGCAGAAGAATTCATACGCTTACTTGATGGATAGGCTTCTTAATTTGATAGAACTTTGGCAGGTATTGCATAAAATTGCCCCCTTGACAAATAGAACATTTGCTCTATAATATGGTTTATTAGCACTATTGTTCTATATGCGTGCCAAACCATTTTCTTCAAAGGAGCTAAGCCATGAATCACTCAGCCAGTCGATCCATCAATTTCAACTTTTTAACCAAAAAGGTGAACTATTCACGGGGCAAATTATTCGGTTTGTTGATTATTGGCGCATTGCTTGCTTTTGAAATTTTCAATTACACCACCACCGATTTTGCGCTCAATGATCTCCTTGGTGGTCTACGTTTCCTTGGAGTGCGCTGGGCAACCATTCTTGCCTTAGCCTTTTGTGGCATTGATTTTGCCGGCATTGCCCGTTTATTCACTCCCCAGCAAGATGAAAATAGCTCTCGTGAAGTGTGGTACTTATTCGGTGCCTGGTTGTTGGCTGCCTGCATGAACGCCATGCTCACCTGGTGGGGTGTGGCATTGGCTATCGTTAATCACAATTCACTCGGTGGTGCTGTGATTTCGCATGAGATCCTCTTGGAAATCGTGCCCATTTTCGTGGCTATCATGGTCTGGCTGATCAGGGTCTTAATCATCGGTACCTTTTCCATTGCCGGTAATCGCTTGTTCAGCCAGGGAGAGAGCGCTCCACAGCCACGCACTGTACCCGTAATGCGTCGCGCCGATAACCCTCTCCATCAGTCTCAGGCTCCTATGGCAATTCACTCGGTTCCAAAACCTTCCAACTCTGCTTCTCGGCAGCCCCAGAGTCGCCCAGACCCCACTTACCACCCTGCTGGCATGAGCACTTATAAATCTGATCGCAATCAAACTAGGCAGTAAGTGAATGAAAAAGAGCGGCCTCCATTTTACTTTATGAGGCCGCTCCACAAATTCTGAATTGAATCTAATTGAATTTTTGCATTTTTTTAAGCACTGTATTTAACACGCCCCCATTGCGGTAATAATTAATTTCAATGTTCGTGTTCAGTCTCACAATCACATGAAAATAGATGACGCTCCCGCTTTCCCGTTCCAGCCTCACACTTAATTTTGAGTTTGGTGATATTTGATCGTCCAATCCTTCCACACTGAATTTTTCATTGCCTTTGATCCCAATAGTAGCTGAATTCTCTCCCGGCATAAATTGTAAGGGAAGCACACCCATTCCCACCAGGTTGGAGCGGTGGATTCGCTCGAATGATTCTGCGATTACCGCTTTAACACCAAGCAGCTTGGTTCCCTTCGCTGCCCAATCCCGGCTGGATCCGCTGCCATAATCTTTTCCGGCAATGATTACCAAAGGTATGTTCTCTTCTTGATACTTCATCGCGGCATCAAATATACTCATCTGTTCACCTTCGGGCAGGTGCAATGTGAAACCACCTTCCTTATCCGGAACCATCCTGTTTTTAAGGCGGATATTGGCAAAGGTACCACGTGTCATCACCAGGTCATTCCCCCTTCGTGAGCCATATGAATTAAAGTCGCGTGGCTGCACTCCATTGGATATCAGGTATTTTCCTGCCGGGCTGTCAGCAGGGATGGATCCGGCAGGTGAAATGTGGTCGGTAGTGATCGAATCGCCCAACAATGCCAGCACCCTGGCGCCTACGATGGGTTTGATGGTTGCTTTTTCAGTGGTTTCATTGGTGAAAAAGGGAGGTTCATGGATATATGTGGACGCTGCATCCCAAGGATATAGCTCGCTATCGCTGGAATGGATTGCATTCCAGGTTTCGTTTCCGCTGAATACGCTCTGGTATTTATTTCTAAACATCTCGGGAGATATATTATTCCTGACCTCTTCAGCCACTTCCTGATTGGTCGGCCAGATATCTTTCAGATATACTGGCTGGCCATCCAGGTCTATTCCCAGCGGGTCATTTCTAATATCGATATCCACCGTCCCGGCTAGTGCATAAGCAACCACTAACGGTGGTGAAGCCAGGAAGTTTGCTTTCACATAGGGGTGGATACGCCCTTCAAAATTTCGGTTCCCTGAGAGCACGCCGGCAGCCACTAGGTTTCCGCTGGTGATTGCTTTAACCACCTCACCCGGTAATGGGCCTGAATTGCCAATGCATGTAGTGCAGCCATAGCCTACAACATTAAAGCCTAATATCGATAGCGGTTCCAGCAGGCCGGCTTTGGCCAGATATTCCGTCACCACCCTTGAGCCGGGTGCCAGGCTCGTTTTCACGTATGACTTCACAGTTAATCCGCGTTCAACAGCTCTCTTCGCCAGCAATCCTGCTGCCAGCATTACCGATGGATTGGATGTGTTGGTGCACGAAGTGATCGCGGCAATGACCACTGCACCATGCGACATTTTCAAGGTGTGTCCATTAGCGCCAAAACTGACCTGCTTGGCGATTTCTTCTTCAGACAGCCCAAATCCGCCTTCCTTAACCGGTGTCGAAAGTGTCGTCCTGAATGATTGCTGTGCTGTATCGATGGGAATCCGGTCTTGGGGTCGCTTCGGACCTGCCAGGCTGGCTTCGACACTCGCCAGGTCAAGCTCTAATTTATCGGTATATTCCGGTTCTTCGGCATCGTCCATCCGAAACAACCCCTGTTCTTTGCAATATCGTTCCACCAATTCAATACTCTCTGGTGACCGACCGGTTAGCTTCAAGTATCGTAAGGTTTCATCATCCACGGGGAAATATCCCATCGTAGCTCCGTACTCAGGTGACATATTAGCAATGGTAGCCCGGTCTGGTAGCGACAAATTGCTTAGTCCAGGTCCGTAGAATTCAACAAATTTATCCACCACGCCTTTCTTTCGCAGCATCTGGGTGATGGTCAGCGTCAGGTCAGTCGCGGTAACACCTTCCATAAGCTGCCCAAACAGCTTCACTCCAATGACATCCGGTGTTAACATATCGATGGGTTGTCCAAGCATGGCAGCTTCAGCTTCAATACCTCCCACACCCCAGCCCACAACGCCCAAACCATTGATCATGGTGGTATGCGAATCCGTCCCAACCAGTGTATCGGGATAGGCGACCATCTGATCACCAGACTTTTCTACACTCACAACTTTGGCCAGATATTCAAGGTTAACCTGGTGAACAATTCCAGTCGCTGGTGGAACCACTCTGAAATTACGGAATGTATTTTGCCCCCACCGCAGGAATTCATAACGCTCACGATTACGCTGGAATTCAAGTTCCGCATTACGCATGAGTGCATCAGGGCTGGCAAAAAAATCCACCTGTACCGAATGGTCAATCACCAGGTCCACTGGAACCTGCGGGTTGATCCTGGATGGATCGCCATCCATGCGCATCATGGCCTCACGCATCGCAGCCAACTCGACAATTGCCGGTACGCCGGTGAAATCCTGCATGATCACACGTGCTGGTCTAAATGGCAAGGCTGGGCGGGCTTTTTGATCGGGCGTCCAATTTGCCAGGTTGATCACATCTTCACGCAAGATTTCTTCTTCGTTGCATTGGCGCAGGAGTGATTCCAACATGATTCTTATGGAATACGGCAGTCTCGCTACACGCGTAAATCCTTCTAGCTCTAATTTATCTAAACGGAAAATGATTAATTTTCCGTGTGTTGTATCGATAATATCCCTGGTATTAAAAATATCCATCTTTTGCTCCAATAAAAAGCTCTATGAGGCGGGGATGAATTATAGTATATGCCTCGAAAGCTCTTCCTTAAATATATCTTAAAAATTGATGCAAAGATAATGCCTGAAGCAGCCTCGCACCACTATTGCGTTAATGGATATCAACCACCCTATGATGTCGCACCAGGGCATCGGTCATAAGCACCACTTTATTCATGAAGGTTACATCGTGTACCCGCACGATATCAGCACCCCGCGCAATCCCAATCGCAATTGCTGCTGCAGTACCTTCCAATCGCTGATCTGGAGGGTCGTTTAACGTATATCCAATAAACGATTTTCTCGAAGGTCCCAGCAAAATTGGAAAGCCCAGTGACCGTATTTCACCTAACCGGTTCACCAGCTCCAGGTTTTGCTCCACCGATTTTCCAAATCCGATACCCGGGTCCAGGATGATCCTTTCATCAGGAATACCGGCTGAGCGAGCAATCTCGACACTTTCCATAAGCTCACGCTTCACATCTAAGAGCAAGTTCTCGTAAGGAATTCCCACATACCGTCCGCCTAATTTTTCCTTGATCTCTGCGTGAGCCCAGGAGCTGCGATTATGCATCAAGATCACCGGAACGGCATATTTTGCGACAATGTGCACTAGCTCTGGATCTGCGTGGAATCCCCATACATCGTTCACCAGCGTTGCTCCATGTTGTATCGCTGCTTGAGCCACGCTGGCTTTATAAGTATCAATGGATATGATCACATCCAAATTTGAAGCCAATAGATCCACCAGTGGTACCACTCGTTCCATTTCTTCATCAGCGCTTATCATTTGTGCCCCGGGTCGAGTGCTTTCGCCACCGATATCGATGATATCCGCCCCGTGATCAGCCATATCACGGGCTTTTGCTAAAGCAGTGCTTAGATTGAGCTCGAATTGCTCTGAAGTCTGATTCCTGGCGATCAACCCATCACCTGAAAAGCTATCAGGTGTGAGATTTAAGATCCCCATGATGTATGTTTTGCTTCCCCATGTTAAATCATGTCCATTAATCGTCAGGGATGAATTCATTGATAATTTTACTCAATCCTGCATAAATTCCGTTTAGCTAGGTAATTTTAACCCGCCAGATCATTATTTTTTACGTCTGGCCTGGAATTATCTGATAGCATCGTTGCGAATTGACTGATGAACAATTCCAGAACCTCGTATATGGAATTGCCCGATTTCATATTCGCTCCTCTTCGCTGTATGACGCTCCACTTTCTTTGATCCCTAATAAAACGGCGAGTACTTCATCGGGCAAATCGATTCCCCCTTCATCCGTGGATCCATACTTTTGCTCGTTGCGCTCGCGCAATGCTTGCCATAATAACTGCCGTTCGTCGGATTGGACCACCAAATCATTGATTGTTCGCGCACGCAGTAGATATTCGCCGGTAGTGTAGAGAAATGTGATCCGCCGCCATGTATCTGCAAGGATCGGTACTGGAAGGCGCTCCAATGGTCCTAATTGGACCTTATAATATTCCTCTCTTGCTCTGGGATGGTCTGGCTCTGTACGTAATAACTCGGCTCGCGTGGTTAGTTCGTGACCACGCACGGGGGCAATTTCCTGGATACGCCACTTTTCATCACCAAAAGTACCTGTCTGATAGAAAGCCAGGTAATCCACTGCTATCACTTTCGGCGCCGTTCGCAGTGGAATGCGATACCATCCTAGAAGCCTGGCAATCTCCAGATCCCTGGGATTATTAACCACAGCTACTAAAACGAGTGAGGTGGGATGGATCATATGCTAACCAGTCTCTCTATGAAAGTAATCATAATCATTTTAATCGAGTGGATGAATTATGCTTGATTATTCCCTATTTTATCAACCCCACCTCAGCGTTAAATGCTTCGATCAACTCATCCATCTCTGAAACCTGCGATTGGAGGTCAGTCCAATAATCGGGGTCGTACCATTGGGCCTGGATTTCAGGGTAGGTCTTACCTTGCTGCTCAATCCAGGTATAGTATTTTAAATTATGTATTCTCTTGCGATCGGTGTAAGCCAGCTCAATCATATTATCATTGGTCACACCCTGTAAATAGCGCGCAAAGTCAGCTGCTGCCTGATTTTCCGAATAATTTCCGTATTCCTGGCGTAGCTCAATAATGCGACTGGTATACAGCTCCATGGAATCGGTCAGGAGGGTGAGAATGACATCGTTTTCATTCATCTCGTAATATTTAGCCATTTTGATCGCTGACAGGACATTGGAGATACTTGAGAAGCCCATCAAATCCAGGTTTTGTATTAAATTCTCAGGCACCCCCGACTTGGACAGGTATTCCTGCCCAACAGGTTCATTGAACAATCTCGACAGGTTGACTACCGCTTGATCATCGATCGCGACCACCATGTCAGTGTTCTTGACATTGTGGATCCATGGGACGTGTTTATCGCCAATTCCCTCAATTCGGTGCGAGCCAAAACCATTGTACATCAAGGTTGGGCATTGCAACGCTTCACTGGCCACAACTTTACTGTCGGGGTATTTTTGCTTCATGTAATCCCCACTGCCAATGGTGCCAGCTGAGCCGGTAGCTGATACCATGCCGCGATACTTATCTTTTGGTCCCAGATTCTCGAGCAACACTTCTTCCATTGCTTTGCCTGTGAGCACATAATGCCACAAGTAATTACCAAACTCGTCAAATTGATTGAATATCATCAGGTCCTCGCCGGATCTGCGTAATTCCCAACATTTATCAAAAATCTCTTTAACATTAGATTCGCTACCCGGTGTTTTGATCGTTTTACCTGCAATATTCGCCAACCAATTAAAGCGTTCCGCGCTCATCCCTTCGGGTAAGATAGCAATTGACTCGCAAGCCAGTAATGCAGAATCATACGCACCGCCCCGGCAGTAATTTCCCGTGGACGGCCATACGGCCTTTTGAGTGGTAGGATCAAATTGACCGGTAACCAGCCGCGGCACCAGACAGCCGAACGCCGCGCCCACCTTGTGGGAGCCCGTTGGAAACCACTTCCCCACCAATGCGATGATGCGTGCAGATGTTCCAGTGAAGGAGCTGGGCAGCTCAAGATAATTAACTCCCCCAAAGCCACCGCCCTGTGGTATTGGATCGTTATGCCAGGTAATGCGAAAGAGATTTCGCGGGTTTACATCCCACAAGCCAATCTGGGTTAACTCTTGCTTGATCTGTTCAGGAATGCTTTGAGGATTTTTAAGTTGTTCGAAGGTCGGGATGATAATATTCCTTTCCCGCACTCGTTGGATGGCGCGTGCCCGCCGTTCCTTTTCTATGGATAAATCGATTTTCATTCAATATCTCCTTGTTATTTTTTGGAGGGTGCTTCTCTCACAATGTAAAGTGGTCGCCCTTTTGCCTCATCATACAGCCTGCCGATATATTCACCCAGTATCCCCAGTGAAATCAACTGCACCCCACCCAAGAATAACACAGCAATCAATGTTGTGGCTTGCCCGAGAAATGCATGAGACCCCACAATCCGCATGATGACAACGACAGGAATTGCGATAATTGCCAGGCCTGCCGAAACAAATCCCAAATACATCGCCACCTGGAGGGGAAAATAGGAAAAACTGGTGATGGCATCACTGGCGAACCGGATCATTCTCTTCATCGGATATTTAGTAACTCCCGAATACCGTGAAGCACGCTTGTACGTGATGCCAGCTTGTTTAAAACCCACCCAAACTGACATGCCGCGCAGGAATCGATGCCTTTCACGCATTTGAACTATTACATCAACTACTTTCCGGTCCAGTAAGCGGAAATCACCCGTATCCATTGGTATATTGACATCTGTAATGCGGTAGATCAGGCGGTAAAACAATGAAGCAGTGAATAGCTTAAACCAGGTTTCGCCTTCACGCGCAGAGCGCTGTGCATACACAACTTCATACCCTTCTTTCCACTTGGCAATTAAATCAAGAATAACTTCCGGTGGATCCTGTAAATCTGCATCTATGATGACTACTGCCCGGCCTTGCGAATAATCCAACCCGGCTGTAACTGCTATCTGGTGCCCAAAATTACGCGCAAAAATGACCGGCTTTAAATGCTCATCCATGACTGCCAGCTTGCGAATTTCATCAGTTGAGCCATCCGTTGACCCATCATCGATCAGAAGTAATTCCCACTCTTCTCCCGTCTTTTCGAGAGTCTCTTTCACTCGTCGATAAAGCTCGGGAATATTACCGATTTCATTGTAGATCGGCGCGATGATTGAATACTGGATATTATCAGTCATTTTAGAAGTATCCTGGCACGAATTTATCGATTCGTTGCTCATAAATAGTTTTCAGCCCAGCCATTCAGAGCATTAACTTTCTCAAGGCATCCAGGCTGGGTTCAATAATGGGCGGTTGCTTCACTGCCTGCATTGCAGCACCAATATCCTTTAACCCGCTGCCTGTATTCAGCACCAGCACGTGATCATCAGGGTTTATGATTCTGGATCGAGTAGCCTTGACCAATCCAGCATAAGCTGTTGCCCCTGCTGGTTCGGCAAATATACCCACACTACCCAGCTGTGCAACCGCAGCCAGGATTTCATCATCGCTAACCAGGATATACCCACCGTTGGTTTCACGAGCAGCGCGAATTGCTCTCACACCATCTCGGGGAAGATCTACGGAAATAGAATCTGCGATGGTGTGGGCATGCACGGGTGTAATTTGCTCCGTGTCTGAAAAATAGGCATTCGCAATCGCCGCCGAGCCCTCCGACTGAACCCCAAATATGCGCGGCATCCCCCTGAGCCACCCAAGCTGCATGAGGTCTTTGAAACCCTTATGCACACTGGAAATGATATTTCCATCCCCAACAGGTACAAAAATGGATATAGCCTCTTGATGAACTAATTTGCTTTGCTCTGCCCATTCCCAAATTTCAAATGCCGCCGTCTTTTTACCTTCAGCAGTGAAAGGGTTGTAGCCTGTATTACGACAATACCACCCAAATTCATTGGATGCTTGTATGCTTAAATCAAAAGCGTCATCATAACTTCCATCAACGAGATACACTGTGGCCCCGTATATCAACAGCTGGGCTACCTTTGCAGGTGGGGCTTTGCGCGGTGCGAAGATGATTGCACGTTGGCCAATCGATGCGGACATACCTGCCAGAGCTGCACCTGCATTACCGGTGGATGCTGTTACCACTACTTCGGCATGTATCTCACGCGCCCTGGCAACCACGATTGCGCTGGCGCGATCCTTTAATGAAGCTGTCGGATTGCGACTTTCATCTTTAACCCACAATGCGCTTATTCCAAGTTTTTCAGCTAATGGATGAACATTGTAGATGGGCGTATTTCCTGCTGCCCTGAATGGTGTACCTGTACCACCAGGGTCATCAACTGGAAGTAAAGGTAAGTATCTCCATAATGACTGGTCTCCCGATCTGAAGATATCCTGTGGATCAAAATGATGCATGATATCTTGATCGTCAAGGATAATATCCAAATTTCCCCCGTCCTTCGGACAGGTATATGTCAATTCATCCACGCTATACTCTGTTTGGCAAAGTGAGCAACGATAACCGGTAAATTTACCCATAATCTTTATATCTCTACTCATTTACAAAAGGGGTACCTAACGCACTCGGTGGAGAGGCATGCAGTGCTCGCAATATCCTTACAAAGATCCTGCGCGGTCTCTCAGGTAATCTTGCCAGAGTACGGCTGACCCATTCAGCATCGCTGATATTAACGAATAGAAGGGTCAGGATCATGAGTGGAAATGGCGCCACTTGCAAAACCTGGCCAGGTATACTGACATAGGGTTGTATCGTCAGGCTGAGCCATTGTAAAAAAGCAAACAGGTAAGCCCCAAATGCAGCACGTAATGGGTTCCAGCCTCCAAATATCGTAATCGCTAATGCTATCCAGCCAAAACCATCAAGGCCGGAAATCGTACCTTGCCAGCCTGCCTTTACCCCAAGTGAATAGATCGGCCCAGCAAGTCCGACCAGCGCCCCTCCCAGCACAGTATAAAGATATCTTAGTCGGTTAACATTCGCACCACGTATGTAAGCTGCAGCTGGTCGTTCCCCAATACCCCGCAATACCAAACCTGGACGAGTCTTAAATACATATAACCAGGCGATAATTATGAGTATGTAGCTTAAATAGGTTAATAGATCAGCTTTGAATAACAAAGGTCCCAAGATTGGAATCTTTACCAATCCTGGGATGGGCAAGGTTGGTAGGGTTGGTCCTTGCAAGCCGGTGAACGGATCACCCAGGAAATATGCCAGGCTCAGGGTTGTGTAAGTGAGCACAAACCCCACAGCTACCTGCGATTGGTGCAAAGTGATACTTGAAAATGCGATCAACAACGCCACGAATGCACCTACAACAATGCCGGATAGATATCCAAGAATCAAGCTGTTTGTGGTTACCGCCACAACAAACCCCGTCATGGCTGATAGCACGATCGTTCCATTAACCGAGAGATTGATCACTCCCGAGCGTTCAGCGAAAGTCTCTCCGATAGTTGCAAAAACAATTGGTCCAGCGGTTACCAAAACACCAGCCAAGCCAACAATGAGAAAGTCTATGTTCATCCCAGAAAGCCTCTATCTATTCTTTAAGAAATGCTGCCGAAAGCCGTCGGTTAATAAAACAAAAAAAACCAGCATTCCTTGAATGACACCAGACAAGTTTGAATCCACTTTTAATACGATCGGTAGTTGGATACCTCCCACGTTGATCGCAGCATAAAATAAGGCGATTGGAGCTACCCAGATCGCCTGGAAGTTAATCAGCATGGCAACCAGCAAGCCTAGAAATCCATATCCATTGGTGATAGATGGAAGCAAACGATGATAAACCCCCACCACTTGAAGGGCGCCTGCTAAACCCGCGAATATTCCGCACACAACGAAAGAGAGCAACATATACTGCCAGGTGGGAACGCCAAGCATAAAGGCTGCTCGAATATTCTTACCAATCGCTTTCATCTTTAATCCAATATATGTCCCCCTGAGTAGAAAATAAATTAAAACGATGGTAATTACCCCAAAAATAAGTGACCATGGACTGATTTGAACACCTGAGAATGTGGGTAACGATAGCCGCTCGGGGAAAATGGCAGTGCCACTTAGTGATGCTACCCCAGGCCGCCTCCATGGACCATAGATAAGCCACAGGATCATCACGCTGGCGATAAAATCCATGCCTAATCCACCAAATATTTCATTGACACCACCAAAGGTTTTTAGTAACCCAACCAATAGAGCCCACAAAGCTCCCCCCAATATCCCAGCCAGGATGCCCAAGAAGATAATAATTCCAGCCGACCATGTACTATGCTCTAAAGCCCGTAATACACCTGTGCAGAATATTGCACCCAATATAATTTGGCCTTCAATGCCTATATTCCATAAACCAGCTGCAAAAGTCACAAGGAGTCCTGCGGTAACGATCAGTAACGGGATCCATGCGACGAGCACATTAGAAAAATTATTCATTGAACCGGCAATACCGAAGATCATCTGCTGAAATGCCTGAAGAGGAGGTGCTCCGGTGATTAGCAGGATGATCGTTGTGAAACCAAGGGCAGCGATAATGCCCAACACCTGGAAGCCAATATTAATCCATCGTGAATGTTCTTTTGATTGCATACGAATAACCTAATTCACCGAGTTGATTCCCAATTTTTCCCACCGATTAACTCACCCAGCTCCTCAACCGTCGTCGTGGTCACATCCAGGGGTTTTGAAATTTGGCCACTAAAGAAAACCAGGATACGGTCACTATAAGTTAATATTTCTTCCAGGTCTGATGATATGAAGATTACTGCTGTGCCGTGTGCGCATCGAGATTTTAATTTTCTCCAGATGTCTATGCTCGATCCAACATCCAATCCGCGGGTAGGGTGTTCCAATAATAATGACGACAATGAGTCATACAATAATGCCAATATAGCGCGCTGCTGGTTTCCACCCGAAAGCATTTCCACCTTGGTTGATGCACGCCCTCGTATGTCATATTCTTTGATTCGCTGGTTACAGGTATTAACTGCCTGTCTTTCATCAATGAATAACGAGCGATTTCCATCCACCAAAGAGAAATGCTCGCTCAATGTTAATCCAGGCACCAATCCCTCCTCCATCCTCGCTGCAGGCAAGTAGCCCACACCTTTCTGCCGGTAATCAATATATGTCTTGTTTACCATGGCTTCATTTTTCAGGTAGATTTCACCTCCAACCGGGCGTAACAGGCCGGCACAAGCGTGTAAAAATAATACCTGCCCGCTTCCCTCCATCCCGGCAAGTCCAATCACTTCCCCTTCAAATACCTTGAAGTTAATATGCCTGATTTGGAGCCGATAGTCTTCCAGGTTGACGTCATGCATCTCAAGCACTGTCTGGCCTGGGGTAATCTTCTTCCGTTGATCTTTGAGTACCGGCTTGCCAAACATCAATGATATAAGCTTTTCATTATCAAAAGGTGGGTCCACCTCTCCAACCAGCTCCCCTGCACGTAAAACAGCCACTCGGTCACAAAGCTCGCCGACCTCTTCAAGCTTGTGAGATACAAAAATGACGGTTTTCCCTTCAGAGGCAAGTATCTTGAGCGTGGAAAAAAGTATCTTCTTTTGAGGGGCGCTGATCCCCGTAGTCGGTTCATCCAGAATCAATACATCAGCCCCCAACCAAAGCAGCCTTAAAATTTCAAGCTGTTGGCGTTCTCCGACTGTCAGTGTATCAACGTAATTGTCAGGATCAATATCAAAGCCGAACTCTTTACTCTGGCGGAGAAAGATCCTTTTTACCTGGGAACGATCAAGGAAAATGCCTCCCTTGGCTCCCATCATGAAATTATCCAGCACTTGCATGGGGGGAAAATCCAATGGGTCCTGGTGAAGCATGCCGATACCATACGTCATGGCATCAGCTGGAGTTAGAATGACAACCTTTTGGTCATTAAGGAATATTTCACCACGATCTGCCTGGTAAAAACCGGATAGAATTTTCATCAAAGTGCTTTTACCGGCACCGTTTTCACCCAAAATACCCTGAATTTTCCCTGAATCAAAAGTTAGGTTTAATCCTTTGTTAGCATAAACCGTACCAAATGATTTATGTATGTCTCGAAGTTCGACTTTCATAATTAGATTATAAGTGCATAAGCAATTTACGATATATCGAGCGCTGGGGAGATCCGGAGTAAACCGTATCAAATATTCTCCCCAGCGCTTAGCAGTCGATTAATATCTTACTGCCTGATCTATCTCTAAAAATTGAATAGAAACCTCTGATTATTGGCTTTGGCCCAGCATACCCTCAAGCAACTGAGGCATATACCAGATTTGCTGATCGGTAGCCACCTCACCGGCGTTAAGGTATACCGAACCATCTTGGAGATTGATCGGGCCTGTCCACAGGTCCAAACCTCCAGCCAGATCAGATTGGAATTTTTCTAATATTGTCTTATTGCTGGCAGTTAATCCTTCACCATAGGTAAATCCGACACCTCCGGAATCAGGGTTATTAAAATTCGCCCAATCCGGCCCATTCCACTCGAAGTGAGGCGTCCAAGTCCCTGCTGCAATCTCCTGCATGTTCTTAAGCAGGGCGGGGCCCCAATTGAAGTAAGGGACACCCAGGCAAACATTAGGTGCTCCGGCACAGGCGTCGGAATAATCATATGCAACTGCGTATACGGTCTTGCCGGCATCGGACATTTTCTTGGCTTCCATCAGAGCTTCGGTAGTATCGATACCTGAGATAACGACGTCAAAACCAGTGTTATAGAAGTCATCTGCCACCGAGGTAGGGTCGAGGGTTTGGCCAGGGATGTTGAACCAGTTACCAATCCAAGTGACGCTAAAGGTCAGATCGCTGGCATTATTCCCCAGTACCTGGGTCCAACAATATTTTGCACCCAGGAAAGCCGAATCGGTTAGGCGCCGGGTTTCATCATTGATCAACGGACCCAGGTAGCCGATCTTGCCAGTTTGGGTGGTCAGTGCAGCAGCGCATCCAGCCATCTCCTTCGTGTATTCCATCTTGCCCATGATGTTGATCATATTGGGATAGCCCTTGTAATCTTCTCCTTCCTTCCATTGCTGATCACCAGAAAGCATGAAGGTAACAATATCTGGATGAGCCTGGGCAAAGGTATTGGAATCATCCTTGAAGCTGTCAGAGTTGAAGATTATTACCGATGCACCCTGGCTGACGAGTGATTCGGCTTGTTGGGCTGGGGTGGTTTTCTGGTTGAACGAATTATCTATGTAGAGCAACTTTGTGCCAGGCATATGATCCACTACATATTGCCCGCCGTTGTAAGTTGACTCACTCCAACCGCTATCATTATAAGGACCAACCAGGATCATCCCAAATGTAATTGATTCTGTCATCTGTGTTGTGGGTGCAGCCGACTGGCAAGCTGAAACGATCATGACAAAAATGAGCATAGCGGTGATCATAATCATTATTTTATTTCTAGACATAAGAGACTCCTCCTCTATGTATGATTGTTTAACTTAAAATTTATGTGGAATATCATGTTTGTTTAGTAAATCAATACACAACCTCCTTCTGAAATTGCATTGCTGTATAGACATTTCCCGCTACTTTCATATCTTGAACTATTTTACACTACAAAATTATTAATTACGCCTGAATCCAGGTACCAGTTTCACCGCGCAAAGCTCGCCCGATATTTTCGGGATTGGTGATCAATGCCTGTTTTCCGCCAGCCTCAAGATACCAGATAATGGCCTGAATTTTTGGCGCCATCGAACCTTTGGCAAAATGGATCCCTTCTGCAAGATAATTCTTTGCCTGTTCCAGGGTCATTCTCTCCAACCATTTCTCATTTGGTTTGCCAAAATTTATCGCTACTCTTTCAACTGCCGTCGAGATCAGGAACAAATCGGCATGGATGGCTCTCGCCAACAAACTGCTGGCATAATCCTTATCAATAACCGCTGCTACTCCTTGGTAAGTGCCGTTTCCCGTATCAATCACTGGAATGCCCCCACCACCTACAGTAATCACCACTACACCGGCATTTACCAGCGTTTGAACAGTATCCAGCTCAACCACTTCTTTCGGCAATGGAGAAGCTACCACCCGGCGCCAACCACGCCCGGCATCCTCGACTACCGACCAACCCATTTCATTGCGTCGCCGTTTTGCTTCGGGTTCATCCATAAAGCTTCCGATTGGTTTGGATGGATTTTTAAACGCTTGATCGTTTCGGTCGACCAGCACCTGGGTGATGACTGTCGCCACATTTTTCTTAATTCCGCGGCGGTAAAGCTCATTTTGCAGGTTTTGTTGTAAAGCATAGCCGATTGCACCCTGGCTATCTGCTCCACACACGTCGAGGGGAATTTCATGCATCCCTTCCACCCGCGCAGCAATTTCAGATCGGCGCAAAATGAAGCCAACTTGCGGTCCGTTTCCATGGCCAATAGCAACTTCCCAGCCTGCTTCAATCATATCTGCAATATGCAATGTTGTTGCTTTGGCTGCCTGGTATTGATCCTCGACAGTTTTGTGTTTTTCATCTCTAATCAATGAGTTGCCGCCGATGGCAACCACCGCAATTTTTCTATGGATTGTGTCCATCCTCATCCTCACTATTTCATCGTCAATGCCATCACAGCTTTCTGAGAATGCAAGCGATTTTCTGCCTCATCATAAACAACCGAATGTGGTCCATCGATTACCCCATCAGTCACCTCGATGTTACGGTCTGCCGGCAAGGGGTGCATAAAAATGGCATCTGGCTTCGCTAGGGCCATTTTTCTTTCATCGGTAATCCAATGGCTATACTTGCTGATGATTTTTGCACCTTGTTCGACATCAGCGGTATGCACCATCGCTCCCCATGATTTTGCATAAATGATATCGGCATCTTTGAAAGCGGCCTCCATGTCATCTACCACTTCAAATCCTGTACCGTATTTCTTGGCTTGTTCCTGCGCTTGTTCCATGATCTCGGGCATCAAGCGGAATTCAGGCGGATGAGCCAAAACAACATCAAGGCCAAACCTTGGCATTTGCAACACCAGTGATTGAGGTGCCGACATCGGTTTTTGGTATGAGGCCGCGTAAGCCCAGCTAACGACCATTTTTTTCCGACGCAAATCACGCCCTTTTTTCTCAACGATCGTCATAAGGTCGGCCAGGCATTGAAAAGGATGGTAGATATCACATTGCATGTTCAGCACTGGCACCCGCGACGCCTGGGCAACCGCATTCAGATACTGATTACCAACCTTCCAATCCACATGACGAATAGCGATCCCATCATAGTAACGTCCAAAAATCTCACCAATTTCCTTGGGTGTATCTCCATGCGCAATTTGGGTCGTCTTACTCTCGATGAATGCCGCGTGACCACCAAGTTGAGCCATACCAGCTTCAAATGAGCCGCGCGTGCGTGTGCTGGAAAAGAAAAATAACATAGCCAAGACCTTATCGCGCAAGTATGCATGCGATTCGCCCAAGGCACGCTTACGTTTCAAATCGAACGCAACATCGATTACTGTCTCGACTTCTTCCTTCGAAAAATCTAAATCACCAATAAGGTCACGGTTCCGAAGATCTGTTTGCATGCTTATACTCCTGTTTATTTATGGTAGAACTGTTATCACAGTCTTATAGGTACAAGAATTTGCATTCACAAAAGAAGGTCGATTGCTTCATACCAGCTTTTAAGCGGTAGATTTTGTAGATGAAATTATTCCATAGCTCCAAGGACCAGCGCTAACAGTGACATGCGCACAACCACACCGTTGAATGCTTCGATCCAATATCTCTGGTGTCGTGTATTATCCACTTCCACCGAAAGCTCATCCATGCGGGGTAAAGAGTGGAGGATGATTGAATCTTGGGGAGCTTTGCGCATTAATTCCCTGGTAATTCGATAGTTATCAGGTGTGAGGCCTACTGATGCACCACGCTCATCGCGGGCTTTCGTATAATCCGGCTGCACTACCGGTTCCATATAAATCACGTCAGCTTCTGCGATCGCCTGCTCGACATGCTCGATTTCCTTGAAATTTAAGTTCAAATCGATAAGCTCCTTCTTAAAATCATCGGTCAAGCTCATTTCTGGCGGGGAAACATAGAAGGCATTGATGTCGAATTGTGTCATCGCATAGGAAATGCTATGCATTGTGCGCATTCGCATATCACCAATCAGCAGGAAATTTAACCCATCCAGGGTCCCTTTTTCATTAAGGATTGTATAGAGGTCAGTTAAAACCTGGGTTGGGTGCTCTCCCCACCCATCACCGGCGTTGATCACAGGTATACTAGCCCATCTGGCAGCTTCTGCTGGTGCGCCTTGCTGAAAATGCCGCATTACGATTACATCCCCATAAAATTCCAACATACGCACGGTATCTTTGATGGATTCCTGGTAAAAATCACCCGCGCGGGTGTTCTTTACATCTGAAAAGCCTAAGACATGACCGCCTAGGCGGTGCATGGCTGCTTCATGCGCCATCCGCGTGCGTGTGCTTGGTTGATAGAAAGCGGTTACTAGAGTCTTATCTTTTAATAAATCAGTATTGCGGCGATCCCTAGCGAATGGTAATAAATCATCCGCCACTTCGAATACCCGAAAATATTCCTCCCTGCCAAAATCTTTAAGTGATAGGATATCCCTTCCCATAAAACTACGCATTTTTATCTCTCCTTTTATATTTTCAATGTTCGATATGATTGCTTGCGCATAAATATCCGATTGGTGAGTGTCAACCTACCCGGCGTATAACATGGAAATTAAAATACCCGGGTAAGAAATAACTATAGGAATAATCCACGACCTTGCCGTTGGTGCTATACAAGTAAGCGATAAATCGTAATAACACATCTCCCCGTTGGATTTTTAATGCTTTTGCCACGTCCGTTTTCGCTTGAACAGCGTTGATCTCGCACCGAGATGATGCTAAAACAGGCGAACCTCGTTTCAGCAATAAGTCAAGCATGGAACCACTGAAACTACCTTCCAGCTCATCTTTTGAGAGCATATCATCTGGAAGAATATCGATCAAGTATGCCACCGGTCTACCTTCTGCTTGGATCACCCTGGAAACGATTAATAACGGGTCATGGGGATCAATCACTAACGCCCTGGCATACTCCTCATTTGCCGGACGGTGATCAATTTGATGATCACCCATGGATACCTCCAATCCAATACGCTTGGATAAGGTTTCTATACTCTCCAATACTTCCAATCCGGTATCGATCACCTGAGATGGGTGGATCACAAAAGTACCTGAACCCTGGTGCCGGTAGATTAACCCTTGCGTTTCAAAAGTTCGCATCGCTTCGCGCAAAGTTGCTCGCGATACATTGAGTTGTTTTGCGAGTTCCGGCTCGGTTAATAAGCGTTCTCCTGGTTGGGTCTCCGCAATTAATTTCCCCAGGGTTTCGTGCAAACGTTGCGATATCGTCATTCCTTCCTTTACCATTATATTTTTACCTCATCATTCAACGACCGGGATAAACTCAAAGCGTTCTACATCCACCAACCCAAGATCCGACAGTCGCAGCTCTGGGATTACCACGAGTGCCAGCAGACTTAACTGCATGTTCGGGTTATTAAGCTGGCAACCACACGCCTTGAAACCTTCCAGGATCGTTCTTGCTTTTTTTGCCACAATATCCGCCCGTTCAGTAGACATGATTCCAGCGATGGGTAGCTCTACCTTGCCTATCACTTTTCCCTCATGAACGACGACTTGCCCGCCACCCATGCTGGCAAGTTGGTTTGCGGCGATCGCCATATCTGCATCGTTCGTTCCAACCACGATCATATTGTGGCAATCATGGGCAACGGTAGTACCAATCGCACACGGCACTTTGAAGCCGAAACCACTTACCAGACCGACTTGCAAACCTGCCTTGCCAGTGTGCCTTTCCACAACAGCGATTTTGGCAATATCTCGATCGAGATCTGCGTGTATCTCTCCCAATTTGGCAGATACAGGCAACTTAAGGTGTTTTGTAGGCGCCTGGTTCTCAATCACACCAATCACGTGGGCATTAAAGCTACCTTCACCGGGTGCTTGCAACCGAAAATCATTTTCCTTTAACGGACGCTTCATGTGGATTGAATTAAATACCCAATCTGGATAATGATATGTTGGTAAGTCAATGCTCAACTTACCATTAGCGGTAATAGTTTTACCCTTCACGATTACCTGATCGATCGCCATAGTTGCGAGATCATTGACGATTAGCACATCCCCGTACCTTCCCGGGGCAATCATACCCACATCATGCGCCACGCCGAAGTGTTCCGCGGGATTGATCGTCACCATCTGGATAGCGGTCATCAGTGGGGTTCCACACATGACGGCCTCCCTGAATGCCCGGTCAACATGACCTTCATCAACCAGCGTCTCACAGTGAGAATCATCGGTGCATAGAATGAAATGCCTGGAATCGATCTTCATTTCGGTGATCGCTTTGATCTGTGCTGCCACATCATGCCATGCCGAGCCAAGCCGTAGCATGGGTTTCATCCCTTGTCTTACTCGGGCAATTGCATCCTCCAGGCGCGTCCCTTCGTGATCATCCTCCGGCCCTCCGGCAACATAACCGTGGAACGGCAACCCCAGGTCTGGTGAAGCATAATGCCCACCCAGCACTTTACCGGCTTTTCGGGCTTCAGCCATTTCTGAGTGCATCTTATCATCCCCCATGTACACCCCGGGAAAATTCATTACTTCACCCAAACCAATGATTCCTGGCCAGGTCATTGCTTCTGCGACTTCAGCTGCTCCCAGGCTTACTCCCGGTGTTTCCAGCCCTGGTGCCGAGGGTACACAGGATGGCATTTGTACCCACACATGGATTGGCTGGATAGCTGCTTCATCAACCATTAACCGCACTCCACCCAAGCCAAAAATGTTGGCAATTTCATGAGGATCTACGAACATCGCAGTTGTGCCGTGCGGGATTACAGCGCGCACAAATTCTGTCACAGTCAGCATGCCAGATTCGATATGCATGTGACCATCCAGCAATCCAGGCACAAGATATTTATCTCCTGCATCAATGATCTTCGTTTTATTTCCGACCGTATGCGAAGCATCTTCCCCCACATAGGCAATGCGCTCGTGGGTAATAGCAATATCTGTACTCGGGATGATCTCACCAGACTGGACGCACACCCAGCGCCCGTTACGGATCACCAGGTCAGCTGGTGAGCGGCCCATGGCTACATCCACTAACTGCTTACTGATCGTCGCATCAATTGCTCCCATATACCAACCTCCTGGCAGCGCGATTATGTTTCTCAACCAATTCATTCACGTCTAATGGCAGGAATTCACCCTCTTTGACGATAAATTTACCCCCCACTACTGTATAATCCGGTTTTACGGGAGCACAAAAAACCAGGGCAGCCACAGGATCATGCAGCCCTCCGGCATATTCCAGCTTATTCAGTTTCACGGCTAAAAAATCACCGCATTTTCCGGCTTCCAACGAACCAATATCATTTCGCCCCAAAATAGCTGCCCCACCCCGGGTGGCAATTTCTAGCGCCTGTCGGGCGGTCATGATGGGCATGGATATATCTCTCGATTTTGATGCCCCCATAATTCCTGCCCGCGCCCTGGCTAACATCATCGCCTGGCGGGTTTCTTCCAACAAGCCTGATCCATCATTGCTTGCAGAACCATCCACACCCAAGCCCACCTTCACTCCCGCTTCTAGCATATCCATGATCGGAGCAATCCCAGACGCCAACCGCATATTGGATGCCGGGCAGTGTGCCACACCACATCCTGATTCCTTATACTGCATTATTTCGCCCTGGTTCACATGCACCGAATGGGCAAACCAAACATCCTTGCCCAGCCAGCCTAATTTATCCATCAAGCCCACCGGGCGAGCGCCGAATTTTTCCAGGCAAAAGCTCTCTTCGTCTTCTGTTTCTGCCAGGTGCGTGTGCAAGTGTACCCCATACTCCCTGGCAAGCGCTGCGCTCTCTCGCATCAGATTATTGGTGATGCTGAAGGGTGAACATGGCGCCAGGACGATTTGCAACATTGAACCTGGTTTTGGGTCATGGTATTGCTCTATCAGTCGTTGCGAATCTCGTAAGATAAAACCCTCGTCTTCAACCACGTCATCTGGTGGTAAGCCACCCTGGCTCTCACCCAGGCTCATCGAACCACGTGAAGCGTGCAGGCGTATTCCAATTTCTTTGGCTGCCTGGATCTCATCATCGAGATGCGAGCCATTTGGAAAGATATACAGGTGATCAGATGCCGTGGTGCATCCGGAAAGAGCCAATTCAGCCAGTGCAGTTTGGGTGGATAGATAAATATCTTGAGGCATCATCCGCCCCCAAATCGGGTAGTGAATCTTCAGCCAGGTAAACAGGTTAGCGTTCTGCGCGGCCGGAACTACCCGAGTTAGCGTCTGATAAAAGTGATGATGTGTGTTGATCAGACCGGGTAAAATCATGTGCCCTGAAAAATCCAGGATTTCATCTGCTGTTGCTGGGAGTGATGAAGTCGGCCCAACCTTTTCAATGAAACCATCACGAATAAAAAGGCCAGCTTCAGGAATCTCCCTTCGCTGGTCATCCATGGTCACCAATAATTCTGCGTTCTTCACTAAAAGCGTACCCATCGTGTTACCTATCGCCATTCCTGTTTGATTGTCTGACAAGTATAGTTTACCTAAACTATCTCCAAATGTCAATTGTCAGACAACTTTTCTGAAATAAATCGGCTGCGAGGATCACCCGCAGCCGTTTATTATAGAGCTTATAGCAATCCAGCCTGGATCTTCGCAGCTCTCACCGTATTGCGCATCAGCATGGTAATGGTCATTGGCCCTACCCCCCCTGGATATGGAGAGATCCAGCCAGCCACTTCTTTCGCATCATTGAAATCTACATCTCCAGCCAGGCGGTAACCTTTTTCGGAGGTGGGGTCATCCACGCGATTAGTGCCAACATCAATAACCACTGCTCCAGGCTTGATCCAATCTCCTTTCACCATTTCAGCCCTGCCAACTGCGGCAATTAATACATCTGCGCCTCGGCAAATAGCCGCTAAATCTTTAGACCGTGAATGGCAAATTGTCACTGTGGCATCCCTTTTCACCAATAACAAGGCCACCGGCATCCCAACGATATTTGACCTGCCCAAGACCACTGCATTGGCTCCCTTAAGCTGGAAACCAGTCTGGTCGATTAGATAGATGCAGCCATCAGGAGTGCAGGGGACAAATAACGGTTCGCGCCCTTTTTGTGCCAACCGTCCAATATTGATCGGGTGAAAGCCATCCACATCTTTCTCGATGCTGATGGAGTTCAGTATTTTCTCATCGTCAAGGTGGGCGGGGAGCGGGAGCTGAACCAAAATACCATTCACTTTCGGGTCTGCGTTCAGCTGTTTTACTAAACCTTCCACCTCAGCCTGGGAGGCGTTTCCCGGAAGTTCGTATCCGAAAGAATCAATCCCATTTTTCTCGCAGGTTTTTCTCTTCATTCGCACATACTGCTGGGAGGCGGGATTTTCACCTACTAGCACGGTTGCTAAACCAGGGCATCTGTGTCCCTGCTTAACCATCTGAGCTACATCGGCTGCGACTTCGTCTAATAATTTTTGCGAGATAGCCTTACCATCGATGATCTGTGCTGTCATATTCTCTCCTTTTCATTAATATGATCAATATCAATATTCTGAGGCTATAATTGCGGTTTGGTGACGACCGGTATAATGTTTCCCATTATCCATGAAATTAATAAAATTTACAAGTTACATTAATCCTGAATTCCAGTAAAATTACCCTTACCCATAATTGCCAGGAGAATGAATTGAAGCAACTCAATTTTTTAATTTGTATCTTAGCCATTGCGACGACTGCCTGCTCAGCCTCAGGAAATGGCGCAGTTAATGCCATCGAAGCCTATATTCATACGTTAGGTAATAGAGATACTGCCCTAATAAGTAATTTTTCTTGTGCCAATTGGGAAAAGGCAGCATTGGTGGAGGTTGATTCGTTGACAGCAGTGGAAACCAGCGTCAAGGATCTTTCCTGCCAGCAAATTGGGCAGGATGGTGACGATATATTGGTGTCCTGCACCGGGGTAATTGCCCTCGATTACAACGGTGAAGCACAGGAGATTGATCTATCTGCCCGCACTTATATCGCCCGTCAGGAGGGCGGCGAATGGAGGATGTGTGGTTACCGTTAAAAGCGGAGGTCAGCATGCTGCGTAAGCTATTCAGTCGGGAAAATCTCTTTGCCTTGATATTGTGCTTGATCCTGATTGCCATTATTATCCTTACTGCTGATAAAGCCCCGTTGTGGATTTACCAGGGTTTTTAGATTATCCGCCCAGATCATCGATCGCGCAACCTTTGTGTCCCTCACCACGTTACTTATCATTATCCTGGTATCAATTCTGATCGGTTTTTTCGCCACCGGCAAGTGGCGAAGCTGGGGCTTATTGATTGCCAGCATTTTATTTATTTATTGGCTCCAGCCTGCCTCCCCGGTTCGCCATCTCGATTATTGGCTGCCCACTAGCTGTATCATGCTGACCATACTCAGCTGGATATTAACCAGGAAAAAGGAAAGAGGTAATCTACGGCCAGATATAATTACCGGGCTGGTGATTGCCAGCTTAATGCTGTTAATCAGCCTTACTCGCTATTTTGATCCGATCTGCTGTGTGACTGCTACACGTCCTCCTGAACTATACCAGATTGCGATTTCGATAATTTCCGTCTCATTCATATTTCTTGTATTTGCTTATTTTGGATCAGGTAAGGTGGCATGGATTTTTACAGGGATGAGCCTGATCTTATTGATGTTTGTTATTTTAAAATCCGAAATTCTGGCAAGATTCATAAGCCAGGGCTTACGATCCATTAATGCCCAGCCCGTAGAGCTCGCCTCGGCAAATGACCTGCAGTGGTTGGGGTTTTCATATGTCGCCTTTCGTTTACTCCATACATTACGTGATAGGGTTAATGGTAGACTGCCCGAGATAAGTCTGCAAGAATACGTGACCTATGTAATTTTTTTCCCGGCATTTTCTGCCGGGCCAATAGATCGGATTCAACACTTTACCCAGGAGATTCGCAAAACCTTTAAGCCATCATTACAAACTACACTCCAAGGAGGCAAGCGCATCCTGTGGGGCGTGTTCAGTAAATTTGTCCTGGCTGATGGCCTGGCACTCATTGCCCTGAACAATAATAATGCTGGCCAGGTAAACTCACCGGGCTGGTTATGGGTGATGCTGTACGCCTACGCCTTGCGTATATTCTTCGATTTTGCTGGATATACCCATATAGCGATTGGCCTGGGTCAAATCCTTGGCGTACAGCTGCCAGAAAACTTCGATCGTCCTTACCTCAAGCGCAACATTACCCTATTTTGGAACAGCTGGCATATCACCCTGGCACAGTGGTTTCGAGCATATTTCTTCAACCCACTTACCCGTACCATGCGCTCCAGCCAACATAGCATCCCCTTGCCGCTAATCATATTTATTGGCCAGTTGAGTACTTTCACTTTGATAGGTTTATGGCATGGCATTAGTTGGAATTTTGCCATCTGGGGTGCCTGGCATGGTGTTGGTCTTTTTGTTCATAATCGCTGGTCCAACCTGATCAAGCCCAAAACATCGGCACTGGATAATCATGCTAACCTCAATCGATTATTGGGCATTGGTAGCACATTTTTGACCTTTCAGTACGTAAGCCTTGGATGGGTGTGGTTTGCTCTATCCTATCCTGTCCAGTCCTGGCACACTTTCCTGAAGTTATTTGGAATCGGATAAACCATTGCAAAGGGCAGTATGGATCTAGAACAAAAGGTTTCATTAAAGTATGTCGTCATAAAGGGAATCCTGCTATTTTTTATGATTAACTTTCTATTTGTTCCGTTGGACCCTATACCTGCCCTTGGCCGCCTATCAGCATATAACCTTATTTTCCCTGGACGAGTCCGATTGCCCTTTGGAGAAAATCCCTCCCTGGCATACAACCTGAGCATGAATAATCTGGAAGCCATGCTTGCCTCCCACGAGCTCTGTGACGGTAATAAGCCTCTGGATGAATACCGTGTATTGCTGCTTGGCGATTCATCCGTATGGGGTTACCTGTTAGAACCGCAAAATACCCTATCCGCTTATTTGAATAAGGCCAATCTGAGGCTGGATGGGAAGACAGTGCGGGCATACAACCTGGGATATCCAACTCTCTCCCTGACCAAAGACCTGCTTATCCTTCATGCTGCCATACAATACAAGCCTGATTTGGTCATCTGGATGATCACACTGGAATCATTACCGGTCACCATTCAGCTCGATTCACCCATTCTTCAGAATAATGCTGAATTGGTACGAAATTTAATCACGAAATTTAATTTGAACCTAGACCCGTCAGATCCACGCTTGTTCGACCGCAATATACTTCAGTCCACCCTATTCGGACGGCGCCGTGACCTCGCTGATATCTTGCGCCTGCAGCTTTATGGTGTGATGTGGGCTTCCACAGGCATCGACCAGAATTACCAGGCTGATTACAATCCCCCCCAGCAAAACCTGGATCCAGATGAGACTTTCCATGGCCTTCAGCCGCCTATCTTGAACATGCAAAATTTATCTATTGATGTTTTACAGGCAGGTAAGCAGCTCATAGGAGATACACCCATCATTTTTGTAAATGAGCCAATTTTTATCAGCCATGGCGAAAACTCCAACATCCGGTATAATTTTTTCTACCCACGCTGGGCATATGACCAGTATCGCCAAATCTTCAACGAAACCTGCCAGAACAATGGCTGGATATGCCTCGATGAATGGAATTCTGTCTCTTCAGATCAATTTACCAACAGTGCCATACATATGACTCCTAATGGCTCGCAAATATTATCCACTGAGCTTGCCAACGCAATCCTTGCCCAGGTGAATCCATAAATAAATATGCGTCTTGAAATAAAAGTCCCCGCCTTCTGTCCAATCCTTTTTTTATTGGTAATTTTCCTGTTATGCGTGGTTGCTTGCACCGCTAATCAGGCTGATACCACACCCATTGTTCCTGATTTTACTGGTACGGCGACGAAGGTTTTTAATAATAGTACACCAGTCCCAGGAACGAACCTTACCAATACCGTATCTACAACACAGGCAGATACTGCCCCTTCCAGTTCGATTGATCGAGCCAGTGGAACCCCGAAAAGTACGCCCGAGCTTCCACCTGATATACTCACCACCTCCCCTCCAGATGCATGGAACAGCTTACCCATCATCCCCACGGTCAGCCAATCCGCGCGATCCATTTACCAACGTGGAATCGAGATGGGAAATGATCCCCATGCATTTTCCAAGATCGGCGATTGCCAGAGCATTCCCACCTATTTCCTGAGCTACTTCGATGTGCCCGGACAATACAACCTTGGCGATTACGTTGATTTACAAGTCACGATAGACTGGTATGCAGGTTCATTTGCTCGTCAGAGCCTCTCTGTCAAGGGCGGTTTCAATGCCGCTGCCATCTTATCTCCCCTGCGAGCAGACCCGACTCAATGCGAATCCAGTGAAAACCCGATCCAGTGTGAGTTCCGCCTGCAAAACCCAAGCGTGGCAATCATCAGCCTGGAAGAATGGTGGGCAGGTCATCCAGAAAATTATGAATCCTATATGCGCCGGATCATTGAATACACCATCAACCAGGGAGTTGTACCCATTCTCGCCACGAAAGCAGATAACCTGGAAGGTAATAACCTGATCAATCAGACCATCGCTGCCCTGGCATATGAATACGATATCCCCCTGTGGAATTTTTGGGCAGCCGTCCAACCCTTACCCAGCCATGGTCTGATAGCTTATAACGCTTCGGGAGAGCCCGATATGTTCCACCTTACCCATAGCGAAGGCTACTTTTTTTATAATGATCCGGCTGGCACGCAATCTGGCTGGTCAGTCCGCAACCTTACCGCCCTGCAAGCACTGGATGCAGTCCGGCGTGGATTAATGCAACAGCCTTGAAGCAAATTCATCCCGGCAACCAAGGAGAAGTATGACCGACGAGATTACCCAAACCATCTCAACATATATCACCACACAAATCCTTAAACAGCCCAAGCGGTCGCTTTCACCTGATGAGCCGCTAATATCCAATGGCCTGGTCGATTCGTTCAGCCTGGTGGATTTATCCCTTTTCATTGAAAAAACTTATCACGTATACATCGATGATACCGAGCTTAATCGGCAGACATTCGATACATTGTCGCAATTAGTCAATCTGGTTAAATCGCGAATGTGATAGGCTGATCGTGGATACCATTGCTGAAAGGCTATTGCATATCAATGCTCAGGCTCCGCGCTCTGTGGCGATACATCTGTTATTCAATCATGCACCCGAGCAGTTGATCCACTATGAGGACCTGGTCCAGGGTTCTTCTGCATATACCCTCGCCTTACAGCAAGCCGGTGTTCAACCCGGTGAAGTGGTCATCTTGATCCTTGAGCACGGGGCAGACTTGTTGTGCGCCTTCTTTGGCGCCATCCTTAATGGCTCAATACCAGCGATCATGCCTTTTCTTACCGAGAAGCTTTCCCCCGAGCATTACCGCCGCTCGCTCATTTCACTCTTTGAAATTACTAAGCCAGCCGCGGTGGTCACTTACCCCAAATTTAAAGAGGAAGTCAGCCAGGCAATTATTCCGGGCAGTTCGGTGAGAGTTACGCTTACTTCAAACCAGGTCGTAACTTTACCAAACTCAGCCTTGCCTTCCTTTGATTCTGGTTTAAATCGCCTGCCGGCAGAGATCGTGCTCCTGCAGCATTCTTCCGGTACCACTGGCCTGCAGAAAGGAGTCGCATTATCCCACCAGGCCATTTTTAACCAGCTAAACAGTTATACGCGCGCCTTGAAGCTTGCTCGATCCGATGTGATTGTCAGCTGGCTTCCGCTCTACCACGATATGGGTTTGATCGCTGGTTTCTTGCTTCCCATATTATCCGGGGTTCCCTTGGTGCTGATTTCCCCATTTGATTGGATTCGTGCCCCTCATATGTTGCTGCAAGCAGTGTCACGCTACAAAGGCACACTTTCGTGGCTGCCAAACTTCGCTTTTAATTTTTGCGCCCAAAAAATTCGCGACCGTGACCTACAGGGTGTTGACTTATCATCCTGGCGAGCGGTGAGTAATTGTTCAGAGCCGATGTACTGGAAAAGTCACCAAATGTTCCTGGAGCGCTTCTTGCCGTATGGATTACGTCCCCCTGCGTTGACAACATGCTATGCCATGGCAGAGAATGTATTCGCCGTATCTCAAGGAGGGATTCAGACGCCTGTTATCGTCGATAAGATCAGCCAGCGGGGCTTGCTGATGGATCACCTCGCTACCCCAGCCGTGAACGATAATGAGGCCATAAACATGCTTTCGGCAGGCTTGCCCATCGACAATACAAGAATAATGATCCTGGATGAGCATCTGGTTGAGCTCCCTGATCGCCACCTGGGTGAGATTGCCATTTCCAGTGATTGTATGTTAACCGGTTATTACAACCGTCCCGACCTCAATGCCCATGCATTCCATCAAGGTTGGTATCTCACTGGTGATCTGGGCTATCTTGCCAATGGCGAGGTTTATGTCACCGGGCGTAAAAAAGATCTGATCATCGTTGGTGGAAAAAATATTTATCCACAAGATCTGGAAAACCTTGCCGGCGAAGTCAAAGGCATTCACCCTGGGCGCGTGGCGGCTTTTGGCATCCCAAATGAGATGACTGGCACAGAAGATGTTGTCATCATTGCGGAAGTTGACGCCGCTGGTATAAACCGAAGTTTGGATGAGCTTGAAGATTTACCTGAATTTGAGCGCCTTGCCGATGAAATCAGGCTGCGGGTCACGCGTGGGTCTGACATCGCTTTACGACTGGTTAAGCTGGTCGAACGTGGCTGGCTGATCAAGACCAGCAGCGGGAAAATTGCCCGGAATGCCAACCGTGAAAAATACCTGATAGGACTTAAGGCAGGCTGATGATGTAAGGCCGCCACGCAGGATCGAAATCATAGGCAGGATTATTAACGATCACCTGTCGGTCGACCCCATTGGGGCGCATGATGTATATGTCATGATTCGCTGAATACCAGCTGGTAAATAACAACCAATAACCATCAAATGAATAACTTGCATCTATCGATAGCTGCGAATTTGCCACTTCGACGGGCATCGCGCCCGTATCTGTGTAGGGGATTGCCATCAGTTCTGTAGCTCCTGTCGTGTCTGACAGGACTGATTGGTTGAAGATAACCACTGAGCCATCCGGTGACCATGCCGGATTATTGAGGCGATAATCACCCCCGCCAACAATTAAACTTCGCCGGTTTGCTCCATTCACATCCATCACCCAAATGCGGTTATCGCTGTTGACATAAGCAATCTCATTCCCCTTTGGTGACCAGGCAGGTTGGTAGATCGCCCTTGTTTCATTTTCCACCAACGACGTAACTGAATTATCCTCTAGATTGATGATGAAAATGCCTGGAACACCACCTTTTCTTAATGACGTAAAAGTAATCTGGTTCCCATCAGGTGACCAGCTGGGATCATAATCTCCACCAGGTGCGCTGGGTAGCGGTTCCATGCCAGAGCCATCTGCGTTGATGATAAAAAGGCTCGCACCAGGATATGAATTTTTATGACTCACACATGGTGAGATAAACACGATCTTCGTGCCATCTGGCGACCATTCTGCCTGGCACGCCCCTTCTGGGATATCAGTGATTTGTTTAAGTCCACTCCCGTCCAGGTTCATCAGCCAAATCTCTGCCGCGCCTGAACGATTTGATGAAAAGGCGATCTGGGCAGCCCCACCCATGGGTGTTGGTGGAGGCGTTTGGGTAATCGTTGGCGAAGGTAGGGGAGTATAAGTTTCTGTTGGCGATGGATTCAGTGTTTGAGTCGATGTAATAATTGGATATGGAGTATTGGCAATAATTGCGAGCGTGGGTATGCGGGTATTGGTAGGTATTGCTGATGTGGTTGTAGCTGTCGGTTGAAGACCCGGTATAACAAATCCAAACATTTGCTTAACCGCCTCTGGCTTGATAACATAAGAAGCAAATCCACTGATCAGCAGGATGGGTATGATGAGCAGCAATAACCAGGTAGGTGACTTCCTGGATTTCTTCGGTTTTACGGGCAATTCTAGCTCGTCGGCTCCCGGGGCAAGGGGTCGAGTGGTCACCCGCTTTGCAAGGTCTGCTTTTTGATGTTCAATGGCCTTATTTTTCCCCAGCTGGTCCATCGATGCAGCCGGTAAATGGTCGTTAAGTGTTATGGGAGGAGGTGTCAACACCAATTCTAGGGGTAATTTCCTCCTGGAGATACTCCTGGCCTCCATTAAATCATAGCGTAATTCATCTGCAGTCTGGTAGCGATCTTTTGGCTCAATAGCCAGGCATTTGTCGATGATTTGCGAGACTTGGTCCGAAACCCTGGGATTATGTTTCTGGATGGGGGTTAGCTTCACCCGATTCATGGCGCGATCAAAGCTGTCCTCTGGTAATGCATTCGTCAGCGCACAATATAATGTTGCACCCAGGGAATAGATATCTGAGCGGCAGTCGGTACGAGCTGTGCCGTATTGTTCAGGGGGTGAGTATCCTGGGGTCATCGCTCGTGCACCTGTGTGTGTCGTTTCACGCCCCTCCACGAGCTTGGCAAGGCCAAAATCCACCAGAAAGATATGTCCTGTAGGTGTGATACGCACATTCCCGGGTTTAATATCCCGGTGAAGGATCATCGGTACCCTGGAATGCATATAGGCGATTGCCTCACATATCGCCACACCGATTATGATCACTTCTTGTTCCGCTAGCGGGCCTAACCTGTCTAACCTTTGGCGCAGGTCTTCTCCCTCGATGAAATCCATCACCAGGTATTGCCCTTGCGGTTCGATAACGAAGTGATCTGAAACTCTGGGAAGGTTGGGCTGGCGCAAGCTGGCTAAAATTGTTGCTTCAAGTCTGAATTGGCGGGCATATTCATCAGTAGTGAAAAGATTTTCTTTCACTGCCACTTCTACCCCAAGATTTTCATCAATGGCTTTATAAACCGCTGCCATTCCACCTTGCCCCAATACTTCGGCAATGCGGTAACGATTGTTCAGCAATATGCCAGATTCCAATGTCATTAGAGATTAATTATACGTGAGTGTATGCGTTCTGCAATCATCAGCTTGGGCATTATGAATGAATGCCAGATCCTATTATACGATCCAATACCAACTTGGAGGATGTGATGAATCAGCAAATAAATGGACCATTTAACTTGGGATTTCTTTTAGATTGGGGGGAAAATATCGGAATTCAACCAGGCAATCCTCTTGGAAGATCCAACCCGGCAATTGACTTCTATGAGATTCGGATAAATCCAGGGAATGCCACCTCTAATATCACCTTCGAACAGGATATATGCATCTAGATATCCAGGTTCTTCACATCCCGGGCATGAGTTTGGATGAACCTCCTGCGGGGGGGTACGGCAGAGCCCATCAGCATATCGAAAGTCCGGTCTGCCTCTGCAGCATCATCAATGGTAACCAGCAAAAGCGTGCGGACATTCGGGTCCATGGTTGTCTCCCACAACTGTTCAGGGTTCATTTCTCCAAGACCCTTATATCTCTGCAGGGATATGCGGTCAGGAGAAGCGCCAATTTCCTTCATCAAGCTATCCTTTTGGCTGTCGGTGTATGCGAACTTCACCTGATTTTTATACGCCAAACGATACAGAGGTGGTTGGGCAATATACAGGTGACCTTCCTCGATAAGGGTGGGCATATAACGAAAGAAAAAGGTCAGCAAAAGCGTGCGGATGTGGCTGCCATCTACGTCTGCATCGGTCATCACAATCACCCGCCCATAGCGCAAGCCAGAGATATCGAAATTATCGCCAATTCCTGTGCCCAAAGCCGAGATCAAAGCCTTCACTTCATTATTGGCCAGGATCTTATCCAGCCTGGCGCGTTCTGTGTTCAGGATCTTCCCACGCAGGGGAAGTACAGCCTGGAAATGCCTGTCTCGTCCTTGCTTGGCTGAGCCACCGGCTGACTCGCCCTCCACCAGATAGAGCTCGGTTTTTTCAGGATCCCGCTCAGAGCAATCTGCCAGCTTACCAGGTAATGTCAAGCTCTCCAAGGCTGATTTACGGATCACCAGGTCACGGGCCTTCTTTGCCGCGTCCCTTGCCCTGGCTGAAGTCAGGCATTTCTGCACAATTGCCCTGCCAGCCGTGGGATTCTCTTCCAAAAAGCTGCTGAACCGGTCGCCAACCACTTGCTGTGTCAGCGTCTGCGCTTCTGGATTCATCAGCTTGACCTTCGTCTGGCTTTCGAATTGCGGGTCAGGATGTTTTATGCTCACAATGGCGGTTAATCCTTCACGCGTATCATCTCCAGTGAAGTTTGGGTCGGCATCCTTGAGCATTCCACTCCTTCTTGCGTAATCATTGATTGTGCGCGTAACTGCCGCACGTAAGCCGGTGAGGTGGGTGCCACCATCCACCGTGTTGATGGTATTGGCAAAAGAATATACTGATTCAGCGTATGATTCAGTATATTGGATGGCTGCGTCAATACTAATGCCATCAATTTCCTTCTCCACATGAACCACCCGGTGCAATACATCTCTATTGCGGTTCAAATATCTTACAAAAGAGGTAATACCTCCCTCGAAGTAAAAGGTCATTTCACGATTAATGCGTGCGTCCTTGAAATAAATCGTTACTCCCCTGGTTACGAAAGCCATTTCGCGAAATCTTTGTGCTAGCGTATCGAACTTGTAATCCATGTCGCCTTTAAAGATTTCACTATCAAATTTAAAGGTCGTCGTTGATCCGGTTTCTTTGGGTGAAGTCTTGCCGATGATAGCCACCGGGGCTTTTGGATAACCGCGCTCATATCGTTGGAAGTATTTTTTACCGTCCCGCTTTACTTCCACCTCGCACCACTCAGAAAGAGCATTCACTGCTGAAACGCCCACCCCATGCAGGCCTCCGGAAACCTTGTAACTGCTCCCGCCGAATTTCCCTCCTGCATGTAAAACCGTCATTACCACTTCCAAAGCTGACTTTTTCATGGTGGGATGCATATCCACCGGAATACCTCGGCCGTTATCGCTGACCGTCACACTACTATCTACATTGATCACCACATCGATCCGATCGCAAACGCCAGCCAGGGCTTCATCAATGGAGTTATCCACCACTTCATATACTAGGTGATGCAGAGCCTTAATATCTGTACCACCCACGTACATACCGGGACGCCTGCGAACTGCTTCAAGACCTTCCAGAACCTGGATATCTTTAGCTTCGTAAGATAACGGCACCTTATTGTCAGCCACACCTACCTCCAGCAGTTTCCCAGTATTAAACGATTGCTTCTCGTTTTGCTTTGAGGATCTTCAACATTTCTTGCGACCAACGATCTGCATCACGGTAATAGATGAAGCTGGCTGCTAGCAAGGCACTGGTGATAAATGCGTGTCCCGCTAGTCCTAATAGCGTCATCCATGAACTTTCGGGTGGTATTCGCCACAGGATATTCAACCCCTCGCTGAGCGCCAAGATGGATAAGAAAAAAACGGATGTGGTTGGCAAGGTCATCCTGGTCAGCGTCATGCTTCTCTGTACTGAAACAAGTGCATTATTATGGTTTACAAATATCCCGTGTGCTGAAAATAACAATGGAAACGCCAGCCATAACAGCACACCAAAGTATAGAAAAAAGGCGAATTGACCGAGTGGAATGCCAATTAGCGCAATTGCTGAAATTACACAGCTGGATGGGATGCTGATGATAACAAACAGCAGGAGCATCGCGGCTGTCAGGCTGATGACCTGGAGTGATGCCCATGCCCATTCACGGATGATATTTCTCGGCTCGGTCATACTACGTAATGAGACCCTGGCAACCAGGATGAAATATATGCTGCCAAAGGCCAGGCCGAGGATTACCAAACCAAGGATGACCCCTATTACCATGACTGGGTTAGTTATGTCTATTAGTTCAGGGGATCCATAGGGATTTTGCAGCGGTTGTCTGGAAGCCATCAGGCTGGGAACTCCCACTGGAATGGTCCTCAGAAAGCTTAATAAATTGAACTGGGCTGCTATTGAGCGCAAAGCATCGGTCACAGCTGATAATACATCCCCAGTCTGACGCGTGATCAGAGAAGATTCAGATAACAAGGAATTGAAATATTGATTTAACAAGGTCTTCACCTGCAAATGAGGACCTATCCATAATAATAGATCAATGGCGATGGGAATTAAAATCACACCAATTTGATTGGCGATCGCATCAAAACCTGCCCGCAATGAGGCTATTAATTTTGGGGGGGCTGGTAATACCTGCAATTCTGATTTATCCATACGGCATTCCATTTTACCATACAGGCATGTAACCTGTATTCTGCATTAAATCCAGATTCCATTTCCATTAAACGCCTATGTGATTTAAAATATCGATATGCAGAGGCAGTCCCAGATCTCTTTCCAGCTTGTTCTGCTTGTATTGATGATCTTATTAGTTTTTTTTCTTGTTTCCCTTCCCGTGCTCGCCAGGCCAATAGAATTCGATAATTCGATAGTGTCCACAGGTAATTTTACACGCCTCAGATTCCCGATTACGGGAACAGCAACGGCCACACCTGACCAATCAACTCTTGCTCAGCCAATCACACCGACCTTATTATTCACTAACACACCCACCCCGGGTAAATATCGCTTTTCTACATCGACATTCACCGCATCATCGATCTTGACTTCCACAGAGACTTCCACGCCGCTGTCGACTCAATTTTCATACCTGCCCGGTTTGCTCAGGGATTTCTTTAATCCAACAAATACTCCCACCCCTCCACCTCCACCACCTCAGGTAGTTTACTATTGTGATACCTTAAGAAATCCTCTTTACATTCCCGATAACTATGACCCGGGTGTAAATGATGATATTTACATAAACGATCAGCGTTTGTTGCTCGATCTACGCTTATATCTTGATATCAGCCACACTTATGTTGGTGATTTGGTGGTCACCCTTAGCAATATAAACACCCAACAAACCATAACGGCTATCAATCGCCCAGGAAGCTCCCAGTACCATTGTGGTTATGATAATATTGTCACAATTCTCGGTGATGCTGCGGCCCAACCCGTCGACGAAAAATGCGCTGCTTTTCCCAACGCCATTTCTGGGATTTACCTTCCCAGTGAGAGCTTTTATGTGTTTAATGGCCAGTCTGTGAATAGTACCTGGAGGTTGAATGTATCTGATCATTATGTAAATGATACGGGTGCATTGAATCACTGGTGCCTGGAGGCGAAGATTGCCGAAATAATGCCTGAACCCACACCCTCCCCAACCCCGGTTACGCTACCTCCCGATGCCTACATCGGTGGAATGTCGGGCGAGGATCAGCAACTAAATTTAGATTGCGAATCTCGCTCAGCAGTGGATTGGGCGAGGCATTTTGGCGTCAATATCGATGAAATCGACTTTCTCAACCACCTCCACACTTCTGATGATCCTGAAATTGGGTTTGTGGGAGATCCAGATGGTGTCTGGGGGAACATTCCTCCCAACGATTACGGTGTCCATTCTTCGCCGGTTGCAGACCTGTTGGGTGATTATGGCTTGCCCGCAGTAGCATATAAATCGCTGAGCTGGGATGAGCTTAGAGCTGAGATTGCTTCGGGTGACCCGGTAATTGTCTGGATCATTGGCGATTATTCCTTGAACCTGGTAAACGGCACCCCCAGATACTACACCGCATCTTCTAATGGCAATACCACCATCGTTTCCCGTTATGAGCATACCGTGATATTGATTGGTTATTCACCCTCCAGTGTAGCAATATTAAATGGCTCACATTTCATAGATGTTCCTTTGATCCAGTTTTTGGATTCGTGGTCTGCGCTTGACTTCATGGCAGTGCTTGCCAGACCATAAAATTGTCTCTGGTATTATTTTGTTGTTTTAGGAATGGATGGTTTTATCGTGGTGACAACTATCGAGCTAGAAAAATATCGTTAATTCTTTACACGTATGACTTTGCACAAAAGGGACTCTAATACCTTGGGCTAACACCTTACACGAATAACTTGACGTATCCGCATCTTAATATTAAAATCGAAAACTTAAATATAAGTGAACCTTCAGCAGAATGAGATGGTAAAAATGGCTTACCTGGGGATGGAAGAAATTCAATCAGGATAAACGCTTTATGAATAGTGATTTTGGTATGGTTTAGGCCAATTTCACTGCAATAGATAAAACTCAACAGAGATAATTTTATGCCGTCTGCAGAGATCATCACTATCGGTACTGAACTGTTATTAGGCGAGATCGTTGATACCAATGCTCAATTCCTTGCCCGTCGCTTGCGTGAAGCGGGCATCGATGTGTATCGCATAATTACTGTTGGCGATAATGCAAAGCGTATCGCTGAGGCAATTCAGCAATCCATGGAACGCAATGAGATTATCATCACCACCGGGGGTTTAGGCCCCACCGTAGATGATCCAACCCGCGAAGCAGTCGCCCAAGCGATGAATGTGCAACTTGAATTTCACCCTGAGCTGTGGGCGCAAATAGAAGCGCGGTTTACGAACCTGGGCCGTACAATAACCGAAAATAACCGCCGGCAGGCATTTATTCCGGCAGGGGCAATTGGAATCGAAAACCCGGTTGGCACAGCGCCAATTTTCATCGTCGAATACCAGGCTCGGATGATTATTGCCCTTCCAGGTGTTCCTGGTGAGATGTCTTACCTCATGGATCGTGCCGTCATCCCCTTCTTACAAAAACATTTCGATCTCCATGGAGTAATCCAAACCCGCATCCTGCACACCATTGGGGTGGGAGAATCTCAGATAGATACCCTGATTGGTGATCTGGAGCAGATGAGCAATCCAACTGTCGGCCTGGCAGCTCATTCTGGCCAGGTGGATGTGCGCATCGCGGTAAAAGCTGGATCGGAACAGGCTGCAGCAAAGCTGATCTACCCTATCGAAAAAACGCTGCGTGAACGCCTCGGTAAGTGGATTTATGGCGCAGATGCCGATACGCTCGAAGAAGCGGCATTAAAAAGCATAATCGAGCATACCTGGACACTCACTGTCTGCGAGGCTGGTTTGCATGGTCATGTGGTACGGCACCTGGCATCCATTGAAGGCCCATATATTGCAGGACAGGTGCTCACTGAACCCCTATCCATGAATGAGCTGTTAAAATTAACCGATGCCTATCGCCAATCCAATCATGCGGATGTTGGATTAGGCGTTTCATTGATGCGATCTGCACAGGCACATGAAGTGTCGCTGGTTTTAATTACCCCCCATCATACTCAGCAACATAGCCGCCAGTATTCTGGGCCGAATGACTACGCCTCAAAATGGGCTTACAATTACAGTCTGGATTTACTCAGAAGGATCCCTGATGACCCAAAAAGTTGACTTCATTCTTAAAAACGCAATCCTGGTTAGCATGGATGCAGCTTTTTCGATCTATGAGCCAGGTGCCATTGCTATCCAAGGAGATCATATCCTTGCGGTTGGCGCTGAAACCGCAATTTGCGAGCAATACACATCTGAACAGGCCATCGATTGTCACGGAAAGGTGCTCATGCCTGGATTGGTTAACGCTCACACCCATGCTGCCATGACATTATTGAGAGGCCTTGCTGATGACTTGCGGCTGGATGTGTGGCTGATGGGGTATATGATGCCCGTGGAACGGCAGTTTGTCTCGCCTGATTTTGTTCAGCTTGGCACTCAGCTGGCGTGCGCTGAGATGATCCGTTCGGGGATAACCTGTTTTGCAGACATGTACTATTTCGAAGATGATACAGCACAGGCCACCGAGAAGGCCGGCTTACGGGCAGTGTGTGCTCAAACTATCCTGAAATTCCCCGGCCCCGATGCGCGTGATTATGAAGAAGCGCTGGAAAGAAGCCGGAACTTCGTGCAAAAATGGCTGGGGCATCCCCTGATCGTTCCCGCAGTCGGTCCGCATGCACCATACACCTGCACCAATGAAATCCTGCACTCTGCCGCTGCATTAGCCCAGGAGTTCAATGTGCCCCTGTTGATCCATCTATCTGAAACCAGGCAAGAAGTGGAGAACAGTCGCAAGGATTTTGGCATGCCAGTGATACCTTATGTTAAAAAGCAGGATATATTCGAAGCCAAAGTTTTAGCGGCGCATTGCGTCCATGTGGACGATGGTGAGATCAAAACCCTCTTACATCACCAGGTGGGTGTGGCCCATAATCCATCCTCCAATCTAAAATTAGCCTCCGGTTTTGCTCCAGTAAACAAGATGCTGGAAGCTAAGCTGAATGTCGGCATTGGCACAGATGGCACAGCTTCTAATAATGACCTGGATATGTTCGAGGAAATCCGTCTGGCGGCTTTTCTCTCGAAAGGTACCAGTGGCGATCCCACTGCACTGCCCGCTCGCATTGCGCTGAACATGGCTACACGCATGGGGGCTGAAGCTCTGCAAATTGGCAACCTCACTGGTTCCCTGGAAGCTGGCAAACGAGCGGATCTAATCCTGGTTGATAATTCCCGTGTGCATAATTCACCCCGCTTCAAACGCGAGGCTGACGGTATATATGCGCAATTGGTATACGCTACCCATGCAAGCGATGTTACCGATGTGATGGTCAATGGCAAGTGGCTGATGCGTGACCAGCAGTTACTCACGCTTAGCGAAGGGGATTTGCTTGCCCGGGCAGCAGAATATGCCCAACGCATCGACGCCTTCCTTTTGGAACGCGAGCACTCGGTTCTTTCCAAGCTGGTCGCCATTGGAGGCGCCACCGAAGAAGAGAGCTACGAGGTGCAGGTAAAAGTGGCTCTATCCGACCCGCAAATTGTCACTTCGGCGATATCACAACCGGGCATCGAAATCTTGCATCATCGCCATTACCACGAATACGATACCTATTTCTCGTTCTTGGATGCCGATCAAGGTTATTTACGTTATCGAGAAGATGAAGCCATTGGTCCAGACAATGAAATTAGTAGTGTTCGCTACCGCCTTACATTATTAGGCCCAACCCGTGAAGGTAATTTTCCTAAAGATGTTTTGCTATCACGAAGCCGGTTTATTGCGCCTGCCATCCATAGTCTGCGGTTTTATCGCGAATATTTCAAACCCTCGCAAGAAATCGTAATCGAAAAACACCGCTTACGTTGGCGTATTTTATACCATGGCCTGGAATTTTATGTGAACCTGGATCGAATGGATAATCCTTCCTTGGGGCATTACTTGGAAGTAAAGAGCCGTACCTGGAGTCGCAGGGATGCGGAGCATAAAGCACTCGTGGCACGCGAATTAATCCAATCGCTGGGTATTGCCAGCGAGCCTTCGATTTGCCAGGATTATATTGAAATCGTGAATTCACGCTCATTATCATAGATGATTGATATTTCTTCACACACAGCACTCGAGCTGGAGCAAGAAAAAAGCTCAGGCTTTCAATTAAGTCGCGTCCTGACGATCGTCGGTGCGCATTTCACGCACGATACATACACTGCATTTTTGGCGCCTCTTTTGCCAAGCCTCATCGAGAAGCTATCTCTAACCTACACCCAGGCGGGTTCACTTTCAGCGTTCACCCAGCTCCCATCATTATTAAACCCGGTTATCGGCTATCTGGATGATAAAGTCAACCTGCGAGTCATGGTCATTCTTGCTCCTGCAGCCACAGCGACGCTGATGAGCCTGCTAGGTATCGCACCGAATTATCTGGACCTTGTGGTTTTACTTCTCATCACCGGCTTCAGCAGCGCATGCTTTCACGCTATCGCTCCAGCCATGATAGCCCGTTCATCTGGCAACCAGGTTGGTAAGGGGATGAGCCTGCAAATGGCTGGCGGAGAGCTGGGTCGCACTGTCGGGCCGTTATTGGCGTCATGGGCATTACTTCACTTTACACTGGGTGGGATGTTCCCGATTGCCATACCAGGATGGATCACTTCTTTGGCAGTTTTCTTTCGTTTTCGGAGTATCCCTGTCCATGTGGAAAAACAGAATTCTATCCGAGAAGTATTACCTGCCCTTCGCCGGCTGTTCATACCTTTGATTGGGGTGACCTTCTTCCGTAGTTTCCTGGTGACTGCTCTAGGGGTGTATTTGCCTACCTTGATGGAAAGTGAAGGCGCCAGTATTTGGAAAGCTGGAACAACGTTAGCCATTTATGAGTTTGCAGGGGTAGTGGGAGCGTTCGTGGGTGGCACGCTCAGCGATAAGCTTGGGCGAAAACCTGTACTTATTGCTGTTTCGGTTCTGGCACCAATTACAATGCTGTTTTTCTTGCAAGCTGGCAGCTGGCTGATCATCCCTATCCTGATCCTTTCAGGTATTTTCAGCCTGTCTGCCCAACCCGTGATGCTTGCTATTGTCCAGGATCATTTTCCCTCCCATCGCTCCATTGGCAATGGGTTGTACATGACGATTAGTTTTATCTGCCTATCTTTATCGTCGGTGGGCATCGGGATTTTAGCGGATCATTATGGTCTCCACCAGGCTTTCGAGTGGACGGCAATTTTCGGGTTTGTTGCCGCTGTGCTGGCGTTTTTCATCCCAAAAGTCCCAAATATCACTCCTGATCAATATATGCCTGACATGAAGGAATAATGACAGATGAATGATGTATTGGAATTCGCCGAAAAACTTGCCTTGCAAACAGGAGAGCTTTTACGGAAATATTACGACCCTTCAGGGGTGAATGCCATGCTAAAACCCGATCATACGGTGGTAACGGACGCAGATTTTGCAGCCGATCAGTACCTCACGCGGGAAATTAATGCTCATTTTCCGGGCGACCAGATTATCAGTGAGGAATCTTCACATTCGGTAGCAGATATCGAATCTCCCACCTGGGTGATTGATCCCCTTGATGGCACCACGAATTTTAGCCTGGGCCTTGCAATCTGGGGAATATCCATTGCCCGCCTGATCCATGGCTATCCAGAAATAGCGGTAATCTATTTTCCCCTGATAGATGAGCTCTATACCGCTCGGCGCGGTGCAGATGCATTCCTCAATCAAAAACCTATCTCGACCCAACCACCCGATCCTGCACATCCCTTGTCTTTCTTTGCCTGTTGTTCGCGTAGCTTTCGTAATTTCGACATCAACATCCCATATAAGCCGCGCATATTGGGTTCAAGCGCCTACTCATTCTGCATGGTGGCTCGGGGTACTGCCTTATTAGCATTGGATTCCATCCCTAAAATATGGGACCTCGCTGCAATATGGCTGCTGGTTGAACAAGCAGGTGGGGTGATTGCCGCATTCGATGGTCCAACGCCAATCCCAATATCACCCGATATTGACTACAGCCATACAAGCTTCACTCTTCTGGCCGCTGCTAATCAAAAATTATTCGATAGCAGTCGTGGTAAAATCCACAGGCGATCATAAAATAAGGCTCTGGTTTATCAGTGTCTGGGACCATTCAATGATAAAAGTGATTGATCCCGGGATTTAGCATTAATTATCTCTTTAACAGCTAGATTCTTGGGGAAACTTTGTTTAGAAGGGAAAAACTCATGCAATACCGTCATTTAGGAAAATCGGGATTGGAAATTTCAGCGCTTTCATTAGGTGCTTGGGTCACCATGGGTGGGCAAATCGATGAGGATGCATCGCTGGGGTGCATGCAAGCCGCCTATGATGCTGGTGTTAACTTCTTCGACAATGCTGAATCATATGCTCACGGGAATGCCGAGGTGGTCATGGGCAATGTGATCAGGAAAACTGGCTGGAAGCGATCAGATCTTGTCATTTCGACCAAAATTTTTTGGGGTGGCCACAAACCCAACCAGACTGGTTTGTCACGGAAGCATATCATCGAGGGGGCTAAAGCCTCGCTCGCCAGGTTACAGATGGATTACGTGGACCTGTTGTTCTGCCACCGGCCCGATATTTATACCCCCATTGAAGAGACGGTGCGCGCCATGAACTATCTGGTCGACCAGGGCATGGCTTTCTATTGGGGAACCAGTGAATGGACAGCCGACCAGATCATGCAGGCATATGCCATCGCCAGGCAATATGATCTTATTCCTCCTTCCATGGAACAGCCTCAATATAATATGTTTACTCGCCAAAAAGTTGAGCACGACTATCTCCGGTTATATGAGGAAATGGGCCTCGGTACAACTATCTGGAGCCCATTAGCCAGCGGGATGTTGACCGGTAAATATAACCAAGGTATTCCAAAAGGTACCCGAGTGACCCTGGCTGGTTATGAATGGCTCCGAGAGGAGTTTGAAGACGAGGCGGCAAAACAACGGCTTGAGATAGTTAATAAGCTGAAGCCGGTTGCTGCTAACCTGGGAATAACCTTAGCCCAGATGGCAATTGCCTGGTGTTTAAAAAATCCGCATGTCAGCTCGGTCATCACAGGGGCATCGAAACCGCAACAGGTGCGTGAAAACATGCAAGCGTTAGATTATGTAGATCGATTGACGGAAGAGGTGATGGATCAGATTGATACAATCCTGGGTAACAAACCAAAACCACTATCGGATTATCGATAGAATTCGTAGTTTTGGTGCAGATTGTAGCTTCTTTCTTTTTTTGGGGGGGTAGGCGAAGAAGAGTATGGGATACTTAGCACATAATATACTTATATTTTAACGATGGGCTGGCGTAGAACAGTTTTCAATCTCTCGGGAGAGACCTTGTGTGGGTCCGCCAGGTAAATTTCATGGTGTCTTCCATTCGTGCTGAAACCTTGGCTACGAATATACTGATGGATTTCGGCAATCGATGGAGCTTCATCAGCATACGCACCGGTATAAACAGTTTGTACACTGAGACCTTCATGATAGTCTTTATATCTGATCAATGGTAATGAAGGATTTCTTTTTTTCTTTACGGCTTTTTTACGAGCTTCTTCAACCTGGCCACTGGTCACCCAATCGGGCTGTATGATCATCATGGTCCAGTTCCATTGATCCTTAGCGGTAAAGTTGAACTCAGGCATACCCTCGATCCACCATAACCCTTCCAGCGATGGCACAACATAGTCGTGACCCAATAATTTACACATAAACTTAATCCCATAAGACAGCGTATACAATGCTTCTATGGCTTGTTGATATTCAGGCGATTGATTAAGGTCACCTTCTCCATCCAACATCAGAAAATTCATCTGAGGCACATCGACGATATGTAGTCCTTGTTTAGGAGAATCGTATAATTGCTTCAGGACCTTTTTATAATCAATCTTGGTAGCCATATGCAATTCTGTAAATACTTCGATAATGATTTCTTTCTTTGGTTATAATAATCATAATTTATGGTTTCTCCCTTTTGATTTCCTTTTTTTCATAATGCTGGCTATAATTAAAAAAATTCGTTAAATTCAAGGAGGAATTCTGGATAACCCTAAATCCACCCACAGCCTGGCCGAATCAGTCACGCCCAGAAAACCATCCGACCATTTACAACCGGGAGTGATCCTGTTCAAGCGTTATACGATCCAAAGTGTGGTTGGCACGGGAGGAATGGGGGCAGTATACAGCGCACGTGATCTCCATTTTCCCAATGTCGTAAAACGGGTAGCCGTCAAGGAGATGATCAACCTGGCTCGCGATCCGGTGCTGCGCGATACCATTACCCGCAACTTTGAGCGAGAGGCAGATATTCTAGCAACATTGAGCCATCCATCAATCCCACGGATCTATGACTACTTTACCCAGGATGATCGCTCGTATCTGATACTTGAATTTATCGATGGTAAAGACCTGGAAGAAATCCTTAATGAAACCGAGGATTTTTTGGATGAAACTCAAGTGCTAAATTGGGCTATTGAACTCTGCGATGTAATTAGTTTCCTGCACAATAACAAGCCTGAACCAATTATTTTCAGGGATATTAAACCATCTAACATCATGATCAATGACCAGAACCATGTATTATTGGTTGACTTTGGAATCGCCAAAACATTCCAGCCTGGTCAAAAAGGCACCATGATTGGAACCGAGGGCTACTCTCCACCTGAGCAGTATAAAGGAGAGAGCTCCCAACGTGCGGACATTTATTCCCTGGCAGCTACATTACATCACCTTCTAACCAGGCGTGATCCGCGCCTGGAGCCCCCATTTTCGTTTGAAGAGCGAAAAATCCGCTCAATTAATCCTGCCATATCGAGTGAGCTGGAGGCTGTCATTTACACAGCTTTATCCTATGAGCCTGAAAAGCGCTACTCCAGCATAGAAGTGATGAAAGAAGCGCTGCTGGCGTCGGCGAAGAAAACTGGGCTTCTTCATAAGCTTCCCGCAGCTGTAAAACCGTTATCGCGTGATTCCGCTGAAATCTCACCGGTGTGGAAATTCGAATGCGAAGATGAAATCCGAGGTACGCCCACCTATTCTAATGGCACTATTTTTGTTGGCGCTTATGATAACAACCTCTATTCGCTGATCGCCACCACTGGAAAATTCAATTGGAAGTTCGCCACCGAGGGCGGCATCGTTTCACGTCCTGCTATCTATGAAGGGAACATCTATGTTGGCTCTGAGGATCAGCGTCTTTATTGCATAAATCTGCGCTCAGGCCAGGAAATCTGGTCTTACTATTCTAACGGTCCCATACGTTCCTCCCCATTTATCGCCGAAGGGCATGTTTTCGTCGGTTCAGATGATGCCTTTCTACACGCAGTGAATGCATTAAGCGGTCGGCGTGCCTGGCGTGCAGATGCTGGCGCGCCGGTGCGATCTACACCCTTATTAGTGGGCGATTACATCTACTTCGGCACAGAAGAAGGCGATTTGTTTTGTGTCGATCTGCGCGGCGAAGCGAAATGGCGCTTTAAAGCCAAGCGTGCCCTGACATCTTCTCCAGTCTATAGCAATGGGATGATCTATATTGGCTCAGTGGACACTTTGTTATATGCCCTGGATGCTAAATCAGGTTATATAATCTGGCGTTTCCGCATGACGAAAGCCTCAATTTCGACCCCGTTCATTGCAGATAGCTATATTTTTACCGGCTCGGTTGACTCGCATATTTATTGCATCGACATTCATAATGCGCGAGAAATTTGGAATTTTGCCACTGGAAATCAGGTAACTAGCTCACCCATTGCTTACCAGGATTCAGTTTATTGCGGCTCTGTGGATGGAGCCATGTATTGCCTTGAATTCCGCACTGGACGCCTGCGTTGGAAATATCAAACTGGTGGTCCAATCACTGGCACAGCAGTTATTGCCAATGGTGTGCTATATTTTGGCTCTAATGATCATAAAATATATGCGATTGTCCTCTGATTGAATTTACTCTCGTGGAGTTTCTTTCGTGCTGTCATTTTTTAAGCGAATTATTCATCGGAATCCAATAAAAAATAGGCCATTATCCACGCAAGATGGTATGCGTACGGTTCCAGCTCCCAGCGATCGCATAACATCTTTGACCCCATCACCAGCGGGAGGACTCACTCCAGCCAAGCCTCATTTGGAAATCCCCCAGATATTGGTAGCTGTAGCACAATCAGTCGGTATGCAACGAGATAAAAATGAAGATTCTATTTTCACGCTTACAGCTACCCTGCTTTCGAATGATAAAACGACAAATTTCGGGTTATACATCATGGCAGATGGCATGGGCGGATACGAGCACGGTGAGCTGGCAAGCAACTTGGCTGTGACAAAGCTTGCCGAATACGTCATCGATAATTTTTATCTTCCTTCCATTCTTTCACCAAACCATAACCCAGACATCTCAATCCAGGGGCTTATGCATGATGGTGTTATGAATGCGCACCGGGCGATAAAACAAGAAGCACTTGGAAGCGGCACTACTTTGACATCTGCACTCCTGCTGGGTGAACAGCTGACCATTTGCCATGTTGGAGATAGCCGCGCGTATTCCATCCTACCGGATGGGCAATTAGAGTTACTCACTCACGATCACTCCCTGGTTAAACGCCTTGAAGAAATAGGTCAGCTCACTGCGGATGAGGCTTCCAACCACCCAAAACGCAACCTGCTGTATCGCGCCTTGGGTCAGGGTGAGGCTTTCGATCCCGACATCGCCAGTATGCAAGTTGTTGAGGGATACCGGTTGTTACTCTGCACCGATGGATTATGGGGAGTGATCTCGGAAAGTCAAATATCTGATATTATTCGTTCATCTGGTGACCCACAAGTTGCCTGCCAATTATTGGTGGAAGCTGCCAATGCTGCTGGAGGGCCTGATAATATTTCGGCAATTATGGTTTGTTTGTCTGATTAACCTTCATGGATAATTTTGATTTCTACGAGCTACTTAGGCTGCCCCGTGATGCCACCCAGGAAGAGATTCGACGGGCCTATCGCCAGCTGGTGTTACGCTTGCATCCAGACACCAATGTACATATTGGGGATACTGCATTATTTATCGACGTTCAACAAGCCTATGAACAATTGTCAGATCCTCAGAAACGTGCGGATTACGATCGCCGCCTGCCCCCCGAATCCGAAATTCTATCCCCCCTGTCCCAAAAAATTACCTACAGCCAGCCAGTATTAGTACGTTTGCCTGAAGGACAATTGCTGTATAGCCTGTTGGAACTGAGACTCCATCCAGACACAGATCACCTGCTCTCATCTATCCCGCTCAACATCTCGTTGGTTGTTGATTGTTCAACTTCCATGCAGGGGTTGCGATTGGATACCGTAAAATTGACTGCCATTGATATTCTTCGAAAGCTGCAGCCAGACGATATTTTATCACTGGTGAAATTTAATGATTTTGCTGAGCTGCTCATAGCTCCAGGTAGCCTTGATGATCTGAAATCCGCAGAGATGAAAGTCCAGCTTCTCCAGGCAGGGGGTGGCACTGAGATATTCAAAGGCCTCGAAATGGGCTTTTCACAGGTTAGCCAGTTTCATTCAGGCCAGCGAGTGAACCATATTATCCTTATCACCGATGGGCGTACTTATGGTGATGAGTCATATTGCGAGCAGCTTGCTGACCAATGCTCTGCGCTGGGCATTGGCATTAGCGCCCTCGGCATAGGCAATGAATGGAATGATAGATTTTTAGATCACATCACCTCAAAGACAGGCGGAATATGTAAATACATTTCGGACAATACAGAAATCCGTAATTCCATCCTCGATGAAATCAGCCGGCTTGGCTCAAGCCTGACCGAACAAATTATCTATAATTTCCAGCTGGCTAAAAATGTTGTATTATCTTCTGTCTATCGCCTTCAACCTGATGCTGCACCGATAGATCCAATATCCCCTTTGGTGATTGGTCCGATGCCCCGTTTAGGGACCATCAGCCTCTTATTCGAGTTCACTGTCAACGAAATACCGCTTAATGAAACCCTTTTTACCCTTGCCAGTGGCTTCATAAATTACGAAATTCCCCGCCACAAGCTAAAGACGCGTTATGTAAGCCGCCTGATATTCGACTGCCAGGTTAGCTCATCTCTGGTAAGGTTCCTCCCACCTACGAGCATATTAAATGCGATCACTCTATTATCCATATATCATATGCAGGAACGCGCTAGGGAGGAAATGATGAACGGTGATCTAAATTCTGCTGCACGGCATATGGAGAACCTGGCAACACACCTGTTACAAAAAGGAGAAAGAAAGCTGGCTCAATCTGTATTAGATGAAGTCGCAAATATCCGTAATAACCAATCATTTAACGAAGCGGATGAAAAAAGGATAAAATATGGTACGCGGTCTTTGCTTTTACCAGCGAAGATCCAGCAGAAGAGACTATGATTATCTGTCCGAATTGTGGAAACCAAGAATTACCTGGCGCCCTGTTCTGCAAGGAGTGCGGAACACAATTTACCAACCCTCAAGATCCCACGCTGATCATCCCAAAAGACTTGGGTGATCGCCTTCGAGATCAACCTGAAGAAACGCCTGGTCAGGATACACCGCCCACCCCTGGTGATGCGAAGCTTTCCTTATTTCTTGTCGATAGTGGCGAGGTGATCCCGTTGGAGGGATTTAACGATTTTACCATCGGGCGGTCTTCTGAAGATCAGCCCATCCTTCCGGATATCGACCTGGCACCATACAATGCCTATGAATATGGCGTATCAAGGTTGCACGCCTCGATAGAAATAAGCCAGCCTTTTGCATTGCTAACGGATTTTGGGTCCGCTAATGGAACCCAATTGAATGGTCAAAAAATGGTACCCAATAAACCGTATCCCATCACTCATGGTGATATATTCACTTTGGGGAAGATGAATATTCAATTGCTTGTGAATCGCTAAGAAAGCTGAGAATACGATGCCATATACCATCATCCTGCACCCATCTGGAGAGGAACCAATCATTGGCGAAGTGGAAGAGCTCCCTCAACCCACAGACTTATCCATCACGGTAAACAGCCCTCGCCGGATAGATGGTAAAGAGCTGCATTACCTATCCGAAAGTGTGCTGACCGTGATCTGGCCTCTCAATCGCATGAATTTTATCGAAGTCCTCCCCACCAAGGCAGAGGAAGAAATTATCGGGTTTGTTCGGGAATGAAGCGGGAAAATTATGCTGCCTGAAACACATTTTAAGAATTATCGCATATTGGTGGTTGATGATGAGCAGCGCATGGCTAAGTTTATCCGTTTAAACCTGGAACATGATGGATTCCGTGTTGTTGAAGCATTCACAGGCACTCAGGCTCTAGATCGCCTGCGCACATCTCTGCCCGACCTCGTCTTGTTAGATGTGATGCTGCCAGATCTGGATGGATTTGAAGTGCTGAAAATGATCCGTGCCATCAGCCCGGTGCCTGTCATCATGGTCACGGCGAAAGGCGAGGAAGAGGAGCGCATCCACGGGCTTGAATTGGGTGCGGATGATTATGTCACCAAGCCATTCAGCCCGCGTGAGCTGGTCAGTCGTGTCAGAGCTGTGCTGCGCCGCACCGAGCTCACTAGCGACAGCACACATGGGTTGATCAAGGTTGATAGCCACCTCAAGCTAGATTTTGATCGCCATGAGGTGTGGGTGGATAACAAGCTGGTCAATTTACGGCCTACTGAATATCGGTTGCTTTATTATTTGGTCCAGAATGCGGGTTGGGTTGTCACCCACGACCAGATCCTTACCAATGTTTGGGGTTATGAATATCGTGACCAGCCTCATTATGTGCGTTTATATATCAATTATTTGCGTCAGAAAATCGAGAAAGATCCCACCAACCCGGTATATATCCTTACCGAACGTGGCTTGGGATATCGTTTTATTGATTTCCGGCGCGAAAATCCTGCTGCGCCAGAGGATGACCTATCCGGAAAAACCCAGGTTACTCCAGGTGGGAGCTGATAGATTAAGGGAAATCCATGCCGAATAAACAGAGAATTCTCCTGGTTGACGATCACGAGGTGGTCCGGTTAGGCCTGAAAGCCTTACTGGAAAGGCATCCTAATTTCGAAGTTGTTGCTGAAGCAAGCACTGCCCGTGAAGCAGTTGAACGCGTAGCTGCTTTTTCACCCGACGTGGTTGTCATGGATATCCGCCTGCCAGGTGGTTCAGGCATTGAAGCCTGCCAGGAAATCGTGGATAAATATCCCGACACAAAAGTGATCATGCTCACCTCCTACGCAGAAGACGAGATGCTTTTCTCAGCCATCCGGGCAGGAGCAGCCGGGTATGTACTGAAGCAAATTGGCGGTGAAGACCTCGTCAGGGCTATTGAAGCGGTTGGTCGCGGTGAAGCCCTGCTGGATCCGGCAGTTACCCAGCGCATATTCCAGGAAGTGCGTAAGGCGGCCCGCGAAGAAGAAGCTTCTGCGTTTTCAGCAATAACCCAGCAGGAACGCCATGTCCTGATGCTGGTTTCGGAAGGGAAGACCAACCGGGAGATTGCCAAAGCAATTTTCTTGGGCGAAGGCACTGTGCGGAATTATGTCAGCAGCATCCTCTCAAAGCTGGGAGTCAGCAATCGTGCTGAAGCGGCTGCATATGCTGTGGAACATAATCTAAAAGATTATTTATAAAATATTTTCTCTCCCGATTCTGCTAAACGATAAAGAATGGTCAAAGAACAAAATGCGAACCCTCATAATAGACTAAACTCTGCGCAAATCCATTAATGAGCAACTTTTAGATCTATCCCTCGTATATAGGGTAACAATGAAAAAACGAATAGGAGAAAGATGATGGATCAAAGTCAACCCGGTAACGAAATTACTTCAGCAACGAATACTTCTTCACAACCATTATCGCAATCTGATGAACGTACCTGGGCAATGTTGGCACATCTAAGCATCCTGCTGAACCTGGTATCAGGCTTCTTGGGGATCATCGCTGCCTTATTGATCTACCTTGCTTATAAAAATCGCTCGAATTATGTAGCTTACCAATCAATGCAGGCCTTCGTCTTCCAGCTGATTTGGTGGCTGGGTGGTGGTTTGCTCATCGGCTTGGTATGGGCGATAACTGGGGTTCTATCAATTGTGTTGGTGGGGTTGTTACTAATTCCTCTGGCTTGTGTTCTATCATTAGTTCCATTAGCAGCGCTGGTTTATGGCATTATCGGGGCAGTTGAATGTAATAATGGTCATGACTTTCGTTACTGGCTGATTGGCGATTGGGTACGTGGAGAGCTGATCAGGTCTTGACAAGTAATTGGCTAAATTATAAAATCAACCTGTAAATTTTCTGGATTGAAGGAGAGAACTGGTTATTTTCCAGCCACCGAAGGGGCAAACCTGTAACGCTCGTGTCATGGGTGAAACTCTCAGGTAAACAGACTTCATTCCTTGTCAACTCTGAAAAGCAGGTAAGCACTTTACTACCAGCACCGGTGGGGCAAACGTTTGGATGTTGATCCATTCGTCCAAATGCTAATCTCTCAGGTAAATGACAGAGGCACACAAAATTTATGTGTGCCTTTTTATTTAGAAATTATATTTACCTTGTATTAATAAGGGTTCATTATTAAAATTTATCTACAAACCTAAACAGGAGGTATCGCATGAACATTCCCACTGAATTAAAATATACAGATAGCAATGAATGGATAAAATTAGAAGGTAAAACCGGAACGATCGGAATATCCGACTACGCACAAGAGCAACTATCCGATATCGTTTTTGCCGAGATTATCGTGAATGAAGGTGATCCGGTGAAAAAAGGCGATACTATCGCAACGATAGAATCCGTGAAGGCCGCTGCTGACGTATATTCACCCGCCAGTGGAAAAGTACTGAGTATCAATGAAGGCTTGAGTGCTTCTCCCGAAGTGATCAATCATGACCCTTATGGTGCTGCCTGGATCATCAAGCTTGAGCTGCAGGATCCTGCTGAAATTAATCCCTTGCTGGATGCCTCCGCTTATGAGAAGTTAATCCAAAACCAACAACAATAGGAGTATTTATGTTCATTCCCCATACAGATGCCGATCGAACGGCTATGCTGAAGACCATCGGCATTGATAAGCTGGAGAATCTGTTTATCGATGTTCCAGCCAGGTATCGTTTCCCCGCCCTGAACCTCCCTCCGGCATTGACTGAAATGGAAGCATCCGCTGAGCTTCAAACCATCGCCCAGGTTAATGAGAGCGTGCATGAGTTGGCATGTTTTCTCGGTGCAGGGGTATATAACCATTATGTACCTGCCGCGGTAGACGCCATGATCCGCCGAGGTGAATTCCTCACCGCATACACTCCCTACCAACCCGAATTATCGCAAGGAACCCTCCAGGCAATATTCGAATACCAGAGCAATATCGCCGCATTGACAGGCATGGAGGTGTGCAATGCTTCGCATTATGATGGCGCCACTGCAGTTGCTGAAGCGGTCAATATGGCCCATGCTAATTTCCGCGGTAAAAGGCTAAAGATCATTCTCTCGCCAGGGTTGCACCCCCAATATCGCCAGACGGCACGCACCTACGCGGAAGGCTCAGAGATCGTATTTTTGGGTGATGACCTTCGAGCAGACCTGCAGGCTGGACCTGAACAGCTTATCCCCTTGATCGACCAGGATACTGCGCTGGTTATCGTCCAATATCCTGATTTCTTCGGGCGCGTTTATGACTATACGAAGGTGGCAGAGGCAGCCCACGCGATGGGTGCGCTGCTGGCCGTATCCGTCAATCCGATTGCTCTCGGGTTGCTGAAGCCTCCAGGATTCATGGATGCCGATATCGTTACCGGGGAAGGCCAACCATTAGGGATTCCGCTTTCATTTGGAGGTCCTTATCTCGGCCTGTTTGCCACCAAAAAAGAATACGTCCGCAAGATGGCAGGAAGACTGGCAGGTGAGACCGTCGATAACCGCGGGCAGCGGGCATATGTGCTCACCCTCACGGCGCGTGAGCAGCATATCCGCCGAGAAAAAGCTACATCTAATATCTGCACCAATCAAGGCTTGATGGCTCTGGCTTCCACGGTTTATCTGAGCTTGTTGGGCAAAAATGGCTTGCGCCAGGTGGCAGAGTTGTGTTTTCATAAAGCCCACTACGCCGCACAAGCAATTTCCGCTTTACACGGCTATTTCCTCTGGTCAGCCACACCATTCTTTGACGAATTCGTCATACAAACTCCCAAGCCCGTCTCTGAAATCAATGATGTGCTGTTAGATCATGATATCCTGGGTGGCTATGATCTCAGCCATGACTATCCATCCCTAGACAGGCATATGCTGATTGCTGTCACGGAAATGAACACACGGGAAGATATCGACCAGCTGGTGGAAGTTTTAACGGAGGTGTCTGATGGGTGAGCCGCAGTTATGTGATATCTCAGTATCTGGTCGCCAGGGAATCAGCTTTCCCCAGCCTGATGTTCCGCTTGCTGATCTCCCTGAAAGCTTCCTGCGCGATGATTTGCCCTTGCCAGAGTTAACCGAGCTGGATGTTATCCGCCACTATACTCGCCTGTCACAGCTCAATTACAGCATCGACACCGGGTTTTATCCATTGGGCTCCTGTACGATGAAATACAACCCGAAGATCAACGAGGAGACCGCCCGTTATCCCGGTTTTGCATTTACCCATCCCCTACAACCCATTGAGACCGTCCAGGGTAACCTGGCATTGATGTACTCCCTTCAAGAGTGGCTGAAAGAAATTGGCGGTTTTGCCGGCATCACCCTGCAGCCCGCCGCCGGGGCGCAAGGAGAGCTTACCGGGGTGTTGATCATCCGTGCCTACCATCGCGCCCGCAATGATACGAGGCGGATCAAGATCCTCATCCCCGATTCTGCGCATGGCACCAATCCCGCCACATCCGCGATGAGTGGCTTGAACGTTGTGGAGTTGAAATCTGATCCACGCGGGAATGTTGACCTGGATGCACTCAAGCAGGAGTGCGATGACACGTTAGCAGGATTAATGCTCACCAACCCCAATACGCTTGGCCTGTTCGATGAGCATGTGGAACAAGTGATTGATCTGGTGCATGGCGCTGGAGGGCTGGTCTATGGTGATGGTGCTAATTTAAATGCTTTACTGGGCGTTGTTCGGCCCGGCGATCTCGGATTCGATGTCATGCATTTTAACTTGCACAAAACTTTCTCCACGCCTCATGGCGGAGGTGGTCCAGGTTCAGGTCCCGTTGGTGTGGCTGCCCATCTCGTCGATTTCCTGCCATCTCCAGTGGTTACCATCATTGAGGAAGGTGATGAAGATATGCCTCCTCTCTATGGCTTCATAGATCCACCAAAATCCATCGGCAGGATGAAATCATTTTACGGGCATTTTGGTATGTTCGTCCGCACGTACACCTATATCAGCATGTTGGGTCCCGAAGGACTGCGCAAGATTGCCGAGCATTCAGTTCTGAATGCTAACTATCTGCTTGCACTCATCAAAGGGACATATCACCTGCCTTATGACCGGTTGTGTATGCATGAATTCGTGGTCGAAGGGCAGTGGGCCGATGCACCTGATATTCATGCCCTGGATATAGCCAAGCGTTTGATGGATTATAAATTCCATCCACCCACCAATTACTTTCCTCTTATCGTCCACGAAGCCCTGATGATCGAGCCTACGGAGACGGAAAGTAAAGAGACTCTCGATACATTCGCCGAAGCGCTGATCAAAATTGCTGATGAAGCCCGCCATAACCCTGGTTTGCTCAAAGAAGCTCCTCATTCCACGCCAGTAGGCAGGTTGGATGAGGTGAGGGCAGCCAAGCAGCTCGTATTATGCTGTGATGTAGGTGCCTTGGATAAGGATTAGGTTGATCAAGTGCCCGGCTCAATCAAGCAGCCGGGCTTTTTTCTTGGCGATATGATATTGATCGAGACACCGCGCCGCACCTTACAAATTCCTAATATATCTAACCTGGAGTTAATGTTACAATAACCGCTTGATAAACTTATCGGTGTTAAGATTCATGGATAAAGCACAAGAATTTACCTTTATCTCTCCCAGGCCTACCGTTGAAATTCACCTGACTGACGGGCGGGTTATTTCCGGTACCCGCGGCGCGCCTGTTAGTGAGTTTCTCAACCTGCTTGAAACTTCCGGTTCAGCTCCCATTGTTGGAGCAATTATCAATGGTGAGCTTCGCGAGCTGAGCTACCCGATCAAAATCGAAGCCAATGTATCACCCATAACCATGGAAGACCCCGATGGTATGCTGATCTATCGCCGGTCGCTGACCTTTCTTTTGGAGGCAGCCTTCGAAGAAATATACCCCGATGCCACGCTGACCATCGATCACTCCGTTTCATCCGGGGGATATTATTGCGAAGTTACCGATCATGATCCGCTCACCGATGACGAGCTGCGCAGCCTCACCGCTCATATGCGTTCGATTGTTGAGCAAAATCTACCATTCACCAAGCGCGAAGTCCCCTTGGCAGAGGCCGTCGCATATTTCGAAGCCAAGGGATATACCGACAAAGTCCGTTTATTGGCCCACCGTCCGAAAGATTATCTCACGCTATACCGTCTTGGCGATCACCAAGATTACCACCATGGCTACATGGTTCCCTCCACGGGCTACCTTAAGTGGTTCAATCTCATCCTCACCAATGGGGGTTTTACGATTAATTTTCCCCGCCGGAACCTTCCGACTCAGCTGCAACCCATGCCCAGCTATCCCAAGTTGCTGGCAACATTCCGTCGCTACGGGCGCTGGTTGGAACGGCTTGGCATATCCAGTGTGGGTGTGTTGAATGATGCCATCCTGGCGGGTCGCAGTCATGAAATCATCCTGGTCTCAGAAGCCCTCCACGAAGAACACGTGGCAGATATCGCTCAGCAAATTACAGCCCGGGCCAATTTGTCAGACTATGAGAAAGCAGCTCGTATCATCCTCATCGCAGGTCCCTCGTCAAGTGGAAAGACCATTCTGTCCAAACGTTTATCCATCCAGCTCCTTTCTCAGGGCATCTCTCCCTTCCCCTTGGAAATGGATAACTATTTTGTTAATCGTGAGGACACGCCTAAGGATGAAGATGGTAACCCCGACTTTGAAGCCCTCCATGCATTGGATACCCATCGCCTGGCTCATGATTTGCAACGCCTGGTGGCCGGCGAGGCTGTTCGCATACCGCATTACAATTTTAAAACCGGCTACCAGGAGCCGGGTGACCTTATCCAGCTTCAACCCGGCCAAATGGTGATTCTTGAAGGGATTCACGGCTTAGACCCCGATCTATTACCAGATTTCCCCGTAGGGCAAACTTTTAGGATCTATGCTTCTGCTCTCACCCAGCTCAACCTCGACCGGCACAATCGCATTTCCACTACTGACACCCGCCTGGTCCGCCGTATTGTCCGTGATGCCCGCGAGAGAGGTTATACTGCCCGCGAAACCATCCATAGATGGGAATCAGTACAAGCCGGCGAGAAACGCTATATCTTTCCATATCAAGAAAATGCCGATGTCATGTTCAACTCAGCCCTGGCATATGAGCTATCGGCCCTCAAACCATACGCCGAGCCATTACTACGCCAGGTTCCTTATGGTACGCGCGAGTTTATTGAAGCAAAACGTATGCTTGCCCTGCTTGAATGGTTCAGACCATTGCCTTCAGAGCTGATCCCCGATAACTCCATCCTGCGTGAATTCATAGGAGGTTCCATCCTGAAAGAATTCAAGTTGTGGAATCCGATCAGCTAAGTTGCTGATCAATTGTTGATATGGAAATAACTGAAAAATACATGCGCACCATCCGTGTGCGTAACGAGCAACAATTAGGTACCCTTGGGCACCTGCTGGTGGCAGTGGCCGATGCCGGCGGAGATGTGGGAGAGGTCCGCCTGATCCAAGAAACTTCCCGCTACACCATGCGTGATATCTCCATATACACCCTGGATGAAGCGCACATGGAGAAGGTGCTGGATGCCATGAAAGCGAATCCTGGTACTCGCATTCTGGCCATACGCGATGAAGTGCTGGAGCTCCATCAGAAAGGGAAAATCGCGATCCGCAGCCGCCTCCCCATAGACAATCTGGCTGTTCTGCGGCGGGTCTATACCCCGGGCGTGGCAGAAGTATGCATGCGCATTGCCAGGGATCCCAGCCTGGCCCGCCAATATACCGCCATCAGCCATTTAGTGGCAATTGTCACCGATGGGACGGCTATCCTTGGATTAGGAGATATAGGATCGGTAGCCGGAATGCCGGTGATGGAAGGTAAGGCCATGCTGATGGAAACCCTGGTGGGATTATCCGGGGTGCCAATCTTGTTAAATACTAAGGAATCTGATCAGATCGTTCGCACTGTTCAAAATATCGCCCCTACCTTTTCTGCCATCCAGCTCGAAGATATCTCTGCCCCACGCTGCTTTGATATCGAAAAGCGCTTGCAAGACACCCTGGATATTCCCGTAATGCATGATGACCAGCATGGTACTGCAGTGGTAACCACCGCAGCCCTCACCAATGCCAGCCGCATGACCGGTATAAAGCTGGAAGCAGCTAAAATCGGCCAGATTGGCCTGGGAGCTGCTGGGAATGCCATTGGGCGCATGCTTATGAATCTTACCGGGAATCAGGTTTTGGGCACTGATCTTTCTGAAATTGCCCTGGCGTATTTTGAGCATCTGGGTGGGATACGGTCAACTCTAACGGAAATCATGCGCGAATGTGATGTGGTGGTTGCCACCACCGGTGTGGCTGGTCTGATCAAACCTGAGATGGTGCACAAAGGCCAAATTATACTTTCGCTTTCCAATCCCATTCCAGAGATCGATCCGGATTTAGCGATAAATGCTGGCGCCGCGTTTGCTGCGGATGGAAAATCAGTAAATAATGTGCTCGGTTTTCCCGGCATCCTGCGCGGTGCAGTGGATACCTACGCCAGTCGTATCAGCCATGAGATGTACCTGGCGGCTGCCATCGCCATAGCAGACCAGACCCCTCCCGACGAGCTGGTTCCCAATCCATTGGATAAAAATGTGCATCGTGCTGTGGCGCGGGCTGTCGCCAGGACGGCGATCGAGCAAGGCCTGGCGCGTGCCGAATTTGTGCCCTATGCGGAGGAATAATGTAATGTAAGCTACCCCATCAACTTTTAGCTCATTCATAATTAGCCCAAAAGGAGAATGCAGTGATGAAAAATAAAAATTGGCTCATTGTTTTAACTCTTACAGTCTTTGCCCTTGTATTGGGCGTTGGTCTTCGTCTCGACCAAAACCAGCCAGTAATCGCTTCCGATCAATCTCCGGCGGATATCACATTGGGGGTCACACGCTCACAGGAACTCGTCATTAATATTTATTACGATAGCCAGCAGCAATTAAATTCTTTTGCATCCGAGCTGGATGTGTGGGAGGTCCATTCCTTACCTGGTATTGGACCAAGCGCAGGCTATGCTGTTGCAGCCGTGACACCCTCCGAGAAAGACTGGCTTGAAGTACAGGGTTACCGGGTGGAGCTCAACCAGGAAAAGACCGAAAAGCTCCGCGAGCAACTTGCCGCGCTCGACCCACGTTATTATTATTTCGATGACTACTTCAACAATTCTAACAACCTTTATATGGTGGATTTTTTACAAGAGACGAATGCCGCCTATCCCACACTCACCGAGCTATTTGATATTGGTGATGCCTGGTTGGCCACTCAAGGTGAATACCAACGTGACATGTGGGTTTTACGCATTACAAATGAAGATCCACAATATGGTGAAATTGCTTCCAAGCCACCCTTTTTCCTGATGGCTAATATCCATGCTCGTGAGGTCACCACTCCCGAAATGGCCATCCGCTATATCAAGTACCTCACCCAGGGTTATCTCGGCCAGGGTGGTTATGGGATTGATCCCGATGTCTCGTGGTTGGTGAATCACCACGTTGTATATGTGATGGTTTCACAAAATCCAGATGGTCACGAGGTAAATGAAGAGGATTGGACCGCCTATTGGCGTAAAAACGTAGATAGCGACGATGGTTGCGGTGATCCGAATTCATGTGGCGTGGATCTTAATCGCAATAGTAATTTTATGTGGGGTTGTTGCGGAGGCTCTAGCGGTAATCCATGTTCCGAAACCTATCGGGGTCCTACTCGTGGCTCAGAGCCAGAAACAGAAGCCATGCAAACCTTCGTTACCCAGGTCTTTCAAGATTGGAACGGACCAAACGGGGATGATGAGATGCCTCCAGCCGCACCGGATGATACCGTTGGCATCTTCATCTCCTTGCATTCTTACCAGGATGAAATTTTATGGGCGTATGAATGCTATCCAGACTGCGGTCAGCCACCGAACAGCACTCAACTAAAAACCATCGGGCGAAAACTTGCCGATATTACCGGCGTAATGATACCCACGGGATTCCTCTATACTGTAGATGGAGGCACCATTGATTTCGTGTACGGCAAGCTGGGTATCCCTGCATATACATATGAAATAGGCCCTGTATATGGCACTTGCGGCGATTTCTTCCCTCCCTACGGCTGCCAGGATGGCATCGATGGCATGCCACGCAATTTTTGGGCCGAAATGGGACCTTCATTCGTGTACGCCAATAAGATAGCCGGTTCGCCCTATATTACCGCCTATGGGCCAGATGCCCAGAACGTGGCGGTAAATCCAACCTCGGTTCCCGGCGGATTGCCGGTCGATTTGACTGCCACCATTATCGACCAGCGCTATTCAAGTGATCCACTGGTACCCATCGCCGCCGCTGAATATTTCATCGATGCGCCGGGCGAAGATGGTTCAGGCATGCCCATGTCATCCAGCGATGGTAGCTGGGGTGAAACGACTGAAGATGTGCAGGCAGTTGTGGATACCAGCGGCATGCTGGAAGGGCAGCATTATCTCCTCGTCCACGGCATGAATGAAGATGGCTTTTGGGGACCATTAACCGCCGTTTTCCTCGATGTTACCACCCCTGCCTATGGCGTGATGCTCATCCCTGAGACAGGCTCGGCCCAGGATGACCCGGGGACTGTCGTCACTTACAAGTTGCAGGTCACCAATATCGGTCAAAATACCGACACATACGACGTCCTGATAAACAGCCAGTGGACCTACGAGGCTCCGACGACCATTGGGCCACTGGACCCGATAGCAAGTGATTATTTTGACTTCCAGGTAACCATCCCCTTCACAGCCACCAATGGCGAATCGGACATTGCTACTGTTATGGTGCAATCTCAGGCTGTCCCTGATGTGGTGGATACATCCGAGCTGACCACCACGGCCAATTTCTATGCTCTCAATCTCTCTCCGGCAGCTGATGACGGTGAGGGTAATCCGGGCGAGCAGGTGAGTTATACCTTGCACCTCACCAACCTTGGCAACCTTACCGATAGCTTTGAGCTTCAAGCCTCGGGCATGTGGAATATCACCCTGCCTGCCGCGATAGGCCCAGTAGAGCCAGGTGCAGGCATGGATTTCGAGGTGCTGGTGGATGTGCCGCTTGAAGCGACCCCGGGTGATTTCGATGTTGCCATGATTACTGCTACCTCCCAGGGGAACGAAAATATATCGGCCACTTCCACCCTAACCACCTCCGTTATCACTGTGTATACTTTTGATGTGAATCCAATCGAGGATACCCTGGTTGGCCATGGCCTCGGAGCGGATGTGGAATTCACCATCCTGATTACCAATACTGGCAATATCACCGATTCGTACGAGATCATCCTTTCACCAGATTCGGGCGACTGGCTTGTAGACTACCCATCACTGGTAGGTCCACTTGCAAAAGGTGCCTCCACTTCGGTGAGTGTAACGGTACACATTCCATTTGACATCCTTATGGGAGACTCAAACCTGACAATATTATCGATACTTTCCGAGGGTGGGTCAGCCGGGCATCAAGTGACCCTCACCACCCATACATTCTGGTATAGCAGTTACATACCCCTGTCTTTGAAGCATTAGCTTTACATTTGACAATAAAAATCCAGCCCTTCACCCACTGGCATGCAGGTGAAGGGCTGGAGAAAGAGGAGAATATGAAACGGAACGTGTTGTCATTGATTGTGCTCGTTTCCATGCTTCTTGGGATGGTTTCGAGCGTTGGTGCTTCTTCAGCTTTGGCTTCTGCTCCTTCACAACCAGCCGAACAATCACCCATCCAAAGCACGGTGGTGCGCATCTATTTCACCAGCCAGGATGACCTTAATCAGCTTGCTGCGCGATTCGATTTATTAGAGGAAGTAAACCAGGAACAAGGGTATGTATTAGCGATCCTCTCTCCTGCTGAATACAGCTACTTACAACAGGCAGGATACCGGCTTGAAATCGATGAAGGCAAGACCAGGCTTCTCAATAATCCAAGAGAAGCCTTACCCGGGCAGGGAATAGATACGATTCCAGGCTATCCTTGTTATCGTACTGTTGAAGAAACCCACGAAGACATGCAGCAAATTGCCCTCGCCTATCCAGACATGACTGAGCTATATGACATTGGGGATAGCTGGGATAAAGTCACGCCGGGTGGAAATCCAGGCTATGATATCCTGGCATTGCGCCTGACCAATGAGAATTTTGGAAATGTGGATGAAAAACCGACTTTCTTCCTCATGGCTGAAATCCACGCCCGTGAGTATGCCACCGCGGAATTGGCCATGCGCTACATAGAATATCTGATCGATAACTATAAT
>Ga0172363_10000062_pt1 | contig 61414 bp, 67 predicted proteins | sample LakKivs2_kivu2a2_FD_114541 | JGI IMG/M metagenome (GOLD analysis project Ga0172363, IMG submission 114541) | Sediment microbial communities from Lake Kivu, Rwanda - Sediment s2_kivu2a2 | ecosystem: Environmental > Aquatic > Freshwater > Lake > Sediment | place: Rwanda: Western Province, Lake... | reverse complement strand
TGTATCGCTAAAACCATTGGACAATGGAGGCAATTATGCTAAACTTAAGTGTGTTCAGCCACAACCATCACCCTTCTGGGGTGAATTTGTTGGCAAAATATATCAGACGTGGAATCCAGGTTCTAGTACCTTCGAAGCTACGCCGGTTGAGGACCTGTTTGACTACTCCATGGTCTTCTATGCTGGGATTCCCTATCCGAACAGCCAGAATCTACTGATGGCATACCTGGATGCCGGTGGCTTTCTATATGTGTCGGATAATGATCTGGGATATTCGCAAAATAGCACGATTTTCTACCAAGAATACCTGCAGGCAATCTATCAAACAGATGATCCTGGCGTTGATACACTCATCGGTGAGGACATCATGGCAGGATTAGACCTGGATATCAGTGCAGATTATTATCCGGATGGCTTCATGGTCGGTGCCGAAGGGGTGGAGATCTTCAATTTCTCTGGTACGTCTTATGCCGGTGGTGTTGCAGTTGATCGTGAAGACTACAAGGCTGTCTACACTTCCTTTGACTTCGAATTCATCTCCTCACCAGATGACGGGGCTGAGCTGATTTCACGTATCATTGACTTCTTGGTGCCAACTGATGTACTCTGGCTAGGTGAAACCCCAACCAGCGGCACGATCCCAGCAGATAGCTCTGTAGTTATGGGTGTAAGCTTCGATGCCGGTGCAGTAGCCGATTATGGTGTCTACCAGGCCGATTTGAGGTTCAAATCCAACGATCCAGTCAATGGCCGGACTGCGGTTCCGGTGACGATGAACGTCGTTCCACCTGGATACGGACGCGTGATAGGTACAGTGATAAGCCAGGGCTATTGTGACGTAAACCCCTATCCACTGGCAGGAATCGATGTCAGCATCGGTGATGAAATTGTAGTAACAACCAATGACAATGGTTATTACTACAAGTGGTTGCTCCCTGGGACGTATGAGGTAGAAGTTTCACCGGACGGTCAAGAAGAAGGAAGCGCTACTGTAGTAGTTCTGGCAGATCAAACTACCACCCAAGACTTCGACCTGCGATCACTCGAGCCATGCATCAGCACCGAGCCATCTTCCTATGAGGTGTGGCTAACCCCCGATTCACAGGAAGACCAACCGCTATCGCTGACCAATGCAGGTGCAGGTGCAGCTACGTTCGAGATAACCGATATCGGTAAAGGGTATACGCCACTAACTTCCTCTGAAAAATGGAGCCAGGCGACGATAACCCCTCGTGAACGTCTCGATGGGTACAACCCCAATGCCACCTCCACCAAGGGAATCCTAACCGATGGTGGTGCAACGGGAGCGAGACCCTTAGCCCAGGGTGATGTGCTAGATCAATGGCCGACTGGCCTTACACTACCATGGGGTACCCTTTTTGATCAAGCTGATACTACTGTATGGTTCAGTAACCCCACTTATGATTCGCTTGACCATGAATACACAACAGATGGGTCAGCGACGGGACGCACGGCATCCAACGCATTTGGTGGCACATGGTCAGGTGACATGGCCTGGAATGCCAACACCGGCATGTTCTGGCAGGTTAACGTGGGTGGAGATAACTGCCTCTATGAGGTCGATCCGAATAGTGGACCAACCGGAAACACAATCTGTGGCCCTTGGCCTGTGAGTGAACGCGGGTTGGCTTATGACCCCACTACAGACACCTTCTTCGTTGGAAGCTGGAATGACTCCACAATCTACCACATCGATAACAGCGGGGCATTAATCGAGCAGTGGGATGTAGACCTGTCCATCTCAGGCTTGGCGTACAACTTCGAGGCAGGTTTGCTATTCATAATGGAGAATACGTCCACTGATACTACCTCGGTCTTCGATGTGAACAGCGGCATGGTCATTGGTAGCTTCACAATACCGGGCTTTGGAAATTACGCTGGGGCAGGGCTTGAGGTAGACTGTGATGGCAACTTGTGGGCTGCAAACCAGAGTGATGGAAATGCTTACCTGATCGACAGCGGTGTTCCAGCCAGCCTGTGCGGAGTTGATGCGCCCTGGCTAAGCGAGGATCCAATGGCTGGGACAGTTAGCGCTGAATCCAGTTCCTCGATTACAGTCACCTTCACGGTCACTCCTGAGATGCCGCTGGGGGATTACTTCGCTGAGCTAAATGTGAAGACCGAGGACCAAGTCAATCCCCGGGTCAAGCTTCCAGTGACTCTGCATGTGATTGGGGAATATGTGGCTCCGGCTTTCACCGTGGAAGCTGGCACACCAGTGCTGCTGGGTGAGAACATGCTTTTCACCCTTACCGTAACCGATCCCGGCATCCCGTCTGTGGATGAATTCACGTGGAACTTTGGAGATGATAGCCCGGAGGAAGTGCTTGCACCGGACGCTGCGGTCAACCATCTATATGAGGCCATGGGGCATTACACAGTTACTGTGGAAGGTTGCAGCAAGACTGCCTGCGAGACGGTAGAGGTTCCTGTGGACGTACGGGACTTACCCGTGGCGGGCTTCAGCTCCAACACGCCAGTTCTGCTTGGCAACCCGGTAGTTTTCAACAACACCACGGTTGTGGGCTGGCCAGCTGATACCACCTACACGTGGACCTTCGGTGATGGAACGACTTCTACTGTTGCCAACCCCTCGCACATGTATGCTGCAGCTGATACCTACCATGTGTCTCTCGAAGCATGCAATGTGGTGGGTTGCGATGATTTCACTGCAGATGTAGAGGTGACCGGAGCTGCTCCGGTGGCGGCCTTCACCACCAACTCACCGGTGACGCTTGGCAGTCCGGTGAGCTTTGCCAACACCACAGTCGTGGGCAACCCTGCTGAAACGACCTATACGTGGACTTTCGGTGATGGCGCTACTTCCACGGAGGTCAACCCAATGCATACCTACACAGCGGTGGGCACCTACCATGTAACCCTGGAAGCATGCAATGTGGTGGGCTGCACTACCGCAACCAAAGATGTGGTGGTGGGTATGGCCCATATCTACCTGCCAATGACCTTCAAACAATAATTCTCCGCTTCTGATCCCGGTCATCCAGGGAGGGATCGGAGAAGCATAAATCAAAAATCTGCGAGTGGAAACACTCGCAGATTTTTTAACCATCGAATAAGGTGCCAGAAAAATAGTGCGAACGGCATCCTGGCTCACATGGGAGAAAGCCGACCCACTATTCTTATCGTTCAATCGATCAGATGTGGAATTCAATGTCGCCTGCCGTGATGGTCAGCGGTAAGGCGGAGCCATCACTTCTGTGACCTTCTGTAGCCCTATCTATCTTCGGTGGAAATGTTTTAACGGGTAATCTTTTACGCGGCTTCTTGGCTTATACGCCTCTCACCACCTGAATTGCTCCAAATGGGCAGGCGGGGAGGCAGATACGGCAGTCACGGCATAATGTGCCATCCAGGTAGGGCGGCTCGCTAGGGTCGATTTGTACGATGGCGTGCATCTTGCAGGCTTTTACCACCAGGCAACGGCGGCAAGCATGACAGGTGTTTTGTTCAATCCTGATGTAGATTTGGCGTGGCATGTCACACCCAGCTAGAAAATCAAGGCCTTATCTGCCCCAACCAGCCGAAAGGCATTGTTTCGCCGCTCATTGCTAGAGGGAACATCGGTGATGATGAATAGATAGCTCATCGATAGAACATCGTTCATACTCGATTCAGACATTTTACTTCCCGTTTACATAAAATATCTGAAATAATATAATAATCTATGCTGCAATGCCAATCGCGTAGAATGGTGGAAGATGAGATGAATGAGCCGGATATCAATTTGGATAACCTGACCAAAGAAGAGCTGCACCGTGAGCTGGAGAAAGCCCTGGGCGAATTGGTTGAGCTGGACGAACTAGAGAAAGCCATCGTAGGTCAGACCAACATTCACATGGGTATGCGGAAAATACTGGAGTACCGCCAAGAGTTTGAGCTCGATCGGGGGCGACTCAACCAGCGCATTGCACAAATCCGTTCTCGCCTGGACAGTTTAGATTTCCCAAGCGATGCAACCTGAGCAAGAGTGGGAAGCTATCTCGATCCTCTGTGGTGCCCTGGCCTCCTGCGTGGTGAGCCGTAAACAGTGTAAACGGTCACCTGCCCGACCTTCGGGAGGATAAAACGTTGTTTTGCCCAGGATTATAGAATCCGCGCCAGAATGTCGCTGCTCTCCATCAGCGTGTATTCGATCCCGTCATACTTGATCTCAGTGCCGGTATACTTGGCGAACAATACCTTATCGTTCACCTTTACTTTGATTTCCTCGTCGTCACCGATGGCAATCACTTTGCCTGTCTGCGGCTTTTCCTTGGCAGTTTCCGGAACATAGATACCGGAGTTGGTGCGGCCTTCCTGTTCTAGCGGCGCGATAAGCACCCGTGCCCCAAGGGGCTGGATATTGGGATGTGAACCATTTATTGACATGCGCAAACCTCCTTTGATGATTTATCTAATTCCTAACAACTGGTTGATTTTTGGCCGGTCGAAACCAACCACGATCCTGCCGCCGATATCGATTACCGGCACACCTTGCTGGCCTGAGCGGCGGACCATATCGCGGGCGGCAGCTGGATCACGGCTGACATCCACGTCTCTATACTTGATGCCCTTCTCGCGGAAATACCGCTTGGTCTGGTTGCAAAAACTGCAGGTAGGGGTAGAAAAAACGATCACGCGCGGTTGGGGTTTTTGAACTGCAGGCATATCAAATCTCCACCTGGGGATGGCTCGGGGGGTGGTGGTGGTGGATGCGGCGCGGGTCAGATGCCAGCTTGCCAGCCTGGTAGGCTGCCAGGGCCGAATCAATGTCGCTCTCGCCAGTCAGGATGACCTGCAAGCCGCGCTGCACGGCTCCGTCATAGGCAGGCTGACCCATTCCACCGCTAACCAGGACCTGGCAATCGGAAATTGCCCCAAACAGTTCGTCTTGGAATCTGGCATGCTGGTGGAGGTGGTAACCATGAGGCTCATCGTGGTGTTCATGGAAGGCTTTCTGACGCTGCTCCAGGCGCACCGGCTGTCCCTCTTGAACAGTTGCAACGACCATAAAGGGGGCACTGCCGAAATGGCGGCTGATCGTGCGGCCATCATCGGATGGAAATGCAATTTTATTCATTAATATTCTCCATAACAATAAAAGTGGACCGAGTGTTTCAAATTGATTGGATGCATTGGCATTCAATAGGTTGCATATGAGATATATTCGAACCCCTCTGCTCTTGCTGTATCTGCACCCCCTGATCATTTAATGTTTGAATGTTCGCCCGGTCACCTGCCCAATCTCAGGGAGGATTAAACCTTCGAATGTTTTTGTCTCCGATTAACCGTTTGTGTCATTTAGTTTCGGGCGTGGCTAACCCCGAGCGTTTTGCACTCGAATGCGAGATAAACCGGGGTTATGTAGAAACCAATCGCCTGGCTTACAGCCCATAGCGAGCTATGTTTTCATCAGCAATGGCCTGGATTTGTGCGAGATGTTCCTGGTTGCTTTGATCTTCAACGAGATGGCGGAATCGTTTCTGCTGGCGTAGATAGTCATTTACCGGGATCCGCTTGCCCAGCTTGCGCACCTTGAGAGGTTGCCCCAGGAAAGCTTCATAGATTGGCACAAGGCCCGTTTGTACAGCCAGCCTGGCAATCTCGATGGTCAGCGCGGAGTCGAACCCCCAGCCAATCGGGCATGGGCTGTGTATCTCAATGTATTTTGGACCCTGGATCGACAATGCTTGCTTCACCTTACGGGTGATATCCTTAGGATAGGCGATCGAAGCAGTAGCCACGTAAGGCGCACCATGCGCCATCGCAATGGCAGGCAAGTTTTTCTTAGGTCGTTCTTTTCCCCACGACTGTTTACCCAACGGGCTGGTGGCGGTGGAGGCGCCTACCGGCGTAGCACTCGAGCGCTGCACGCCGGTGTTCATATACGCTTCGTTGTCGTAGCAGATGTAGGTCACGTTGTGACCGCGTTCCAGCATGCCTGAGAGCGCGCCCATCCCGATATCGTGCGTGCCGCCATCACCGCCAATGATGACAACTTTGATCTTATCAGCCAAGCCACGTTTTTTGAGCGCCGCTTCGACACCCGAGGCAACCGCCCCAGCATTCTCAAACAGCACGTGCAGCCAGGGAACACCCCACGGCGAGTAAGGATATTGGGCGGTAAAGGTTTCCAGGCATCCCGTGGGGCTGACCACGAATACATCTGGTCCGGTGGCTTCCAGGATTGCGCGCACGGCAATGCTGGCCCCGCAACCTGGGCAAGCGCGGTGGCCGGGAGTAAACAATGTGTTTTCATATCTGTTCAACATAATTTGATCCATAATAGTACCTGCTTTGCGATGATTCGGAAATTTGTGCTTCGTTTTATCGATCCACCTTTGAAGCGTGGGGTAATGTATCCGTTTTTAGATCGAGGAATTCAGTTTCATCCGGAATATGGCCGGTGTCCAACGCCTGCTGAGCGCGGCGGACGATTTTGCGTATTGATTCCAGGTTCACTTCGCGTCCGCCAAAACCCACCATCAACCCCAGCACTAAGGGGCGCTGCTTTGCATCATAAAGCGCCGATTTAACATCGGTGGCAAGTATTCCCTGGTAGCCATAGGATAGCGCACGGTCCAGCACGGCCACTACACCGGCATGGCTTACCGCCTGGCGTAACGCTTCAGCCGGGAAAGGACGGAAACTGCGTACCTTAACCACTCCAACTTTGAGGCCTTCTTTTCGCAATCCATCCACGGCTTCGCGGATGGTGCCAATTACCGAGCCCATCGCCACCAGGATAATTTCAGCATCCTCGGTGGCATATGTATCGAGCAAATCACCCCGGTAATGGCCAAAAATGGCCTCGAACTCATGGGCGACGGCTTTGATTTTGTCAATGGCGCGCAACGAAGCTTGATGACCCACGTAATGAAACTCCATGGTGTTGGGCTCGTCTGTGCCGGAGCCGAAGACCATGGGCGTTTCAGGCGTGAGGTAATGGATCGGCTGGTATGGTGGCAGGAAAGCATCCACATCTTCTTGAGAAAACAGCTTTACGGGCTCAAACACATGCGTTAGAACGAAGCCATCCATGCACACCATGATTGGCAACAAAATATCATGGTCCTCGGCAATCTTGAATGCCTGGAGGTGGGTATCATATGCTTCCTGCACGTCTTCGACGTACAGCTCGATCATCCCGGCATCGCGAAAGCTCATCGTGTCCTGGTGATCGGGCTGCAAGCCAATCGGCGCAGTCACCTGGCGATTAGCCCCGGTGAGCACTACTGGCAACCGGGTGCCGGCCAGGTAGTAGATCATCTCGGTCATCAGGAGCAAGCCTTGAGACGAGGAGGCTGTGTAGGTGCGCACACCCGTAGCGCTTGCCCCCGCTAAAATTGAAATCGCCGAAAATTCAGAGTCCGCCCTGATGTACTCGGCATCCAGCTCCCCATTGGCCACCATCTGTGCCAGGAACTCAATGATGTGCGTTTGAGGTGTGATCGGATAGGCAGAGATGACAGCCGGCCGGCAAGCCTTAATTGCCTGGGCAACAGCCATCGATCCCTCCATAACAGATAATTTTCCGTTTACCATATCTCATGCCTCCATCACCATATTAATAGCTGTCCGAGCACATACCTCAGCGCAAATACCACAGCCTTTACAAAATTCAAGATCCATGATTGCTACCTTATCCACGATGGATAAACAACTATCCGGGCAGTACAATTCACAAACACCGCAGCCATTGCAAGCCACGGGGTCAACCACCGGGCGGTTATAACGCCAGCTGCCGGTGGGATACGCCAGTGAGGTTCGTGCAGCCACTACCGAGGCAAAATGCAAGGGTTGCCCCGGGACGCCTGCCACCTCCTCCCGTTCCCAGGTTATGGGTTGCCACACCGATTGAGCCGATTTCTTTACCTGGAAAGGTCTCGCCCCACCCTGGATAAAATCATAACCCATGTGTGCCGCCCGGCTATTCTTTTCTCCAAGCGAGCCGGAAAACCGGTGCTGGAAGGCGTGCAGGATCGACTCGAGACTGACCGTACCGGTTACCGCAGCCCAGGCTCCCAAAATCGCTGGATTGACAAATGGCTGGCCGAACACTTCGAGAGCAATACGCGTGGCGGGGATGGCGTACACCGGTGCATCAACAGACCAGTGCAGGTCCAGCGGTGATTTTTCACTATCGATCACGGCCAACCCGCCTGGTTTCAGGCCGTCCAGTACATCCACCATGTTTGGCAGAGTATGGTCCAGGATGAGGACATGATCCGGCTGATTAACGCGGTAATGCACTCGCACCGGCTTATCATCCAGGCGGACAAATGCCTGGACCGGTGCACCACGTCGCTCGCCACCAAAGGCCGGGAACGCTTGCCCATAAATGCCGTTCTCAAATGCTGCAACAACCATCAGCTCAGCAGCCAGCACCGCACCCTGGCCACCTCTTCCGTGAAGCCGAATCTCTATCAAAGCAATTCTCCAATCTCTAGTAGTAAGTCAGTATGATCGACCACCAGATGCAATAATGGTATTTATAATTAATCATGGCTGGCAGGCTATCACCATTTTCTTTACTAATGCCCTGGCGATCTCTACCATGAAGTGATTTCGCTGGCGAGGTGAGGCATTCATAACGGTTGCATCCGCAGCCGCCTGGGCGCTGTCATGATCAAGTGGATGGCCAATAAGTGCCTGCTCGGCCCGCGTTGCCTTATACGGTATGACATAGACCGCATTGAGACAGATATTGGCTTTGCTCACCACGCCATCAGACACCACGATCCTGGCCGCTCCATTGACAATCGGGAAGTCAATCGTTTTCCTGAGTGCGAATTTAGCAAATGTGCTCTTTCCTGCAGGCCGTGGCACGTGGATCTCGGTCAAAATTTCATCGTCATCCAGGATAGTGGTCCTGCGCTCATCAACGTGGAAGAAATCCTGGGCGCTGATGAGGCGCCTGGAGGTGATAAATTCGGCATTCAGGGCGATGAGGGCGGGCGCGGTATCACTCGGGTGCACTGCAATACAACCTTCCGGTACACTCCCGCCGAAGATCGAGTGGTAGCGGTCATCGCCTTCCAGCGCATAGCAGCGGCCTCCGCTCTTCCGCAGGCAAGGGAAGCGATTATGAGGATTACGATAGTACCAGCAGCGGATATCCTGGCAAAGATTACCTCCCAGCGTACCCATTTCTCGTAAGTTAGGCGAGGCAACGTGCCTGGCTGCTTCGGCAAGCGCAGTGTACTGGCTCTGAATGATTGGATCGGCACCGATATCTGCTAAACGCGTCAGTGCGCCAATCTTGAGCATCTGCGCTTCATGGCAGATGAAATCTAAACCCGGAATCGTTTTCAGGTTGATGAGCGCTTCAGGATAGGTTGGCATGACCTCATCTTTGAGTTTTCCAAGAAGATCAGTGCCTCCGGCAATCAGGCTGGCCTGGCCATGATAGCGCTGTAATAGCGAGATAGCTTCTTCTACACTGGTCGCATCGATATGGGTGAATTTTCTCATTACGGTCTCCCTATATCTTCCCCAGCGCTTTCAGCACTTTATCGGGAGTGATGGGAAAATCGTCCACCCAGTGTCCAATTGCGTTATAAACGGCCGGGCCAAGCAGTGCCGGGATGATGGTGGCAGTAGCCTCGCCGATGCCCGAGGCCCCATATGGGCCATGCCCCAACCCCGTCTCGATGAATGGGGTGTCGATCGGCCCGCAGTCAAGCAGGGTAGCATACTTGTAGTCCAGCAAATTGCCATTGAGCAGCACGCCGGTCTGTGGGTCCCAAATCATTTCTTCAATCGTTCCACGGCTCACGCCCATGGTCGTGCCGCCATACATTTGCCCTTCCACGCCTTCAGGTGAGACCGCCCTACCCACATCGTTGACGTTGACTACCCGGGTCACCTCCACCTGCCCGGTGTCTGGGTCCACCTCCACTTCCATGAAATGCGCCTGGCGGCATAAGCGCGGCCGCCCAGTCTCATTCGCCTGGCCCCAGATGCCCTGGTTGTGCCAGGCCCATCCGATGATCGGTGGCTGGGTCCAAAATGCGCTTGAAACGTGAGTTGGCATTGACTTAGCGACAATCTCTCTCACCGGCTTGCATTTCGCCGGGTCAGCCCTCACCGAGATGATCCCATCACGGAGCTCGAGCTCGTCCGGGCTGCCCACCTCGAATATTTCGGCTGCTAACTCAAGCAGCAGCTGCCTGGCTTTTGCAGCTGCCTTGCGGACTATATTCCCATTGGTGACCAGGTTGCACGACCCGTCGGGTGACATGAGCACGAACCCGCTATCGGTGGTCCAGGGTTTGATATGAACGCTTTCGAAAGGCACGCCGATTTCGTCGGCGACGATCTGGCACAGGGGTGTCCACGGATTTGGGCCGATATCCACATGATGCCCGATGATGCTGACCGATCCATCGTTTTCGATCATCACGGCTGCCGAGCCCGTACCACGCGTATCGTCCCAATTGTGGTCCCAGGTGAAGGCAATTCCGTGCAGCTTACCATTCTCTAATTTCCTGGTGCCCGGTGTGTGCCACTTTTCTTCCCAGCCGATGGCTCGCTTGCCAACTTCTATGCATTCCTTGAGACTATCTCGTTCTGGAAAGCTATGCTCACGCTTATACTGGTCGAGGTATTGGGTGCTGTATCCATGAGTGCCGTCATTCAGGAGCGCCACCTCGATCGGATCCATCCCCAATTCTGCCGCAACATGATCGAAAACCAATGTTAATGAAAGGCAGCTGGGCAAATGTTCACAGCGAGCCCACCAGGCGGGACCAATGCTCACATCCACCGGGGTTGCTTCGCATGACAGGTTTTTTATCCGGGTGTTATCCACGAAATGGTCAATGCCCGTGGCGGCCAGGTATACGGCAAAAATATTCTTGATTTGGACGGCGGTGATCGTCCCATCTTTTTTGAAGCCCACCTTAAAATCGCTAAACGCCATATCGCCCGATTCGCCAAAGAATGTATCGCGCCGGTCATAGAGCATCTTGACCGGCCGGCCCGTCGCCTTGGATAACAAGCTGGCCAATATATTTATGCCATTTTCAGAGCTGTTCGCCGGGTTGCCGCGCCCGCCGAAAGAGCATCCCTGGTAGACGGTATTGATGGTAACTTTACCCATGGGCAGGTTAAGCCATTCGGCAATCAGCTGCTTGGCGATGTAAGGCTGTTGCTGGTGCACCCACAGCTCCAGCCGGCTATCCAGCCAGCGTACCAAGACGCTGGGCATTTCCGCCCCGGCCCACAGGTGGGGTCGCCGCCTGGCCTTGAATTGGATGATCTGGTCGGCTTCCTGGAATCCCTTCTCTACGTCACCTTCTTCAAAGTACTTGCGCGGATCGTGAATCTCATTGCTTTCTGCTCCTGGGCGTAAGATCGGTGCGCCTGGCTTGAGTGCCTCCTCTGGGTCGAGAATAAAGGGTAATTCTTCCCAATCGATGCGGATGAGGCTCAATGCCTGGCGGGCAATCTCTTCGCTTTCGGCGGCAACCACGGCGCCCATTGGCTGACCTTCGTACCAGGCTTCATCTGCCAGGACAAGGTGAACCGGCTTGAGCGCCCAGCCAGCAGATTTTGGGCGCGCCCAGCCCTGCCCAAAATAGCTGCCATTTAATTCCCTTCCCTTGATTTGTGGGTCATCGAAGCGCAACACGGCTTTTACCCCAGGTAATGCCTCGGCCAGATGGGTATCCATGAGCTTGATCCTGGCGTGCGCGTAAGGCGAGCGTAGAACACAGGCGTAGAGCATTCCTGGAAGCTGCAAGTCGCGCGTGTAGAGCGCTTTTCCAGTGGCCTTCTCATACCCATCCAATCGGCGCTGGCCTCGCTTACCAATCTCCTTGAAAGTTACCTCGAGTGGCTCAGCACCAACCTGATAACCACCCGCGGAGCGCAGTTTTCGATATGATCCCGGTTCTTCAGCCATGGTCATTCTTCTTTTCTGAGAGTGTGTGCGGCGTCCAGCACTGCTTTGGGATGTTGTGGATAGGTGCCACAACGGCACAGGTTCCCTGCCAGTGCCTCTTTGATTTCGAGCTCGGTTGGCTCCGCATTTTTGTCGAGCAGCGCCTTGGAGGTCACGATAAAACCAGGTGTGCAGTAACCGCATTGCAAGGCATGATGCTTGATATAGGCTTCGATCAGCGGATGAGTATCGGCCGAGATCCCCTCGATTGTCTCAATGATCTTTCCGTGGCACTCTATTGCGAGGGTCATGCAAGAAAGTACCGGCCTGCCGTCCATGATCACTGTACAAGACCCGCATACTCCCTGGTCGCAAAACAGCTTGGTGCCGGTCAACCCCAGCAGGTCATGGATCACATGGTATAGCGTCCATTCGGGCTGGATATACAGCTGGTAAGCCTGTTTATTGATCGTGAGCTGGATCACTCCTTCAGGCAGCGGAGGTGGTTCATTGGCATGCTCGGCGAGCACGTGCGCTCTTAATGAATTAAATCCATCGAGTTCCACCATACAGTAAGGGCACAGGTAGGAGTCCGCGATCTTGTTGAGCGTCATTTACTTCTCCTCATCTCGCTGATAGATTGGCTGCGCAATGAGCGTAAGAATATCGATTGCTGGATGCGATGGTTAAATTCGCTTCTGAAATATCGAAGCGTGTCCAACACCGGGACTGCGGTGGCTTGCCCCAGCCCGCATAACGAAGTTAACGACATAACGCTCGCCAATTCTTCTAAGGTTTGAATATCCTCCTGCCGGCCATCACCACTAGCCAATCGCTCCAAGATTTCAAGCATGACCTCGCTTCCCTCTCTACAAGGCGTGCATTTTCCGCATGATTCTTCAGCGAGGAACTCCACCGTGTGGGTAATAAAATCAAGCGGATCGCGGCGATGACTAAAAACCGTAATCGCACCCGAACCCAGGATTGTCTCAAATGCCAGGGGAGTAGCGAGCATCTCGCAGGGGATGATACCCCCGGTCGCGCCGCCTACCTGAACCATCTTGATATCCGAGGCCTGGGCCCAATCCACAACGATTTCATCGATCCGGCTGCCCATGACAAACTCACAAACACCGGGTTTAGCCACATCACCGCTAACTGAAAACACCTTGGTCCCCTTGCTTTTCTCCGTTCCTATTTTGTTGAACCATTGAGCGCCATTTAACAGGATGGCGGGGATGTTCATCAACGTCTCCACATTGTTGACCACCGTTGGCTTGCCCCACAATCCTAGGCTTGGAGGGTAAGGGGGCTTAAAACGGACCTCACCCCGCTTGCCTTCAATCGACTCAATTAATGCAGTTTCTTCCCCACAAATGTACGCTCCCGCGCCCTGGCGCACACGGAGATCCACATGTTCCAGGTACCCTTTGCTTTTCACCTGCTCAATCGCGTTCAATAATCCACCGAGCAAATAGTGGTATTCCTGCCTCAGATAAATATATGCTTGCTTCGCACCAATGGCCAAAGCGGCGATGGCTATTGCTTCGATCAGGGTGAAGGGATCGTGCTGCAGAATGTAGCGGTCTTTGAATGTTCCAACCTCTCCTTCATCTGCATTACAAATAAAGTATTTCTCTGCACCGTCAGATTTTAGGGCCAATTCCCATTTCACGCCACAAGGAAAGCCTGCGCCACCCCGCCCTCTCAGCCCGGAGGATTTTATTTCAGCGATGATTGCTTCAGGTGGCATGCCCAGCGCCTGCTCCAACGCCTTGAAGCCACCCAATTCCAGGTAAGTATGGATGTCGGTGGGGTCAATGACCTGGCAATTCTTGAGAACGATGTGCTGTACTGGCATGGCAGGCACCTTTACAAGCAAGCCTTGAGAAGCTTGGCAATCTTATCCCGGGTCAGGTTGCCATGGAGCTCATTATTCAATAACATAGCCGGCGCCTGGTCACATGCGCCGATGCAATTGGTCAGCAGGAGCGAAAATTTGCCATCGGGAGTAGTCTCGCCCGGCAAGATGCCTAATTCTTCCTGGAGAGCATCCACGACCGATTGAGAGTTACTGAAGTAACAGGGGACGCTCTTGCAAACCCGAATGACATTGCGCGCCAACGCACTGGTTGAGAGAAAGCTATAAAAAGTTGCGACGCCATATACCTCATTGACCGTTATACCCATAGACTCGGCTGCTTGCGCGATGAACTGCTCGGAAATACAGCCATTTTTTTCCTGCTCCTCCTGCAGCAAGGCCAGCAAGGTCTCGCGCTTTTGCGCTTCCGGCTTATCCGGCACGTTGAGCCTCCACTTGATCCGGACGGCTCAAAGCTTTAGTCGGGCAATAGTCAATACAGATTCCACAATCGCGACAGGCCTGAGAGGTGAGGGGCTGATCCCAGCCTGTTACCACCTTGGAATGATAGCCACGATATGCGATGGATAAGATATTCTTTTTAGCGATTTCACTGCAAGCAGAAACACACCTGCGGCACAGAATGCACTTAGACATATCCCGGATTACATAGGGATTGTTTTCTTCGATGGGATAGCTGCGGCGCTGGCGTACAGTAAACCCAAACCGGCGTACCTGCAAGTCAGCACACAACTTGTGAAGGTCACATTCCTCGCAGGTAGGATCAGTGACACAAATTGAAGCGTGTGCTGCTTGCATTAATTCGATATTGGCTCGCCGGGCGGCTAAAACCCTGGGGGAATGCGTGTGAATGACCATCCCTGAGGCCACCGGGGTGTGACAAGAGCCAACTAAAGTTCTGGATCCTTCCACCTCCACAACACAGATTCGGCATTCTCCAATCGGTTTCAGATCGGGGCTATAGCAAAGAGTGGGGATCTCAATGCCCACCTGCTGCGCAGCCTGTAAAATTGTTAATTCATCGCTGCAATGAATTTCCTGGCCATCGATTACCAGCTTAACTTCTTGAATTGGACCGTTTCCCATAGTAGCGCTTCTTAACCCCCACTGATCGCTACGGCGAGGTGGATCAAGTCACCATCCTGCACTTTATAACTGGGTTGTTCCACCCGGTGATTCACCAGGATCGAAGATACTTCATCGGGTGGTATTCCTAGGCTAATGACCACCTGGTGCAATGTTTTACCGGTTGCGTCGTTGAGAATCAACCCCTGCTCAGGATCGTATCCTGGGCAGTACATTTTTCTCAAAATTGGGTTAAGATCGACGCGCACAGACACCGGGTTTTCCTTGTAGAGGTTACTGCCTTCGAAGACGCCTTTTCGTGATATAAAGCATAACTCTTGCTTAGCGCGAATGCTAGATGGAGCCTCAATTATTGATATCAAGATCACTCATCGAACAGCTACTGCCAGTATTTATGGCGTAATACCCATCTTCATAATGTATCGCTTACCGTTCGACGCCTCAAATAACTCGCATGGACGATTGCAATCGCAATTTACTGAATAATATCCTAAGCGATTTATCCTCCTCCAAGAGATAAACCAGGACTCAAGCAGGGGACGGGCACGAAATTTATACTCTTCATCAAATGATTTCACCCTCATGAAACCCAATAAGTCCACTCAATCAGGGTATTTATAATTGTAAAATCAAATTTGGATCAGAAAATTGGTATAATTGTAGTAATGTAATGTTGTAATTACAATTAAAATAGTATATCAGACTTCTTCACGATGTCAAGTAATGATCTTTTTGCTTATTTTGACCTCTACGACGTGACTTTTTTATTATACAGCCTCACTTTGCCTCGCTAAGTGACAATGCTATAATTTTGTGATCCAATTTTCTATGTGGCTAAACTATATCGAACAAACTGATGGTAATCTCCGCCTGGGGAATGAGAAGAAAATATTCTACTACTTATTCGGGCTAATGGACTGGCAGCAAATTGTCACTCTCGAAAATACCGTGAGTATTTCTATTTATTAGGGTTAGGTTTTTGAATAATTAACCGAATTTATTATATGCTGACCGCAGGATGAGAGTATGTCACTGAATACAACATGAGGAGTAATGAAGATGATTCTGGATAAATTTCGTGTCGATGGGAAAGTAGCGGTTGTTACAGGCAGCCGGCGTGGCTTGGGGAAGGGAATTGCCCTGTGTCTGGCTGAAGCAGGGGCGGATATTGTCAGCCTAGACCGGCATGAGCCGGACGAGCTTCGTAAAACAGTTATATCCTTGGGTCGCAGGCATGCCTGGAAACAAGTGGACTTGCTCACCGCCACTCCGAATGAATTAGCCCAGCTGGTTGATGAGGTGGTGGCGGAGTTTGGCAGGCTGGATATTCTAGTAAATAATGCCGGTATCTGCCCGCGTGAACCCATCCTGGACTACTCGGTAAAGAACTGGCAGAATACGATCCAGGTGAACTTGAATGCTCCCTGGTTTCTGGCCCAGGCTGCTGCCCGGCAAATGGTAAAACAAGGCCAGGGCAAGATCATTAACATCGCCTCGCTCTTATCGCACCAGGGTGGCTTGATCGTCCCTGGTTATACAGCATCCAAACACGCTGTTTTGGGATTTACCAAAGCGATGTCCAATGAGCTTGCACCCAAGGGCATTAACGTGAACTCGATCACCCCCGGCTACATGCATACCGATTTAACTGAGCCCTTGATCAGTGACCCAGACTACCATCGGGAGAAAATCGATATTGAGGCGCGCATCCCGGTGGGTCGTTGGGGTACGATTGAAGACCTGCAAGGTGCCGCGTTATTGCTGGCTTCAGATGCAGGTGCTTACATCCATGGTGCAAATATCGCCGTTGATGGGGGGTGGCTGGCCTGGTAAACGCCAGGTTATTCTCCAGCAGCCACCATTTGCTCCAATAAAAGCTGGGTGCGGAAAGCTTCCTGCGCTGACATCTGTGGCGTGGTTCTCTGCTGCACGCACTCCACAAAATGGGTGATGAGCTGTTCGAAGCCTCGCACATACTGCGACGTCTGCCATTCAGCGGCCATCTCACGCCCACTGACCTGGTCCTCCATGTCTTTCAAAACGCGCAATTCGCGGAAAGCATCCACCTGAACGGTGAGGCCCTGTCCGTGAAGGGTCACCCGCTCCATCCAACCGCCACCTTCGAGGCTTGCCGTCAAAATACCGATGCCATCGCCCTCAAAAGAGACCAGGCTGGCCGCGTCGGTGAGTTTTCCATCCTTGATAACGCTCCGCGTAGTAACCGCGCTAGCCTCACCGCCATACCAGCGGAGCAGGTCGATCATATGAATGGCCTCTTCAGAATAGTGATTGAAGAGAGATGTATTGACAGCACGCTCACGGTGCTTCTCGGCGGTGCACAGCATCACTCGGCGGTCGGTAAACAGATCTTTCGCCAGCCTGTAAAGCGGTGCATAACGGCGATTAAATGCCACCATGAATACCCGGCCAGCCTGGTCAGCCAGCTCACCCAGGAGTGCCGTCTCATGGCTGGATAACGTGGCCGGTTTTTCCACCAGCACGTCCACACCGGCGTTCAACAATGCCTTGACAATCTCAAAATGGGTGGATGACGGGGTTAACACCACCGCTGCCTGCAGGTCTTGACGGATAAAATCCGATAAGTCGGTGACTGCCTGAGGCACCTTGTATTGAGCCCGGAAACGCTCAGCTACCTCGGGGCGACGGCTCATGATTGCCGCCAGGTCCACTGCCTGCAAGTTGACCAGCACTGGCAGGTAGGCGCGCTGAGCCATCCGTCCTAAACCTACAATGCCGATACGTGTTTTCATGGGTTTGAGATACCGCCTGATATATTTGGAAAAACTATTACCTCATCATCAGAATCTAGCAGGCGATCTGGTGGCCATTGACTAAGCCCACGTTGATTTAAGACAGCGATATTTTTATTTGAATCAAGATCTAAGCCCAGGGCAGACAGCCGGTTTTCCAGGTCGGTGATTGTGGCACCGTCAGGTAGCCAAAGGGTGGTCCTTTCCATTCCCACTTCTTGGCGTAATCCTCCAAGAAATTTAACAATAATCTCGATCATGCTCAGGCAGGCATTTCCTCCAAGCCGAGTTTTTGCAAGGTCTCTGGGCGTGGCATACCCTGGTGGTCCCAGCCGCGCATCGCGTAGTATTCATCGAGCATCACATCAAACATCTGATCGCTGATAAAATGACCTGCCACTGGTCCATCAGGTACCGTTTCCTGCATCCGCGGTGGTAGTGCGTCATCCACACGTTTAATGCCCTCGCGCACTAAAATCAGGCGCTCGAGATTAGAAATGCGCTCGCCGATCGCCATCAATTCGGGGGCAAAATCATAGCCGGTAATAGCCAATAGGGTCTCTGGTGCAGGAGCTGTGCTGAATTTATAAGCTCCTCGCACCACGGTGCATAATCCCAGGCTATCTATATAAGCCCGATTGTCCTGGAGTGTTTTAACCAGCTGCCCCTTACCTTCCACGGCATAACGATCATATTTCTTTCCCATCAGCTCTTCGCTAACTGTATAGCCTCCCACATTGTGGCACGCCCCGCGCGGAGATGTAGCGTAAGCCAGACCCATACCATGGAAACCACGCGGGTCATATGCAGCAAAGGTCATACCTTTAGATTGGAGGATGAATTTACTCCATTCTGGGTGAACCTTGAGAATGCCAAGGGCACCATCAGCGATGATAGCACCAAGGCCACGCCTTTGAGTGATAAATCTGAGCATCTCATGCATGGCGCTGGCATCTCCAAAATGCACTTCGAGCCCCTCGTTATCTTTCCCCGAGACTAAACCTCGTTGAAAAAGCTCCATCACCATCGCTACCAGGTTCCCTGCCGTCATGGTATCCATGCCGAGCTGGTCGCACAACTCGTTGGTGGCAATGACTGCAGCCATATCATAAATACCACAAGATGGTCCAAGTAGTCCTATGCTTTCATACTCTGGGCGTGCCTTCGCACCGGCAAAGGGGCCCTCCTTAACCTCCCCCACCTGACCACAAGCCACTGAACAGCGGTAACAGGCATAATTACGCACATGATATTGGTCATGAAGTGTTTGCGCATACACGCCCTGCACTACTTCGGGCTTCTCCCAGGATGTTTGGAAGTTACGCGTTGGCATACAGCCGAGCTCATTAATGGGTTCGACAAGCTGTGAAGTGCCTAATAACCGGTGCTTTGCCCGCGAGGTCTTTAAATCCGTTCGGGCATTTTGAGCAATTTCCTTGCACTTAGCTGGATCAGCCAGAGGTACAGTTTTATCACCCCAAACAGCCACAGCTTTAACTTTTTTTGATGCCAGCACTGCCCCACCACCCCCACGACCAAATGCTCGCCCATCGTCCACAAAAATGGCAGAGAAGGCTACGCGATTTTCAGCCGCGGGTCCGATACTCATCGTCGCCCACTTGGTTGGATGAACGGATAATTGGTCAATTAAATGCGCACGTGCCTCCATGGGCGTCAGGCCTACCCAGCCTTCATCGTCTAAAAATCTCACATTCTCATTCTCGATTACTACTGCTGTCCAATGTTCAGAGGCACCCTCCAATATCAGGCCATCAAAGCCGGCTTCGCGCAAGCGTGGCCCAAAATTTCCGCTGGAATTAGAGCATAAGTAATGCCCCGTCTCTGGCCCTTTAGTTGTCAGCTCAAATTTAGTTGTAGATACTAGCGGGGTACCAGTCATAGGACCAGTGAAAAAAGCCATTTTGTTTTCAGGATCGAAAGGCATGACCTTTGGTGACACTTCCCGCCAATACCACTCAGCTCCCAGGCCACGTGCGCCTAAAAACATGTGGAATTTTTGTTCGGCAATCGGTTTAATCGAACAACGACGGGTAGTCAAATTTATTCGAAGTAACTGGCCCATATAGCCACCTGAGAACATATCTACCTCCTAACTTATAACCATATATTGCTTCATCAACGCCGGAATCTGCGAGGGACTATCAGCGATAGTCACACCAGCCTCACGCAATGCTTTTATCTTTTGCCCGGCCCCACCGCCCCCGGCGCGAATAATTGCGCCTGCATGCCCAAACCTGCGCCCAGGCGGCAACGCTTGCCCGGCGATTAATGACACCACCGGTTTATGCATGGTGACGATAAAAGATGTGGCTCGCTCCTCAGCCGAGCCTCCGATTTCACCCACCAATACCACTCCTTTGGTCATCGGGTCTGCCTCAAACCGCTTCAGCACTTCCACAAACTCAGTACACACCACCGGATCTCCACCAATCCCCACTGCAGCGGTCTGTCCCAGGCCAGCTTCAGTCAGGTTAGCGATCACCTCATAACTTAAGGTGGCGCTACGCCCCACTACGCCCACACCTTGCGGTGTTCCCTGGCAGAAAATACTCGCCGGCATAATTCCCAGCTTACCCACCCCCGGCACAAAAAGCCCCGGGCAATTCGGCCCAATGACGGTTACACCCGCAGACCTTGCCCGGGCTTTAAGCTCCATCGTATCGCGCATGGGAATATGCTCGGTGATCACCACAATTAGCTGCAACCGGCTTTCGATGGCTTCGAGGACCGCCTCTCTGGCTGCTGAGGCCGGGACGAAAATCGCTGAAGCATTCGCCCCTTCTTTCTGCACCGCCTCATCCACCGAATTAAACACCGGCAGCCCTTCTATGACCTGCCCGCCCCGCCCGGGTGTCACCCCGGCTACCAGTGGCGTGCCGGCTTCCAGCATCCAGTGCGTCTGAGCTTGCCCCACTTTGCCAGTAATACCTTGCACAATGGCACGCGTCGATTTGTCGATCCAGTAAGTTGCCATCGCCTAGCCCACCAATTCGGCCAACCTGGAAACCGCCGCTTCGGTCTGTACCACCCGGATGACGTGGACATTCGGCAATTTCTCCAGCATCGCCCAGGCCTCTTCCTGTTGATTGCCTAAGATTTTTACCACCAAAGGTCGCCTCCCGGGAATCTTTTGCAGCGCGGCCACAATTCCATTGGCGGCCTCCAGCATTCGATTTATACCTCCATATAAATTAATAATAGCTCCTCGTATCTGGGGTGGTTCCATGATCAGCTCGAGGGCTCCTTGCACCAGCGTTTTCGAGATTCCACCGCCGGTATCCAGGAAATTGGCGGGGTGAAGGCCTTGCTGTTTGAGCAGGTCAAGGGTACACATCCCCAGGCCAGCCCCGCTGGTCATGACACCGATATCGCCTTCGAGCGGCACAAACGACACACCTAAATCAAGGGCGCGTGCTTCGCGAGGTGAGAGGGATTGATGGTATATCTCTGCCAATTCCGGCTGGCGCGGCAAACCATTATCATCAACCTCTAGCTTGCAATCGAGTATGGCCAGGGAGCCGTCAGTGAGAACAGCCAGGGGATTAATTTCTAATAGCATGGCATCCAGGTCGTTCGCGGCGCGGTAAAGCGCTACCAGCACCCTCGCCAGGGAATCGAGGTTAATATTTTCAATCTTTGCCTGGCGCAGCCAGCGAATCACCCGGTATAGCGGCAAGACATCACCCGGCTCAACCTGAAGCTGCCAGATTTTGTGCCCCTCACTTTTGGCATTTGCCTCGATATCGACGCCTCCCTCGAAGCTCAGCACCATGTCAAGCTTGCCAGTGGCTAAATTCGTGATGATTCCTGCATAAATTTCCCTGGCAACCGGCATTGCTTTTTCAACCAACACCCGTGCAACAAGGCAGCCCAATAAATCATGGCCGATCAGGCTTTGCGATGCTTCCGCAACCGCCTCAACCGACCTGCACACTCTAACTCCCCCGGCTTTGCCCCGCCCGCCGGTAGGGATCAAGGCTTTGACCACAAAAGATGACCCGCCGATCTCATCGGCAATTGCTGTGGCTGCCGCGGGTGTCTCGGCCACCTGGCCTGGTGGCAACAGGAGCCCATAAGGCGCCAACAAGCGTTTCGCCAGATCTTCAGAAATGATCAAGAATTCTTCCTCCGCCGCCTTACACCAGGGGTGGCGAAAAGACACATAAGATAAACAGCGGCTCGGATGTGGGGTTTCGCAGGGCGTGAGGAATTCCTGGCAGGGCGAGGGCAACATCGCCAGCTGTTACTAGCTCCCATTGATCACCAATTTGAGCCTGGCCACTCCCAGAAATAACAAAGTGCACCTCTGTTTGGCGCTCGTGAGAGTGAGACTTGAATTCACCGCCGGGCTCAATCCGCAGGTGGTGAGCACTCATCGCCTGGTTTTCCTGGCTGGTGACCAGGTTTTTAGAGAAGCTATTGATTTGCCCTGGCTCGGCTGACCAGGGGCGGGTAGCGCCGTGTATGATCATCGTCAACTCCTGGAGAGAAAGGATTTAGGGCTTAGCGACCACCTTTTTCTGCAATCAGATAAGCCTCCGGATTTACCAAACCAACCGGTTTTTCACCGCGCAGAACCTGGACGATGTTCTCAGCTGCCATCTTCCCCATGCGCAGCACGGTTTCAGTGGTCTGGGCGCCGAGATGGGGAGCCAGCAAGACTTTGTCACCCAGTTGCAGCAGCGGGCAATTTTTAGGCGGTTCTTCGGCGAATACATCCAATGCTGCACCTGCCAAGCGGTTATCGGCCAAGGCCTGGTATAGGGCTTGCTCATCGATCAGGCCGCCACGCGAGGTGTTCACTAAAAATGCACTGGGTTTCATGAGCCTTAATTCTTTTTCGCCGATCAGGCCTTGCGTGTCTGCAGTGAGCACCGCATGAAGGGTGACAACGTCCGAATCCGCCAGCAGCTCGTTCAAGCCCACAAACTGCACACCATGCTCGGCAGCAAAAATATCGTCATGGAAAACATCATATGCCAGGAACCTGACTTGAAAGCCTTTCAACCGTAAAACCACCTCCTTACCAATGCGCCCCAAGCCCACCAGCCCGATTGTCTTGCCCGCCAGCTCCGTGCCAATAATGCGATTCCAGCCGCCTGATTTCACCACCGAATCATGATAGGCCAGTTTGCGGGTTAGCGCCATGATCAGGGCAACCGCTAATTCAGCAACCGCCACCTGATTGGCGCCGGGGGTATTGGTCACCACCACCCCGGCACGCGAAGCAGCAGGTATATCCACATTATCCACGCCCACACCATGTTTTGACACCACCTTGAGGAAGGGTGCAGCAGCAATCACTTTTTCGGTCACTGCGTCATTACCCACCAGTACCGCGTCGACATCACCGATGAGGGAAATCATTTCCGCCTCTTTTAGCGGCTGGTCTTGCTCCGGCGTGCAAATCTCACATGCCGCATCTTGTAGAACTCGCCAATGATCACCCTGCATTTTTCGAAATGAGCGTGCCGTCACGAGCACTTTGGACATTTTTTATCTCCTTATAATATCAGGGTAACGCACTAAACCGATCGAAGGGTTGCTGCATCCTGTCATGCATATCTTTAAACATGTCGAATAAATAGTCGTAGCGCGCTTTCGCAGAATCATCAGGTTGGAAGGTAGGCCCCAGGTGAATGGTTTGCTCAGCACCGCTGCGCTCGTCGGGATAAGCCCCCGCGCCAACCCCGGCAAGAATCGCAGCACCGAGCACGCTGCCTTCAAATACCTGGAAAGTAACGACTGGCTTCTGGTAAATATCAGCCTTAATTTGCGACCAAAGGGCACTCTGCGCGCCGCCTCCTGTGGTGCGCACTTCGGCAACCCGATTTCCAGCTGCCTGAATAGCCTCCAATGCACGGCGAAGCTCAAAGGTCACACCTTCCATAATAGCCCGTGAGATAGCGCCCTTGTTGCTGCGCAAGCTCATTCCAAAGAAGACGCCCCGCGCATAAGCCGTGCCAAATGTTCGCTCGCCCATCATGTACGGGAAAAACAATAATCCCTCCGAACCTGGCTCAACTTTTGCCGCGTAATCATCGAGGATACCATATGGCGAGCGCCCGGTCTGCCGCCCTAGGGCAATCTCTTCCTGGCAGAAGGTATCCTTGAACCATTTGAGCGTTCCACCCGTGGAGTCGATAATCCCAAACGGGATCCAGCCGGGCATAACGTGGTGCAAATTCATCAAACGCTTATCCTGGACAGGCTCGCTGGTGAATACAGACAGATGTGAGGCTGTTCCGGTAATATCACACGCCGAACCGGGCTGCGTGATGCCTGCGGCGAGCAGCGCACACAGCATATCGCCACCACCCGCTACGACGGGAGTGCCCTGCACTAGTCCCGTCGCATCGGCGGCAGCCTTCGTTACAGGCCCAATGACGTGCGCCGCTGGATAAGGTGGAGGCAGCTTGTCCATGTCCAGGCCCAGGCGGGACACAATATCATCTGACCAAACTTCTTGCTTGGCATCCAGCAGAAACGAGCCAGATGCTTCCGAAAAGTCAATGGCAGCAACGCCGGTTAATTGATAGTTGATAAAGTCTTTCGGGACGACAAACTTCCAGGTCTGTCGATAAAGTCCCGGCTCATTCACCTGCAGCCATTTAATCTTGAAACCAAACCAGGATGCGGCCGGTGGCGAGCCAGAGATCAGGTGTGCTGAGGCGGCATCGGGACGTTGCTTGAAATCTTCCACCAGGCTGGCGCTCCGCTTGTCACACCACAGCTGAACGCCATGCGACAGCAGCTCGCCATTTTTGCCTAGCGGAACCGTCCCGTGCATCTGTCCGCTGACTCCTACGCCCAGGATCTGGTGAGGAGAGATGCCGGTTTGCTGGATAACCGCTCGAATATTACTGGCTGTTGTATCCCACCATATCTGCGGGTCCTGTTCAGCCCATCCAGCCCGCGGTGTCTGTAAAGCAAGCTCCTGGCTGCTGCTGGCGATTACCATGCCAGCCAGGTCAATTATTGCTGCGCGGCTGCTTTGAGTGCCAATATCTATCCCAAGCAAGTAGTTATTCGTCACAATCGTCTCCGTGTATCTTCTTTCGGAAGCAAAGCTCGATGGCTAACCAAGGAAATGCATCGATAAACAAAATCGCACCTGGGTTTTTTGGGCTAGGCTAACCCACTGGATATTACATGTGGTTAGTAACGGTAGACTATCTTTCCGAGCGGGAGATTCATATCGATCAACCCATAGTAACCGCAAACGATACGCTCGGGTTTGAGAATGTCCAGCGGGTCAATGTCTGAGTGTTCAAAGGAAATAGAGCCGCGTCCTTTGAAGAAATGCCCGGGTAAGGCATTGACGACACCTGGAGTTAAGACCAGCTGCCGCACTGGAGGCTCGCCTTCTTCTGCTGCAGGTATATTTTTTAGCGAAAATACGCCTGAGGTACCCCAAGGGATATCATCATAGCTGGCAGGCTCATCGATTGTCGTCTGAATGGTAAAAATTTTGGTGCCCACGCGTTCCACTTCTCCACGCGCAATCTCCTTGTCCAGGCGCACATTGATGCTTGCCAACTTCTTACAAAACCCCCAGATTTCCCGTCCGGCTGCCAGGGGGATCTCGGTGGTTACATACAAGTAGGGCTCATAGGTGCCCACGTAGTCTTTATACTTTGCCTGCACGTAGATGCAGGCCTCCCCGCATGCTCCCTGTGTGCCCATTGGCACCCAGCCCACGAATGCGATGACATTGTTACCCCACGGCTCCATCGGCTCTGGTAGGACAGATCGTATGGCATCCAGGTTGGCTTCATACTGCACCATCACCACCTGCGCATCCCGCCAGATTAGCGGCGGTTTTGAATATAACGGTGCGATGACGGGGTTTGTGTACCCCCACTGTTCAGTTTTCATGGCATCCTCCTGGTAAATTAATCTCTCTTTACGACTAAAGTACTCCAACCCTGCTATTCGTAGGCCTGGAGTTTTAAGATGTGAAACTGGTTATTTTTTCTGAATTGTGATCCAGAAAAATTCTAGCGGTACACTATTTGGGTTACGGGTGGTGTGGAAGGGTCCAAATGGCACGTAGAAGGTATCACCTGCGGCCACTTCATATTCTTTACCTTCAACTCCCATGATGCCCCTGCCGCGAACGAAGTAATATACCTCTTCTCGATCGGGGTGAACGTGGCCTTTGGTTTTACAGCCAGGATATACAATGGTAAAGCCGGCATGTAGGACGCCCCCCTCGGTATCTTGGGGCAGGATGAGGTTAAACACATCCCGCCGGATCACATCTTCGTCCTGGCGAAGCAGAGCGGCGAATCCACTCGCGCCATTCTCTACGACAACCTTGTGCATTGGAACCATTTTCTCCATAACCACATCTCCTCGATTAAGAATATGCTAAAAATGATTAGGCCCGATACGGTTTTCTACCATCGATTACGGTTGCTTGGGCTGCATGTGAGTCAGCTCAAATGTCTCGCTCTCCATAATTAATCGCATACGGTCTCCACGGTGCCGTGACTTATAGTAATCAATCGGGCGACCATCCTCCAGATATACTGTGCTTTCGATCATCAGCAAGGGACTACCCACTTCCACCCAAAGCTGCTGGGCTTCTATTTCATCCGCACCTACCGCTTCCACAAAACTCTTGGCGCGATTAGTGATATAACCTCCTTCTTCACGCAAAAATTTGTAAAGCCCGGTATTCGTCAGGTCAGCTTTGAGCAGGCTGGGGCATAAATCATACGGGACATATGAGTTCACGACCACCACTGGCAGATCAAGGATATAGCGGACGCGCCGAAGCTCAATAACGGTCGCACCGGGAGCAAGCTGAAGCTCACGAGCGATGAAGGAGGTGGGATTTATCTGATGTTGCTCCAAGACCTGGGTAACAATTTTGAACCCACGCTGGGTCATATCATCATAGAAACCAACTGGCCGGTTGACCAGCCCTTCAATCATTTTGGGCTCGGCCACAAACGTTCCACATCCTTGCTCACGGCGCAATAATCCCAGGTTCACCAGGGCATCCATCGACTTTCGGACAGTGGTCCGACTAAGCGAGAAGTGCTCGCATAAACTCTCTTCTACTGGGATCTGTTCGCCCACTTTCCAATTGCCGGATTCAATTTCCTGGCGCAACAGCTCAGAAAGTTGATAGTGGTAGGGAACTGGCGTATCCCTTTTAATTTTCGAAACATCAAGCGAATCGAGCAAAGTCATATTAAACGTACACCTTTCTACCGGTCATTCATTGACCTCGAGCTTGTTTCACCGCCTGGGAAAAGCGTTGCGCATGCTCTGTCAGGCCTTTCCAGTCTTTTTCCTTAATTAATTTCGGGTTGGTCAGATTCCCGCCCACCGCCACAGCGGCTGCACCTGCCGCGATGAAGGCGGGGATGTTCTCCAGGGTCACGCCGCCTGTGGGTAACAAGCGCACATATGGTAATGGGCCTAATATATCTTTGATATATTGGGGACCCACTGTGGATACTGGAAAAACCTTGACCAGGTCTGCTCCACACTCCCAAGCAGCCAATATTTCTGTCGGGGTAAACGCCCCAGGCACAACTATTTTATTGTAGCGCCGTGCTAATTCAATTAGGGCTGGATTAAAATTTGGCGCTACCAGGAACTGCGCCCCAGCCAGGAAAGCCGCCCGCCCGGTCTCGGGGTCTAGAACAGTCCCAGCACCGATTAGGATACGATCACCCCAATCCTGTGCAATCTGGTGGATGGCATCCAGCGCATTAGGCGTGCCCATTGTAAATTCGATCACCCGCACTCCACCCGCTTCAATGGCCTGGGCGATGGGTACCAGCTCCGCAGGCTCTTTCAGGCGGATAATCGCCACGAGCCCATGATCCAGCATAAAACGTAGTTGTTCATCCTTGTTCATGATCACCTCTGTATCTTGGTCTGCACGTTTTCAACCTGCGCTTTTAGCTCGGCAGGAGTCACCCAGGTATAATCACCCGGCACTGAATGCTTGATCGCTGCCAGGGCATCGCCATAGGCCACAGCTTTGTTCAGGTCACCGGTCAGGTAACCATAAAGGAAGCCTGCATCATATGAATCACCTGTACCCATACGGTCTATCAGTTCGAGGTTGATGGTCCGGCCGGTGTATACTTTCCCTTCGGCCAGAGCCAAGCTGCGCCAGATATTGCGCAACACGCTGGGCGCTTCGCGAAGCGTAATGGCCACCACTGGCACCTTCCACCGGGCTGCAATTTCCCTGGCCACCGCTTCAGCTTCGCCATCGAGGCCCAGGACCGCATTGGCTTCGTCCAGGGTGGTAAACAAGATAGTCACATCCTTGAGCAGGCCGGTGATGCATTCACGAGCTGCCTCTTTTGACCACAACCTAGCGCGGTAGTTGATATCAAGGCTAACGACACACCCGGCGTGTTTCGCGGCGGCCACCGCCTCCTTGGAAGCTTCAGCACAGCTTTCACTGAGGGCAGGGGTTATCCCACTGATATGAAAGGCCCGAGTCCCATCCAGGATCGTGGACCAGTCTATTTCACCGGGTCTTAACTGGCTGATGGCTGAGTTTGCGCGGTCATATATTACCTGGCTAGCCCTGGTAGAGGCACCCATTTCATAATAATACAGCCCAACCCGGCCTTCCTTGGCCCAAATGATATTCGATGTGTCTACATTTTGTTCTCTTGCCCGGTTTGCAATCATCCGCCCCAGCGGGCTGTCCACCAATCTTGAGACCCAGGCAGTTCGCATACCGAGCCGCGCTAATCCAGTAACAGTATTCAGCTCTGCACCGCTGATACCCACTTCAAAATCATGGGCCTGCTCCAATCGCTGGAAGTTCGGTGGGGTCAGGCGGATCATCGTCTCTCCGAATGTTACAACCTCGTACATTTATTGATATCTCCTTCCAAACCAGTTCTATATCAACCTGCGAAACAAACAATACATTTCAACGCTACCTTGTAGCCCGCACCCCGGCGCTAGACAGCGCACGTTTTACTTCAGCCAGCACCGCTTTTTCGTCGATCATGGTGATGTCACCAGGCGTTTCCTGAACCAGAATGCCATGTGCCGCCCCCCATTGCACCGCTGTATCCAGATCTTTTCCCTTGAGAAGTGCAGCCAGCACACCTGAAGCAAATGAGTCACCGCCACCGGTTCGATCAGCAATTGGTATATCGCGGCGGACGGGTGCTACGTGGAGTATATCCTCGGCAGTGTCGTAAACTACCCCGCCCCAGCTAACCAGGTCAGCATTGGTTGCACCTCGCCACTGGGTACCAATCAGGCTAAGATTCGGGAAATCTTTCGCCACCTTCCGCACCGTTTGCTGATAGGCTTCCAGCCACTGCTCGAAGGAAGCATTTTCCAGAACTGGCGTGGTGTAGCCCAACGCATCTGCCAGGTCGCTATCGTTCCCCACTAAAAACCCAAGGTAGGGTGCAATTTTCTGGTTGATCTCCCTGGCGCGCATCTTATCGGGCTCAACTTTCGAGCGGTAGTTCAGGTCAGCAGCTACAAAGGTGCCCATTTCATTGGCTTTGCGCACACCTTCCAATGCCAGGTCTGCCGAGGTTGGCGAAATAAGAGTGAAGATACCACCTGTGCTGAATACACGTACGCCTTCTTGGTTAAATAATCGGTCCCAATCTAAATCTCCAGGACGCAATACCCGCACCGCTGAGTGAGCTCGATAATAGAGAGTATCCGAGGGGATCACACCTTTACCAGCATAGGTGAAGTTAATCCCATTCATCAAAGTGCCCTTGGCGTCAGTGGAAAATCGTGAGCCATCATTCTTGGTATTGAACCAGACGATTTTGCTCGTATCCACACCAGCAGTACGCAGCTGGTTGCGTATATTCCGGCCAACATGGTCATCCACCAATGCAGTGAGAACCACTGTGCGCAGGCCAAAGGTGTACGCGAGGCCACAGGCAACATTCGTCTCACCGCCACCCTGAAAAACACGCATTTGGCGAGCTAATGCGGTGGGCACGTCGTTAGGGTCCAAGCGCAACATCACTTCGCCCAACGCTGCCAAATCGAATTGGCAGGCTTCAGCCGGTTTTATTTCGCGGAAACTCACGATCCTGGTCATGGATGTACCCTCATGAGCTATTTCTTCTTCGCCTCACGAATCCATTCAAGCACCTGGGCTACTCGGGAAGAGATGGCATCATAATCGCCTTTTTCAATAAATTCCTTGCGAATTAAGTTCCCGCCAATCCCCACCACTGCCACGCCAGCCTTGAACCAGGCGGTGATGCTTTCTTGGGTAGCCTCCACACCGCCGGTCGGCATGATGCGCGTCCAGGGGCAGGGCCCAAGGATGGATTTTACAAATTGTGGGCCGCCCACGGAATCGCCGGGGAAGACCTTGACAATCTCCACTCCCAATTCTTCTGCTTCCGTGATCTCGGTGGCTGAGCCACAACCAGGGCTATACGCGATTTTTCGCCGGTTGCACAAGCGAGCCACTTCATGATTCAGGTTGGGTCCTACCAGGAAGTTGGCTCCGCTGGCGATATACAAAGCCGCAGTAGGTGCATCCACAATCGAGCCGGCGCCGAGTATCACAGCTGGATTGGTTTTAACCACATGCTGGGATAACTCGCTGAACACCTGGGGTGCGAAATCACCGCGATTGGTAAATTCCACGGTGCGAGCCCCTCCAGCCGCGCAGGCTGTCACCACCTTTTTAGCCACTTCGACGTCACGGTGGTAAAACACGGGGATAAGCCCGGTGTCGACCATTGCATTGAGTACTTCTAATCTGGAAAAACGAGACATAAATGTTCTTACTCCTTTAATTTGTGACCTGTATTTACCATGCAGGTCAGATTGTTATATACGCTGATATTTTTCAAGTCCTTTGAGCAGTGACTTGGTCTCACGAATCAGGCGGGTCTGCTCCCGCTCGCGTTCTTCAATATCCTGGGCTTCTTTGAGCACTGCCTCCACCAGGTTGGAGGGCACCACCACCACGCCATCCCGGTCACCTACAATTAAGTCGCCCGGGTTGACATTGACCCCACCGACAATAACCGGCTGGTTGGCGGCTACAGTCTTGAAGCGCCCGACGGTGGTAGCCGGGCAGATGCTGCGTGCAAACACAGGAAAAGCGAAATCACGCTCGATCTCTTCTATGTCTCTAACGCCTCCATCCAGCACTGCCCCTTCAATTCCATTCGCTACGGCACCTGCGGTCATCAGCCCGCCCCAGACGGCTACATCCCGGAAGCCGTCAATGCCAATTACGATTACACTGCCCGGTGCACTTTGATCAATGAGCTCCAGGGCGTGGCTGGGAGGGATTCTCTCAGTGGTTGGCTCTTCCCACACGGTCACTGCCGGACCAACGATTTTGGACTTCATAAAAGGTTTAATCTCATAGCACATGTGACCCGAGACGCCCATTCCCCACAGCGCATCAGCCACCGAGGCTGTGGTGATGGTGCGAAAAGCCTGGATGATGTCTGGTGAGCTAGCGAGTGATTGGGTCATATATCATCCTTTTCGCCATCAATCTTTGGGTAGCGCTTTGTCATGCTCTGCCAGCAATTTTTCAATTGCCTGGATATCTTCTTCGGATAGCGCCCAGTCGCCGGCTCCTGCAGTTTCTTCAATCTGGGAAGGCTCACGGGCACCCACGATGGCAGCTGTGACTTCCGGACGGCGCAGCACCCAGGCAATTGCCAGCTGCGCCACTGACTTACCGTATCTGGCAGCAATCGGGCGCAGCTGATTCACCAGCTCTAGGTGAGTTTTGAGCCGCGGATCCTGAAAGTCTGGGTCATGCAGGCGGTGGTCGTCGGCTGCCAGGTGCCCCAGGCGAGCCTGGAATTTGCCGGTGAGCAATCCTTTTTGCATGGGGCTGTACACCACCACCCCAATCTGGTTGGCGGCACAATATCCCAAAAGCTCATCTTCAGCATCACGTTTCAACATGCTGTAAGGCGGCTGAAGGGAGGCAACGCGATGGATTGGCTGAATCCGCTTCAACTGTGCTACGTTGAAGTTGCTGACTCCGATGTAGCGCACCTTGCCTTCCTTCACGAGGTCGGCCATTGTGCTCCATCCCTCTTCGATATCTGCCTCCGGATTCGGCCAGTGGATCTGGTAAAGGTCAATCGCCTCCACACCCAGCCTCTGAAGGCTGGCCTCAATTTCTGCTCGTACGCTCTTTCTTTTTAATCGGGCGGTTACTTTTCTCGTCTCATCCCAAATCAGGCTGCACTTTGTCGCCAGGATAGGCCGCTGCGGAAGTTTCTTCAGCGCTGTGCCAACCATTTCTTCCGAGTGCCCCAGGCCATATACTGCGGCGGTATCAATCCAATTAATACCCAGCTCCATTGCCCGTAAAACCGTATCGGTGGAAGCCTGGTCATCCTGCGGTCCCCAGCTCCATACCCAGTCTCCTCCGCCCAATGCCCAGGTGCCATATCCAATGGTAGTTAGTTGCAGATCCGTCCAGCCAAGTTTTCTGGTTTGCATAAGCCCTCCTGTTTGTTATGTGGCCCGCTGTGTGCGCACGAGAATTGTGTTCCGTAATTTGCTCACCGCTTGCTCGAAATCATTAAAACCCTGCTCAGCTTCTTCAGTACCGACTGGCGAAGTTTTTAATGCCACTACTGCGCCCCAGCAGCGCTCGATCATGGGTTTCGCTTCGGCGGTGCGAATAAATAATGTTGCCTTGGCCTCTTTCAAATCCTTGACGAGCAGCTTCATCTCTTCTTTATGGGGATCTGCCACTTTATTCTCCAGGCTCACCGCCGTTTCCAGCACTTGATCAAACAATGTAGTGTCCGCCACGTTTCACCTCACTAAGCCAATACCACCTGATATTCAGCTTCACTGCTAGCACCCAGTCCCAGCTCGATAGCTCTCCGGATCACTGGCATTTCCCAAACAGGTGCCTGGATCAGGTTATCACGAGGGTATGACTGCAGTATCTTGACACCCTCAACATCCAGGGCAATCCGGTCACCCGAGGCCAGGATGATATTTGGCTCCACGAGATCTCCATTATCCGGGCCACCGGTCACAAATGATTTACGACCATCCATGATGATCAAGTCAGGACCAACCGGTAGGCTGAGCTCGATCATCTTCAAATACATTGGCTCACTGGTCTTTCCCTCGTCATAGTCGGCGTGCATATACTGCATTTCAACAGGATTTGTCAGCCCGACGGTAAGCTTGAGGCTCATGGTGAATGTCGCCAGAAAGTGGTGCTTCATGCAGGGAAGGTAGACGATCTTATCGAAACTTTTAAGCGACTGGTGGTAGGCAACGCTTTTCCACCATTTCGCTTTGTCACCCAATCTGACGTCCATCCAGGGCCCCGGGTCAAAATCGATTACGGGCAAATCCAGTGCTTCGGCTGCTTTAAAAACACCCATCGCCTTGAGAACCTTTTGGGTGGGCATCCAGGGCCACCCCGAACGCTCGCCGAGAGTCAGGTCATTTATACCCTCACCTCGCAACACTTCGACCACTGCTTTTAGGAAGTCGAGATCGGTTGAGGCGGGGAAAGGATCATCACTATTAAAGTTGGCTTTCAGTAACACCCGATCATGTGGCTGCAGGGCTTTACGTACTCCGCCAATCGCATCCACGGCTGCTTTCACGGAAACCTTCAGATCACGATCGGTGGTCGCCGCTTTAGCAACGAGTGCAAGCCCATCGCGCGTATACACATTCGCCGGGCGATGCCGCCAATCGTTGACCTCTTCCACTTTACGCTCTAATTTTAGATACTCTTCTTGACGCATTTTGCCTCCTCATCCCTCGCCTTAGCGGGCCAGGAATCCACCATCGACCGGTAAAAGAATCCCATTCACATAGTCGGAGGCGGAAGACGATAGGAATATTAATGCCCCCACCAGGTCCTGGGGCAAACCCCAGCGCCCTGCGGGGACGCGATCCATAATCAGCTTATTGCGCTCAGGGTCATTCATTAGCGGGATATTCATTTCCGTTGCCATATATCCCGGAGCGATGGCATTCACATTAATACCCTTGCTGGCCCACTCATTTGCCAGGGCCTTGGTCATCTGACCGACGCCTCCCTTGCTGGCAGCATAGCCCACCGTCAGGTAACCCCCTCCAAAGCTCAACAGGCTTGCGATGTTCACAATTTTTCCATGCCCTTGCTTCAGCATCTGCTGGCCAGCCAGCTGGGCAAGTAAAAAGACCGAATTGAGATTCACTTCCAGCACAATGTCCCAATCTGCCTCGCTCATCTCTTCTGCCTGGCTCCAGCGGGTGATCCCGGCATTATTGAGGAGAATATCCAAACCTCCGAGTGCCGTCACAGCCTCGTTGAAACCGCGCCTGAGCTCATCCCGGTTTGATAAATCGGCTTGAACACCCACCACACGCGCCCCTTGCCTGCCCATTTCTTGCGCAATGGTTTTAATATTATCCGCCATATCAATCAAAGCCAGGTCAACGCCAGCCGCATGTAATCCCTCAGCCATGCCTCGACCCAACCCGCGGGCTGCACCGGTGACAATCGCTTTTTTCCCTTCAATAGAAAAACTGGTTGTCATTTTTCCTCTCCTTGAGCTTATGTAGTCTGCATTTCCTTAATTTAAACAGCAATCCAGGTGTACTTTAACCAAATCCGGATGACCTTTCGCTACCATCGCCAATGCCTGCGGTCCTTCCGATAAGGGAAGGACATGCGTATTAATGGGGAGCACTTGAAGCTGTTCTTTTCGAATGAGCTCAATTGCTTCATCAAAAACGGTGGGCCCTCCCAGCGAGCCTAAAACAGTTAATTCTTTAGGCATGATCGTATTAAAGTCAATTGCTTGAAGCTCATTTTCGAAAACGCCGGTAATCACCACGCGGGCACGTGGAGCAGCGGAGCGCAGCGCCAAGTTCGCTCCATCCGCCACCCCTGTAGCCTCGATTACCACACTAAACTCCTCACTGTTGGTAATAGCATTCACCGCTTCTAGCGGGGTATGCCCTGAAATGTTGACCAGCACATCGGCGCCCATCTTTTTTGCCAGGTCGAGCTTGAATGCAGAGCGGCTGGCGGCAACAACCAAATCAGCCCCGAAGAGGTGCGCTGTTTGCACTGCCATCAATCCCACTGTACCACACCCGATTACGGCCACCCGGTCACCCGGCCGTATGCCCGCCCGCCGGGCGACCCAAATCCCAACCGTGCATGGCTCAACCAGCGCTCCCTCCTGGTAGGAAAGGTCATACAAGTGATGGGCATGAGTGGCTGGCACGGTCATGTACTCCGCATATGCGCCGTCCCGATTAAACACACCTGTCTCCACCCGGTCTGGGCAGATATTGTGCAATTTTTGCAGGCACAGTGCACAATGCCCGCAGCCTATGCCGCACTCACCCGTCACATGCTCGCCCAGCTCGAAACCCTGCACCCGGCTGCCAATCTGCTCCACAACCCCCGCCCATTCATGGCCGACCGTGATCGGCAGAGCGGCTCCCCCGCTGCGATAGATACCAAGCTCCTGCCGGTACACTTCCACGTCGGAGTGGCAGACCCCCACCCGCATCACCTGGACGCGAATTTCGTCGGGTGTAGGAACCGGAACCGGAATGTTGGTATAGATTGCCTGCTCGTAGCCGATGATGCGGACTGCCTTCATGAGCTTATGCCTCGTAACCCGGTCAACCGATTGCCTCCTGATAGATCTGCCGGAGCTCAACGATAAAATCATCCAATGTGTGCTGCTGGTAGCTTAGCCGAGATTGAGATTCGGTAGTGTCGTACCATGCCGGCCAGTTGGGCGTGTCCATGAAGACGGCGCTTTCTGGAGAAATATCGTATGCAGCGCAGATGGCTTCAGAATAACGCCATCCCGTCGTGCGCCAGGCCTTCCCTCCCGCGATTTGCCAGATGTGGTTCAGCGTTTCGTTATTCTCCACGCAATTGGCTACCGCCAGGGCAGCGTCTTGCAGATGGATGAACTCGATATTTTGATCCCCGGTGAAAAACCACGGGTGTGGAATTTCGAGCAAAGCGGGTACTGATATACCTGAAATACGCAATATCGCCGCTGGAATTCCACTGGCTAAAACATCACCCTCGTTGGTGACCTTCGTTTGGCCATAATAATCGATCGGCTGTTGTGGATGATCTACGCCAACGATCTCCGTCTGGGCGATTCCATAAGTTGCCACGGATGAGGCCAGGATCAGCTTACTCGTAGCAGGCATTGCAGATAATACTGCCCGGGTGCCCTCGATATTGACGCTTTGGGCTAAATTCTGGTCGGCTTCGCTGAGCGGCGGCATAATTGCCGCCAGGTGGACAACCCAGTCCACCGCCGAAAAAAGTCCCGAAAGTGCAGATGGATCACGCAGATCACCTGGCATAATTTCCAGGCCTGGCAGCCCGGTTGCAAATCCATAGTCGGCTTGGGGTAAATCAAAAATGCGCACGTGATACCCGCGCTTTACCAATAAGACGGCGACCTGCCTTCCCAGATTTCCGGCTCCACCTGTAATGGCTACAATACTCATAATCGTCAGTCACGCGGCGCAGTAATGGCCTTCCCCGTTTCTTTATCGAAGAACCGCATAAAGACTGGATCGAACTTGAGGTAGACCGGCTGGTGGCGTTCAACGCTAAACGAGGTCGGTGTCACCACCTGAAAACGGACATCGCTCAGGTCAACGGCCACAATGCTGTAGTCGCACAAGTTCTCTTGCACAAAAACTTTCCCAGCTGCGTCATATGGCGTACCGCTGTCGGTGCGCACCGTAACGTCAAACGGACGGATGCCCATGATAAGATTGTGTGGTAGCTGGTGGCCGTGCACTTGCATCCAGCCCGGTAGCGCAAACTGCCGTTCACCCGACTGGAACATCCATTGCCCATCCAAGAGGTTCGGTGAACCTTCCAAGAAATTCATAGGGGGTTCGCCTACGAAGCCAGCCACAAATTCATCGGCCGGGTCACGGTAAATTTCAGCCGGTGCGCCAATCTGGCGGATGACCCCTTCATGCATCACCACCACCCGGTCAGCCATCGCCATCGCTTCTTCCTGGTCGTGAGTCACGTAAATCATCGTAAAGCCCTTTTCTAGGTGCAGACGTTTAATAATCTGGCGCATACGGTGGCGTTGGCGTGTATCGAGGTGAGAGATGGGCTCGTCCAGCAGGAAACACGCCGGTTCGCGCACGAGAGCGCGTGCCAGGCCCACGCGTTGTGCCTGACCACCGCTCAGATCACCCGGAACGCGATCCAACAGGCGGTTAAGCTCCAGTAATTGCGCATACTCCTGCACCTTCGCATCGACCTTTTCCTTCTCCCAACCTGCAGAGCGCAGAGGAAATGCCAGATTTTCATAAACCGTCAAGGTGGGATATAAGGCATAGGTCTCAAATGCCATCGCCACCTTTCGATCGCGAGGGCGAAGGTCGTTTACCGGCTTGCTGTCGAAATAAATCGTCCCTCTGGTAATCTCCTCCAGGCCGGCAATCATGCGCATGGTTGACGATTTTCCACAGCCTGATGGGCCAAGTAAGGCTACAAACTCGCCATCCTTAGCTTCGAAGCTAATCCCTCGTACAGCCTCAACCCGGTTACCATAAGTCTTGCAAACATTTTCGAGAGTAATTGCTGCCACGGTGTTTACCTCGCTCTCATTATTTCGCCGTTCATATTCAGCGAATTCCGTAAGCTGGAAGGATGCTGAACGGCATTGCCCTGGAAGAATAAATGCATATTTTCAGCGTTCAGCGATAACCAGATATTTTCGCGCCGCTTGGGGGCAACGGCCGCATCGGTGATTACACGGACCAGGCCTGAGCCTAACTTTGCCGAGATAATATTACAGTAGCCCATGTGCTCGACGATGTATACCTCACCTGCAACCGGATGCTCTGCATCCTTTTGTGATGACACGGTAATCTCAGATGCCCGCACACCCAGGCGATAGTCTTCCTTCTCGCCATTCAAAGACGATGCCAGCTGCGCCGGTACTTCCAGGCAGTCCATGCAATCTTGAATTTGGAAGAAAAGCTTTCCGTTATCTCTCTTCGGCTCAATGCTTAAAAAGCTCATGGGAGGCTCTCCCACAAATGAGGCGACGAATTCGTTGACCGGCTGGTAATAGACTTCGTTGGGGGTGCCGATTTGTTGCAGGTGGCCTTCACGCAGGATGGCGATTCGGTCGCCGAGCGCTAATGCTTCGCGGGAGGCGGTTGTCACCAGCACAATCGTGGCGCTCATATCCGCCGACATCGCCTTGAGCTCGCCACGCATACGGTGGCGTAGCTTGGCATCCAGGTGTCCGATCGGCTCGTCGAGCAAGTACAAGCCGGCGGGACGGATGATGGCACGGCCGAGGGCCACGCGCTGCCGTTGACCACCACTCAAAAAGCCAGGGCGCCGATCAAGCAGGTCGGTAATTTGTAGAGTGCGTGAAGTCTTCTCCACCCGCTCCTCGATTTCCTTTTTTGACATCCCTTTAGCTCGCAGGGGAAAGGCCAGGTTTTCGCGGACAGACATGTGCGAATACAAAGCGTAATTCTCAAAAGCCATGGCCATATCGCGGTTCTCTGGAGCTACATCGAGCAGGGATACGCCGTCCCGAAGGATATCGCCTCCAGTGGGGGTGATGATTCCCGCCAGAAGCTTCAGCGTGGTGCTCTTGCCGGCGCCAGACGGGCCATAAATGACCAGAAATTCCTGATCGCGAATCTCGAAGTTGAGATCACGGACCCCGAAGGTCGTAGTGGTATAACGCTTGGATACATTATTCAGCGTGATCATACGATTTCACCCTCATATTCCACGGCAGCAGCTTCGTGTTCTTGGATCTGTTTTTGAGCCAGCAGCCAATCCCGGCGTACTTTTGAGTAGCCCCTGTAGAAAGTCAACCCGGCAGCTACCAAAGCGACAATAATCATGGCGATTACCGATAGTCTCGTAGATGCGAATAGAGGCTCGATCCACAATAACCAGATAATTCCCACCCCGATGAAAATCTCGAAAGACGTGAAAGCCAGATCCCAAATGATTGAAAGGGTTATCATGCTACCTCCTGCATTAACCGCGGACGGCCCCGAAAGTCAGGCCGCGCACCATATAGCGCTGTAAAAAGAGCACAAAAACAAGCATGGGCACCACACTGATCGTAGCGGCTGCCGCAACTGGGCCCCACAAAATCCCTCGTAAGGTAAAGAAGGATTCGACTCCAACAGTAATGGTGCGGGCAGCATCACGGGTGAGGACATACGCAAATAAGAACTCATTCCATGAAAATATCAAGCAAAATATAGCAGTGACGGCAATACCTGGCATGGCTAGCGGTAATACCACTTTCCTCAGCACTTGCAAACGGTTATAACCATCCAGGCGAGCAGAGTCTTCCAGCTCGCGCGGGATATCCTGGAAGAAAGACACTATCAACCAGATGGCAAATGGCAAGTTGAACATGGTATAGCTAACGATCAGCGCACCGGGTTTATCCAGGCCTATTTGCAGAAAATTGCCAACCGACGTGTTGCCAATTTCCTTAAAAATAAGGAAGTATGGCAAAACTACGGCAATGGCCGGGAACATCTTGGTGGTCAATATGAAGAACAGGATGTTACCCCCACCGGGGTTGTAACGAGCGAAACTATATGCAGCCAGAGAGCTAAGCACAATGACAAATGCAGTTGAGACTACAGCGTCCAAAAGGGTATTCTTGATAAACATTAAGAAATTAGCCTTTTGGAGGGCATAGATATAGTTATCTAAAGTTGGCTTGAAGGTAAAGTGAGGTGGATAAACCATGATATCTTCGGCCGGCTTGAAAGAGGTCAAGATCAGCCAGACGATTGGAAATAGAATGGCTACCAGGATGAGCGTAATGATCGTGTAGCGTAGAATTACAGTTGCCTTAGATTCCTTCTGTTGTAGCATGGTCATTCCTCCTTAGCGTGCACCGGCACGCTTGGCAAGCCGGGTGAGTAAGGGCCGCAGGGCAAAACCACTGGCAACGATCACAGCAAACATGAATAGTAAGGCCATGGTTGAGGCGTAATCCATGCGGAAGAACACCAGACCCTGCCGGTAGAGGTAATAGGTCATGGTTTCGGTTGTATCACCCGGACCACTGCGGGTTAACGTTGCTACGCTGTCATACAAACGCAGCAGGTCAATGGTCCGCAAGATGAAAACCAGCGTGAGCACGGGACCCAGCATGGGCGCGGTGAGGGTGCGCAAGACGCGGAAGGTAGAAGCACCATCCAGCTCAGCAGCTTCGAAAGGTTCTTTGGGCAGAGATTGCAAACCGGCCAGCACGATCAGAGCCACAAACGGCACCCAAAGCCAGGTATCAAAGATGATCAGGCTGGCCATCCCGAGCTTAATGTCACCCAGCCAGTTAGGGTGCCAGGGTAAACCCAGGAGGCTAATAAAGTAGTTGAATGGGCCAAATTGAGTATCATATAAATACCGCCAGAAAAGCCCCGTAACTGCCGGGGCAGTTGCCAGGGGTAAAATAACCAGGCTGCGAATCAGGCCTTTGCCCCACGTGGCTCCGTAAATCAAAAAGGCGATTAGAACACCGAGGCTCATTTCGACGATAATAGCCACGCAGGTGAAAACAAGTGTCGTCTTCACCGTCGCCCAGAATTTGGCTTCATGCAACACGGTGCGATAATTATTGAGACCCACCCATCCCTGGATGCCACCCATGGTTAGGTCCGCGTGGCGGAAAGAGACATTCACCGCATAAAAGAGCGGTATAAGGGCAAAGATGAGAATGATGACCATGGCAGGTGTGATCAATAAACCCCCATACCATTTATCAGACATGGTCTTTTTTGCTTTAGGCGCTGGCTTGGGTTTTTCGATAACCGCTGATTCCATCTTTTACTCCATGCAGAGCAGAATAATATAAGGATAGGAATGGGTTGGGGCCCAGTCACACCGGACCCCAACCCCAAAAACCAGATATTTCGCTTTACCTATTAACCGTGCAGATAGTCCCACCGCAATACTGGACCCAAGTATCGTAAAGCTCCTTGAGCGATTCTGCTGGTGTTACCTCATGTACAGCAGCCTTGTGCTCAATCAGGCCTTCAGAGTTGTACAGCTTGGCACCAAAGGGTGAGTAGAACAGGTTAGAATTTTTCCCGGTCATGTTTTGGAATACTTTGAGCAAGACCGCGAAGTGAGCCGTGAATGGGCGGCTCTCTGGTGTGTTGAACTGCGGGTCACTCAATACACTGATGCGGGTTGTTGAACCACCCATGGAGGCGAAGGTGGTCTGAGCTTCTTTACCACCCACGTAAGCCACGAAGTCCATGGCCTCTTTTGGATGCTTCGATGAGCTCGATACGCCTAACAGGAATGCGCCCACATAAACTGTCTTCTCGATGCCTTCTCCGATACCCATCACTGCGCCAGGGCATGATTGCTCAGTCTTGACCGCGTTGGGCCACTGGTCCAGGAAGAAGTTCGCCGTCATAGCGATCTGGCAGTCTTGCATTTGGTTCATCACACCGTCGTAGGTTACGGTTGTTGCCGCAGGAGGTGCAAAGGGTAACAGCTGATTCACGTAGAAATCCAGTGCCCATTCGTTGGCGGCATCATTCACAGTGATCGTGCCGTCGTTTGCCAGCACATCGCTGCCCTTCCAGATGATCATGCCCAACAGCTCATCCTGGATCTCCTGGTAAGGTCCCGCCATCAGGCCGATGCCATAGAAGTCCTTGGTCAGGGGTACGCCTTTTAGATTCTCGCCGGCTTTTCGGGTGAAGAATTCGGCTACGTCATGGGTCTGGTCCCAGGTCTGAGGGGGTGTCAGGTCATAGCCATATTTAGCCTTAAAAGCGGCTTGTTCGGTTGGATCATCAAACAAGTCCTGGCGGAAGAACTGGCCTTGGGTGTAGGTATAGTATGGCAGACCCCAGATATGGCCTTTATAACGGGTGGTGATATCGGCCAGGATTGGGGCAACATCATTGTAATCAACGGCCGCTGAATTGGCATTGATATAGTCATCCATCGGCAGGATGTAATTGTTCTCGGCGAAGCTGGCTTTCTCAGCGGTTTCCATGGTGAATACGTCATATGCGCCAGTATTGCCCACTGCCTCGATGATTTGCTTGTCATACAGCTGCGAGTTATCGATGTTGACGACGGTCACTTTAACGCAGTGAGTGGCTTCAAAGTCAGACACGATCTTGGTCATTGCGTCGGTGTAGAATCCAGCAATGGTTGACCAGCTGATCGGTACCCGGTCTGCATCTTTACAGGTTGCTGCTGCTGGAGCTGATGTCGCTGGGGCGACGGTCGCTGGAGCCGTAGTTGCTGTTGCACATGCCGATATGAGCATCGCAACAATCATGAACAAGCATATTGATTTCCACAAATTGCCTTTCATTGGATATTCTCCTCCAGTTATGCAAAATAGGATCAAAAGTTTGAGTTAAATGTTCAGCTTAATCAACTGTCCGGGAGGTAAATTTCTGGAAGCCTGCTACCAAAAACATGTCGCCAGATACTTACCGGTCGGATTTTTTACAGGTCTTTAATGCTACATAGCTGTTTTTCCAAATGGCTCAAGTCTTTGTTAAGTACCCTTGTGCATATCTTTAGTCCCCGAGATCCTACCTCCTTTTCTATCATTGCGTGGGATCATCGCATGATTTTGTGCTGTAGTCGATATTGCTTTCGAGTATTTTCCTTGTCGCCTAAAAATTTTCTGCACCTAACACCAACAAATTCCCATTACCAGCGACTATGTATTAAGTTGTAAAAAGAGCTACACCGGCGAAAAAATGCTATAGTAGTCTGGGCACGCGGAGGAGTTCAGTGAGATAGATTTAGCAAGGCACAAACCAGAGCGGTAATTATCCGAACCCATGAAACCGCCATCGTTTTTTCATATCGTTGAGCAGATATAAAAGTGCTCCCTTTATTCACATTTTTATTTGAGGAAAATTGTAATGATGTTGTATTGTTATTACAATTAATTTGAGTATAACACTAATTTAGCAACTGTCAATAGATTAAATTATTATTAATGGATTTATCAGCAGAGTTAAATTGGATTTCGTAAGGTGATTTATTGCTTAGCAGAATATTTACCCAGCCGTCATTCAGGTGTAAATGCCATACTGCAAGCTGGGTTAGCGCCTGATGCAAAAAATCCGGCCCGCCGCAGTAGGGGACGGTTTTTCTAATTACAGGGTAGGCAGCAAGTGTCATGGTTTTCCTTGCACCTCACTGCTGGTAATTACTCCCCTCCCTTGCGCAAGCGATGAGCCTTATCGCGCCATTGGCGAATTCCAGCGCGGGTTATCTGTTATTTGTAGCCGACCATTGGCTTCGAGCGCTAGCTTGCGGAAACCCTGGGTTTCGATCGTCTTGTAATCATGCCCGGCATTGCCAGGGTATACAAAAAATGTAGCCATATCCTCTTGATTGCCTGTATTCACTGAACGGTGTGCCCAACGTGGCGGGACGTACAAGATTTTTCCAGGGCACAACGTTTCTACCGCCCAATCACCTTCCGGGGTTTCCATAATCATCACTCCCTTACCCTTTAAGCAATGGTAGATTTCAGCCGTTTCGAGCACCTGATGAAAGTGGCCTTTGGTCATATGGTATTCATTGCCAACTTTGCCGGGATGAATGATCGTGATGCCATGCAGCAGTTCTCCAGCTTCCTGTGGTCGCTGCAATTCATAGACTTCATACAGCACTGGGTCCTCTTTTTCCATCAGGGCGTTATAAGCCTCCTGGTCAGCAAATTGCCCTTTCATCGAGGACAACCTGCGGACAATATGATGATCATATTTTGAAGGAAGCACCTCGGGAAACACCAGGTCTAATGCAAAGGGTAAATCCATGTCTGAATCTCCTTCCATGGTTAATCACCTCATTTAGAGCTAATCGTACCGGCTGGCCCTGGATCTTTCGATCCTTATTCTCTTCAGGCCGGTGCAAATCCACAACAGCTTATCACCTCGCTACAGATTTACCAGAAACGCATCAATGGGGCTCATTTAAGCCACATCAATAACCACCTTCATGCTCTTATCGCCATACTGATCAATATAACGGTAGGCTTCAATGTAATTGTCGATCGAAAAATGCCTGGAGACCAGCGACTCGGTCAATATACCGCCCGATGCAATGAGCTCGACTGCTTGCAGATAATCCTGACGCTTATACATTAAAGTCCCGTGCAGGTTCAGTTCCCGGTCCTGTACGATGGCCATATCGATACGCGGCTTATCACCAAATACGCCAACGATGACCAGAGTTCCCCCCTTTTGAATATTAGACACCGCCTCGGTGATCGTTGCCTCCACCCCCACGCACTCAAAAGCCACCTCGAAGCCACCTTTTCCAAAAGTACGCTCTGAGGCATCCGCCAGGCTTTCTTCCCTGGCATTGGAAGTCTTATCGAGGCCGCACTGGCGAGCGACATCAAGCCGGTAATCACTGATATCGGTAATCAGTACCTGGGCACCTGCACTGCGGGCGGTTTGCGCCACCAGGTTACCGATGGGTCCTGAACCCAATACCACTGCGCGCTTGCCGCTCAAGTTACCGGCGCGTGCCACGGCGTGCACTGCTACTGCAGCGGGTTCCACCAAAGCTCCTTGTTCAAAAGTGAAGCTGTCCGGAAGCGTGATAACCATGTCCGCGGCTGTCACCCATAATTCCTGCGCACAGCCCGGTGCCTGGAAGCCCTGCACCTTCAATTTATCACAGATGTGATAATCCCCGCGCCGGCACGGGGCGCATTCCCCACACACAATCTGCGGCATGGAGGTAACCTTGGTGCCGGGCTTCGGTCCACTCACCCCCGGACCTGCCGCTTCGAGGATTGCGGAGAATTCGTGACCCTGTACGACCGGGTAGCTGGTGAGTGGGTGCTTTCCATGATAGACATGAATATCCGAGCCGCATACGCCAATGCGCTGAACCCGCAGCAGTACCTCGCCTTCACCCGGTGTAGGCCCAGGGACCTCGTGGATCTCGATTTCGCCGGCTTTTGTCATCACTGCTTGTTTCATGGATAGCCTCGCTTCCTTTTGTTGGTGTATTTGTGCTTGATTTACAGCCTGTTCCTTCGCATCTTGCCAAGGGATAAACTTGCCTGCGCTAAAACTGCCATTAGGTACCACCGCACGGTAAATATATCAACATATTTTAGGCAGTCACGTATTGTTCATCAAGGCAGCCCTTGCCTGGAGTAAGGTTATTCAATTACCCGGGTATTTATCTGATAATTGTAATGATGTTATATTGTACCTACAATTAACGAAAAAGTATAGCCTAATTTTCGGATGACGCACAAAATTGTTTGACCTGCTCTAATTTAAATAGCTGTGACAGTTTTTTTCCATGTGCCCTCCGCCATTCATGATCATCAGCGTCCATGCCAACATTCCCATGATTGCCACGTGTGAGATCTCCTTGGCCATTCACTTCCCCATCTAGAATGATACCCATTGGATGTAGGCATCTGATCTGATTAAAAGACTGGAACAGGAGGAAATATCAGCAGCCCCTGAAATTGGCGCAGGGTGAATGGGCTTGGAGGCGGCTGACTTATTCATTAGCCAGTAAAAGTAGGTTGCAGTGGTTTTGATGCTCTTGGGATTAGGTGCAATACCTTCCAGCCTTGAAATGTGCTGGATGCAATCTGAGAAGGATTTGAGGCTGGATTAATGATATAAAAGTGTTCTGGAGGTCAGGCCATGACTAAAAACAGGATACAAGAGCTGAAAGACCAGATCGAGGATCTTAAAAAGCGCTGGCCAGCCCATTCTGTTCCAGCAGCGATGGTGGAGCAGTTGGATGAACTGGAAGACGAGCTGGGCAAGGAGTTGCAACGCGCAAACCCGCCAGGCTGGCGAGCGGAAGTTGTTAGCCAGACCCTACATCTTCAGCCAATTGGATATGTGGAAAACGAATTCGAGACGCCCGCTGCACCTGAAGACCTCCGTTCAGCCGAGTCGCGCCTGGTCATCGATGCCTCCCTGGCCGAAGGTCTACAGGGTTTCGAAGCTGGCCAGCAAATCATGGTGGTGTTCTATTTTCATCGCTCGCAGGGTTATGACTTGCTCCAGCACCCCCGAGGCGACCCAAATCGGCCCAGGCGCGGTGTGTTTACCTTGCACAGCCCAAGACGGCCCAACTTTATCGGCGTGACTATTGTAGATCTGATCTCGCTGGAAGGAAATGTGTTACGCGTGCGTGGCCTGGATGCGATCAATGGCACACCCTTGCTGGATCTGAAATTAGTGCAGTAGGGAAGGGAGAGGCTATGAAGAGGATAATCTGCGTCGTTGATAACACCGTTCAGCGGGGCAGCCAGTTATGGGGAGAGCACGGCCTGGCATTTTGGATCGAGACTGAACATGGTTGCCTGCTCTTCGACACTGGTCAGAGCGGAACGGTGTTAACCCATAACCTGGATGTGCTGGGATTGCGCCTGCATGATGTAGATGCCCTTGCCCTGAGTCACGCTCACATTGATCACACCGGCGGGATGAGGGCGATATTTCCCCTAAATAAGAAACTGCGCATGATTGCCAACCCCAGCATCTTGCGCCCACGGTATTCATTTAGTGAGGGCGAATATAAATCCATCGGCCTACCATCCGACCTGGGAGTGGAAACCTATACCTCCAATCTACAGCTTAATGATTCTCCTGTTGAAGTGCTACCCGGCTTGTGGACAACCGGAGAGATTGCGGAACGCTCGGAACCGGAAGGGCGCAGTGCCAGCCACTTTATTCAGGTCGAAGGTGAATGGCATCCTGATCCATACCTGGATGATATGTCTTTGGTGATGGACACCCAGAAAGGATTAATCATTATCTGTGGCTGCTGTCATGCCGGGTTGCTGAATACATTGGCTCATGTCAGGAATACATTTAGGCGGCCGATCATCGCCATCCTGGGGGGAACCCACCTGGCAAATGCTGATGACGCCTATTTGGAACACGTCTCGAATGTGCTTCGTGATCAATATGACCCTCTTTTCCTCTACTTGAACCACTGCACTGGCGAAAGCGCATACCTCGCTTTGGCCAATGCCTTTGGTGCCCGGGTGAAACCCTGTCCAGCTGGAACGATCTACATGGTCAATTGAAGTCGTGCCAGGATGATGATTTAGGATAGATATGATTTTTACTTTTGTGCTCGATGATTAATTATTATCCATGGTCACCCATAACCATGCGCTTCTTTACTGCGCAGGTTGTAAGAATGTCTTTTCATTGGAGGTAGTCCGTGTCGGTATGTCGTGCACGTCTCATCTACTGGCTCATTCTGGTCGGCATCTCGATCATCGCCGGGATTGTAACGGATCTCGTCCTGCTTACCGCGCCCTTCCCCTGGCCCGTGCGTGGTTTAGGTTTCGTCGGAATGCTGTTGGCTCATTTCCCGTTGAAACGAACTGGAAGGTTGTTGAAGCTTTTAGGGGAACCTGAAAGGTGGGGCTGCACCAACCAGCTGGTCACTACCGACCTGTATCGCTGCGTACGGCACCCTCACCACTTAGCCGTGGGGATTTTCATGACCTCCCTTGGCCTGCTCATCGGGCATCCATGGTCCTTCTTGATCATCACCTTCATACAGTGGTCATGGATCCTTGTGTTCCTGTTCCTGGTGGAAGAGAGGGAGCTAGTGGCCAAGTTTGGGGCGGAATACCAATCCTATCGGCAGCAGGTACCCATGCTCCTTCCCAGGCCGGCATGCGTATTCCGGGTCCTTTCCAGTTCGGTGGAATTGATAGAAGGTAAACCCGCCTAAGGGAGGCCCGAAATGCAATGGAAATTTTTCGGCAAGATTGTACATCCTCTCCCTGTCTCCATCCTTGCTTCCCTAATCTGGATAGAGTTAGGATCAATTTACATGTTCCTGACACCCCTTGCAGCAGAGCTTTTTTTCAGAAATCCCCTTTTTACCACCCTACCTGAATCACGCAGTGCTGGACGTCCATCCGCGAAAGGAGAGTGAACCCTTGGACCACCCCTCGTTCGAAGACCGCTGCATCATCTCTTGCGGCATGTTACACCCTGAGTTGACCCATCTAATGGAAATTGGGTTTCTGAATCCGCGCCGGATCTTTTTTACCCCACCTGGTTTACATGCCCTTCCGGAAAAATTGGAGCAACATCTGCAAAGGAGATTGGCGGAAGCCAGACAGCTGTGTTCCGAAGATGAAATTATCGTCATCTACGGCAAGAAATGCCATGTCAGCACCGATGAGCCGTTAAAGCGGGTGGATACAATCTTACGGCAAGCCGGCCATGCCATCGTCAGAGTTCAAGGAGATTATGGCTATGACATGTTGGCCGGTTTTGATGATCGACAGCGCATCAGCGCTGATCGGCAGGATAAGATCCTTTGGTTCACCCCTGGCTGGCTCAAGACCTGGAAGACGGTTTATCAAAAATATTTTTACTGGGATAAAGCGGATGCCAATGCGAACTTTCCCGGCTATTACGACAAGATCATCGTGCTCGATGGTCTTAACCTGGCGGATGAGTACATGACCAACCACGCCGAGCAGGTTTTAGAGCTGTTTGATTGGACCGGACTGGAGGTGGAATTTCAGCCCATCACCCTTGATCGTTTCAAGCAATTGCTGCTTGAGGCCCTGGGTAAAACGGCCGGGTGAGGAAAGGACTCGAGTGCAATACGCAGCATATTGGAATCAGGGTCTCACCCTATTCTCCAGTGCGCTTTCAGCCCGAGGCCCCACCAGACTTCCAAGCCTGTCACACAGCAACGAGTACATAAAAATAAGCGAATCAAACATTTGAGTCTGGTGTTTATCGCTGAGAGAAAGCCACAAAGGTGACATGAAAGAAGCCTTATTGTACGAAAAAATGCCTGGGAACCGTGTCCGCTGCCTGCTTTGTGCCCATCGTTGTGTCATCGCAGATGGTAAAAGAGGCGTTTGCCACGTGCGAGAGAATCGAGGCGGGGTCCTGTATACCCTGGTATATGGCAAGACGATCAGTCAACATGTGGATCCGGTAGAGAAGAAACCGCTCTATCATTTCTATCCCGGTTCGCTGGCATATTCCATTGCCACGCCCGGGTGCAATTTCCGCTGCCAGTGGTGCCAGAATTGGGATATCTCCCAGATGCCGCGCGAGCGTGACCTGATCGAAGGCCGTTCCTCCACCCCCGAACAGATCGTCGCTAACGCTCTCGAAACCGGCTGTCTTAGCCTCGCTTATACCTACACTGAGCCGACAGTCTTTTTCGAGTACGCTCATGACACGGCGCGTCTCGCTCACCAGGCCGGGTTGGCCAATATCTACGTGACCAATGGGTACATGAGCAAGCAGATGCTGGAAGTTTCCCGCCCTTATCTGGACGCTGCCAACGTGGACTTGAAGGCTTTCCGTAAAGAGACCTATCACCATTATGTTGGCGCAGGATTACAGCCAATATTGGATAACCTGAAATTTATCAAGCAGCAGGGAATTTGGCTGGAGGTGACGACATTGGTGATACCCGACCTGAACGATAGCGCGGCTGAATTGCGTGATGCTGCGCGTTTCATTGCCCAGGAGTTGGGGCTGGACACGCCCTGGCACATTAGCCGCTTTTATCCCAACTACAAGATGACCGATCGCCCGCCAACCCCCATCGATACCCTGCAAAGAGCGTACGAAATTGGCCGTGAAGAAGGGCTTTTACACGTTTATCTCGGCAATGTTGCCGGAGAGGTAATTACTGCCTGCCCGCAATGTGGCCATCTACTCATCCGAAGAGCTGGCTTCCGGGTGATCGAAAACCACCTCCGCCATGGAAGCTGTCCCTTCTGTAGCACCCGCATCGCGGGGGTTTGGGAGCGCCATTCGCTATCGGAGGGCTATGATGCACATCTTGCGTAGCTTGCTGGCTCGCTGGAGCCAGACACAGCACAAAGCCGGACATGCGCTGTAAGAAGATGCCCTGAAACATATCCTGAACTGTGAGACCCTGAACCACCAGCCCTCTCTGGAGAGTCTTGCTGGCGCGTTGGAAATTCCCCTGGGGCAAGCTGCTGGCATCCTGGAAAGGCTGGCAAGCCAGGAACGGGTTCAAATACGAGCAGGTAGTTTCGAGCTGACCCCTCTCGGGCGTGAGGATGCCCTGCGCATCCTTCGCGCTCACCGTCTTTGGGAGCACCATCTGGCAGAGGAGACCCGTTACGCCGCCCACGAGTGGCACTCACGCGCCGACCGGATCGAACACCAATTATCCAAAGACCAGGCGGATGAGCTGAGTGCCAGGTTGGGCCATCCTACCCACGACCCCCATGGCGATCCGATCCCTACGGCTGCCGGAAAATTACCGTCTCATGCTGGTAGGCCTATCGTAGATATGGAAATTAACACCCCGCTGTGTATCGTCCACCTCGAAGACGAGCCGGCTGTCACCTATGCAAAATTGATCGGAGAGGGGTTACACCCTGGTATGATTGTCCAATTATCTAAAGTTACTCAACAGCGCGTGCAAATTTATGCCGGCGGTAAGGAGCTATCTCTGCTGCCCACCTTGGCGGCGAATATCTTCGTTGTGCCCGTGCCCGAAGCAGAACGGGCCATATCCGTTCAAGGGCAGCGCCTGTCCAGCCTTAAGTCTGGGCAAAAAGGGCGCGTTTTGGGCATTTCTCCTGCCGCGCGTGGACCTGAACGTCGGCGGTTGATGGATTTGGGGATCATTCCTGGGACGATCATCACCGCCGAGCTCCACAGCCCCATGGGTGACCCGACGGCTTATCGCGTGCGCGGGGCGCTGATCGCCCTGCGCCTTGAGCAGGCTGACTTAATCAACATCCAGCCAGTAGCAGGAGAATGAACCATGAATGACGGCATCAGCAAGCCAGAATCGGGTGCATATCCCGCCAGCGCCTTCCATCACGCGGCCAACTTGAAGAAGTTAGGCATCGACATGCAAGATTGGGACTATGTCGTGGCATTGGCGGGGAATCCGAACACCGGTAAGAGCACAGTCTTCAACGCCTTCACCGGGCTACGGCAGCACACCGGCAACTGGCCGGGTAAAACCGTCAGCCGGGCGGAAGGTGGCTTCCAGTTCGCAAGCCGCCACTACAAGCTGGTTGATCTTCCCGGTACCTATTCATTGCTCACCACTAGCTACGACGAGGAGATTGCGCGCGATTTTATCCTCTTCGGCCAGCCGGATGTGGTGGTCGTGGATGCGACGCGCCTAGAGCGCAACCTGAACCTGGCATTGCAGGTCATGGAGCTCACCGAGCGGGTCGTCATCTGCTTGAATTTCATCGATGAGGCTCGCCGTCACAAGATACAGATTGATGAACACCAATTGACCCGCGACCTGGGCGTTCCGGTCATACCCACCTCTGCACGCTACGGCGAAGGTTTACCCAAGTTGCTCCAGGCCATCCACGATGTAGCTACGGGCAGGATGATCTGCAAGCCCTATCGCATTCAGGGCGAGGCTGCGGCGCTCAAGCGCTCAATTTCCGTTCTCGTAGAGCAAATAAAAACGCTTTACCCCGCGCTGCCCAATGCTCGCTGGTTGGCCTTACGCCTCTTGGACGGAGATGAAAGGATCGCCGAGGCCCTTGTCAGGGGTGAGTTGGGGGACCTGGGCCAGCATAAATAGGAACAAGACATTGAGCATTCGCTGAAAATGGAAGTACCGCGGTGAGCGATCAAACTCCAATTTCCCCCGAAGATATCCTGACGACAGCCCAATCTTTACGCTGGGAAATCGGTCGAGATTTCCACCAGGACCTGATGCAGGACATCTATGCCGATGCCGCCAGGATTACTGACCGGGCGGTCACCCGTTTGGATCGCAATATGCACTTCGATCTGGATGCATCCATCGACCGGATTGTGACCAGCCGCGTGTGGGGCTTTCCTCTCATGATCTTGCTGTTCACTCTGGTCTTCTGGATCACCATCACCGGCGCCAACATCCCTTCCGGGTGGCTTGCTGGACTGCTCCTGGATAAGTTTCATCCGGTATTGAAAGCGTTCTCTGTCGAGATAGGCCTCCCTTGGTGGTTAGGGGGCATCTTGATCGATGGCATGTACCTGGCCACGGCCTGGGTGGTTAGCGTCATGCTCCCACCGATGGCAATTTTCTTCCCCCTGTTCACCTTGCTCGAAGACTTCGGCTACCTGCCGAGATTAGCCTTCAATCTGGATAACCTGTTTAAAAAAGCCGGGGCGAATGGGAAGCAGGCTCTCACCATGATGATGGGCTTCGGCTGCAACGCCGCCGGCGTGGTCTCCACCCGCATCATCGATAGTTCCCGTGAACGTTTAATCGCCATCATTACCAATAACTTTGCCCTGTGCAACGGACGCTGGCCGACTCAAATCTTGATCGCCTCCCTGTTTATCGGCGTACTGGTGCCCGCTCACCTGGCTGGCCTGATCTCCGCATTGTCGGTAGTTGGCGTGGCGATGCTTGGCGTGTTGCTCACCTTCGCCGTCTCTTGGGCGCTTTCCCGCACGATCCTGAAAGGCGAGATCTCCACCTTCAGCCTGGAATTGCCACCCTACCGGCCGCCGCGTATTTTGCAAACCATATATACCTCCCTGATTGATCGAACCATTTTCGTGCTCTGGCGGGCAGTGGTTTTTGCCTTGCCAGCCGGTGCGCTGATCTGGCTGATCAGTAACATCCATATCAGCAGCGCCAGTCTGGCTGAATACCTGATCAATTTCCTCAATCCACTGGGGATTCTAGTTGGATTGAATGGCGTGATTCTACTGGCATATATCCTCGCCATACCCGCCAACGAGATCGTCATCCCCACTGTGCTCATGCTGACCGTTCTGTCCACCGGCATGCATGAAATGGGTCAGGGAGCCGGTGTGATGTTCGAGATGGAAGCGGGTTCTGGCATAATGGCATTGCTCCAGGCAGGGGGGTGGACTTTATTGACTGCAGTCAACCTGATGCTCTTCAGCCTGGTGCATAATCCCTGCAGCACAACCCTGTATACGATCTATAAAGAAACCGGCAGCCTCAAGTGGACCCTGATCTCGGCCGTGCTGCCTTTAGGGCTGGGTTTTAGCCTGACTGTCCTGGTTTCGCAGGTGTGGCGGTTGATAAGTGGCATTGGTTCTCCTGGGTAAAAACAACCGGTTCAATGGATACTTCTCCAGGGTAAACAGCCAAATCGCCGGTCTCCTCAAATTCAAGGTAACCATTTTTGGCTCAAATTCGTCTGTGCTCCTGAGGATGATCTATGAAGAAAACCCACCTATTATTCCGTGTACTCACCATAAACCTGGCAGCAGTGCTGGCGCTGACCGCCTGCGGTATTCAGGCCTCTCAGCCCGTGGTTAATACCCCTCAGCCTTCCACCCAACCCTCACAGACTGCTGATCTCGCTACCATGCAGCCCCCTACCCAACCCCCGGCCCAAAAAGCGGCTGAGCCACAATTTCTCTAATCCAAGCTGACCCGCGTGCTATCCCCGCTAGTTCCGCCCGATGACCAGCGCCAGCAGGCCTCGGTGCGCATAAAACGCACTCGCTCAGATCATCTTATGTAACCAATCAGCAAATGTATTTTCCATAATCGACTTGGATATGAGAGGGATGTATAATCACCCTTAATGACTGTATAACCAATAGAACCGCCTCTTAGGGTTTTACCCATGTCTCGTCCTCTTTCGCAGATGGACCTGCTTCTCACAAAATTGCATCCTCCACCCGTTCTTGAAAAACATGTGGTGCGTTTGCACTTACTCGAAAGACTCGATGCTTCGCTACACCAGCGATTGACCCTGGTCTGCGCTCCTGCTGGTTATGGCAAGACTACCCTGCTCTGCCAGTGGATCTATCGTCTTTCAAGACCGGTCGGCTGGGTTTCACTCGACCGTAACGATAATGACCTGGCACAATTCCTGCGCTACTTCCTGGCCGCAATCCAAAATGTCGACCCACTTGTTGGCACGCAGACCCATGAGATGTCGCTGGTCACACAACCGCAACCTGCGAAAGCGTTTTGGATGCCTCTGGTCAACGATGTGGCAGCATCTGAAAAGGATTTCGTCATCATCCTGGATGACTACCATGAAGTGGAAGACCGGGCTGTTCATGAGGCGCTCGGCTACCTCATTGAACATATGCCGGACAACATGCATTTGATCCTTGCCGCCCGAGCCGATCCGCCTCTACCCCTTCCCCGCCTGCGTGCTCGAGGCCAGCTCACCGAACTGCGCCTGAATGACTTGCGCTTTAACGCACAGGAGGTCACAGAATTTCTAAACACCGTCATGGCACTCAACCTCGCAGCAGAAGATATAATTGCCATGGAAACCAAAACCGAGGGATGGATTGCTTCTTTGCAGATGGCGGCCCTATCGCTGCAAAAGCGTCATCATGATTCCACCAGCCGGGTGGAATTCGTCAGGGAATTCACCGGAAGCCACCGTTTTATCCTCGACTACCTGGTCGAAGAAGTGCTGAAACACCAGCCAGCAGACCTGCAGGAGTTTCTGCTCAAGACTTCAATCCTGGAGCGGATGAGTGGCCTGTTATGTGATGCAGTCGTGGGAGAGAAGGAAAGCGGAAGCATGCAGCAATTGGAAAAGCCCCAGGCTGCCGGATTCCCGAAGGTTGATTCCCAATCTATCCTGGAGCACCTGGAATCAGCCAACTTGTTCATCATCCCCCTGGATGATGTACGTCACTGGTATCGCTACCATCATCTTTTTTCCGACTTGCTCCGTAAACGCCTATGGCAATTGTATCCTGATCTTGTTACTGCATTGCACGACCGTGCCAGTTATTGGTACGCACAAGAGGGATTTGCAGGTGAAGCCATTCATCATGCCCTGGCTGCGAAAGCTTATGAACGCGCAGCAACATTGATCGAAGACAATGTCGAAGCGACCTTAATGCGCAGTGAGGTCAGGACCTTCCTCCACTGGATGGAGAGCTTGCCGGATGAATATGGATGGAATCGCCCCAAGCTGGCTTTTTTTCATGCCTGGGCCTTGTTGATGAGCGGCCAATCGCTAGAGGTTGTCGAGCGGCGCTTGCAGTGTATAACCAGCCTGCAAGACGCTGCTGAGAGCACCGACAGCATGGCAGGCAGAATAGCAGCACTGCGCGCCTATCTCTTGCTCTTCCAGGGTGACACCATTCTTGCTGAAAAACTATGTAACCAGGCGCTTGAAAACCTGCCTGAGAGCGATCTTTTTTTACGAAGCACGGTTACCTTGATTCTGAACATGATACGATTATCCGCTGGAGAACAACAGGATGGCAGGCAGGCATTTGACAAGGTCATCAGGATGTGCCAGGAAATTGGCAATCCGCTGATCGCCGTTTCCGCACTCTCTTACCGGGCCAGGTTGCAAATGCGCCAGGGACATTTGCAGCTTGCCCACGAGACGCTGGAGCAGGCACTCCATGCAGCGACCGACCCGCAGGGGTATCGCCTGCCGGTTGCCAGCGAGGCGCTGATTGGATTGGGCGAGCTCGAACGGGAATGGAACAATCTCGAGAAGGCGGACGAATATCTCAGCGATAGCATCGAACTGGCCAGACAGTGGAACGAACTGGCCTCCTTTGATGCCTACTATCCGCTCATGCGCCTCAGGCTGGCACAAGGTGATGTGGCCGCCGCCCGTGAGGCAATCGAGACTGCCTGGAAGATCGCTAATAGGTCGGATTTATCTCAACTCGATGATATCCTTGCAGAACTCCAACGGGCATACTATTTCGTTCTACAGGGAAATATCGCTGAGGTCATGCGCTGGGCAAAACAGCATGGATTGGCACCTGGTGAGGCCCCAAGACACCATCCTGCTCGGAATGAGCGGGAAGACTATGTCGACACTCACCTGCGTAAATATGAGCAGCTTGTGCTGGCGCGGGCTTTCATCCTTGAAAGGCGAACAGGCGAAGCGCTCCAGCTGCTAGACACCCTGTTAGACCAGGCCAGGCAATTAGACCGCACAGACCTCCTCATCGAAATCCAAATACTGAGAGCCCTGGCATTTCAACACGCAGGCGATGACGATCAGGCAAGCGATGTATTTGCCGAGGCTCTCACCCTGGCTGAACCGGGCGGTTACGTGCGCATCTTCCTTGACGAGGGCGAACCTGTGACCCGCCTGTTGCACCAGGCTGCCTTACGAGCGTTGACTCCCGCCTATGTAGCAAAACTGCTGGCAGCATCTGGGGAACCTGCTAACATGGAGAGGAGAGTAAAACCTCCCCATACCTACGCTCTCATCGAACCACTCAGCGAGCGTGAGCAAGAAGTGTTACGCCTTTTATCGAGAGGATTATCCAACCCGGAAATCGCCAGAGAGCTGTATATCGCCGTGAGCACCGTACGGACCCATTGTAAAAATATATACGGAAAGTTGGGTGTATGCCGGCGCTGGGACGCAGTTTTACGAGCGCAGGAACTTGGTGTGATCTAGTGAGGTGAATTCGACTTTCATTCGGATGGACAGGATGGCTTGGGACGATCGCTACCAGAAGGAGATGCTCCGCCGGCTTAAAAGACGGATCACCCGGCTCGAAATCCAGGATTGCGAGAAGCTCCTGCGCGAGCTTGAGATCGAGCAAATTATTGCCGCTTATTCAATCATGGTGGTTGACAAACGAACTCAACCACACCTGCGCCTCGCTGCACTGGTGCTTGCAAGTTATCATGCCCTTACAACAGCTCCATTAGAACCCCAGGAGACATTTGAGCTGATTGATGACATTTTCACTGGGATCCGCCGTACCACTCTGAGGCTCTACACCCTGGCGCTGTTGACCTTCAGCAGAGATGCATACACAGCGATCACTCGTGCGGGAAAGCGGCGCGCCCTTGAACAGTATGGGAGAGAATGGGATTTTCGCATAGAGGAGACTGAGCGATGCTTTCCCATGACCGCCACCAAGTGCTTTTATGCCGACTTTTTTAGAGCTGTAGCCATGCCCCAGCTGACCCAGGTGTTCTGCCATTGGGACCAGAACTGGATAAAACCTATTGACCCAACCAAGCACAAGATACGCTTCATGCGCCCGACCACGATTGGGTATGGTGGCAAGGAGTGTCCGTTCATCTTCGAAAGGATTGCCTAGAGCGTGTGACGATCAACGCCAGACGATTTGCTGATCCTGAAAAACATTTTCCAGCTTCTTTACATGGAGTATCCACCGCATGCCCAGGCGCCCCCCTCCATCTTACATTTTTTCAGCACTGTACGCACTTGGTTTCGGGCCGATTGTTGGGCGTCTCATCCTGCTGTTGACCACTCGAGGGCGGAAAACAGGGCTTTCGCGCGTCACCGCACTACAGTATGAGGAGATCGATGGTGCCATTATCGTTGGGTCCTCCCGAGGGACACAGGCCGATTGGTACCGGAACATCCTCGCCAATCCCCATGTGTTGGTCAGGGTTAAGTCTGGCGAATTCCGAGGGCTAGCTGAGGCGAGCACTGATCCTGCCCGGATCGCCGACTTCCTCGAATACCGATTGAAACGGCACCCGAAGATGGTTGGTGCTATTCTGCGGGCGGAGGGTCTGCCTGCAACCCCCAGCCGGGAGGATTTGGAACGCTATGCTTGCAGGCTCGCCATGGTCATCATCAGGCCTGAATAAGGAGGCGGGATTCGCCATCACGGATTGAACTCTTGCTGTGGTAAGTTTGGCAGGCAACTTACCATGCTGGCGGGTGGCAATGCACACATCCCCGTCTATTGGCAAATTTTTACGATTAATAGGTAATTGATGATGTGCGGGTATCATCAATTTTATAAATGGGGGATGTCCTTTTCCCGCGATCGAATCCCCCACCTGGTGGATGACAAATCCCCCAATCCTCAGGGATACTATGGTCGTACCATCATCGCAGGATAAAACAAATTTGCGTTCAAGGGCAATGACATGAGTTCGAATGATAAGTATCCAAAGCTAATCTACGAGATCGAGCTTCAGGGCGAACTGGATGAAAGCTGGAAAGCATACTTCGACGGTGTGGCTATCACAATAACATATATTGATGAGTCACCCATCACCACGTTGGTCGCCACGGTAGTCGACCAGCCTGCCTTACGTGGATTACTCTGCAAGCTGTGGGATCTGAACCTGACCTTGATTTCTGTTCGCCTGCTCGAACCGTATTTGGATAGAGGAGAAAAGAAATGACTGAGAAAAGTGGATTTGAACCAACAACTGGCGCCTGGAACGACAGCCTGACCGGTGATTTCCTCTGGTCGCGCAATAACTTTGGCGAAGCCCGGCCGGATGTAATGAGCCCTTTCACCTATTCAATCACTGAGAAGGTATGGAGCAAAGTCAGCTTCCTCCCAGGCTATCGCCTCTCGGGTAATATCTGTGGTCGTTTTTACGCCAATGTCAGCGTCAGCCTCTCCATGCTTGTGGCGTTGGGTAAAAGCAAAGAAACAGCCATCGAGCAGATTAAGGACTTGCTGGGGAATGTCCCGTCGCAATTGGATATTCCACGGGTTCCCATGCCACGCTCGACCATGCTTATGGCGCTGCCGCGCATGATCAAGCTGGGTTTGAAGGAGAAAAATGGCGCCAAGCGGGTGCCGGAGTTCCTGAAAACCAACCCGAAACGCTGCCGTGAAATGCGCCGTAAGATCCAAAACATCCAGGATAAAACCGAGCTGATCGATTATTGGAGCAACAACTTGGAGCCCGAACTCATCGATGGTATCTGGCTGCTGGGCGGTGCCACGCAACCCCTGGAGGCGACCGTGAAGTTGAGAAAAGAGCTGGCAGAAATGGTTGGTGTAGCGGACGCCAACGCGCTCTCTTCCAACCTGAGCATTGAAGATGATCTATTAGCCAGCATGGGGCCGGTGGTTGGTATGGCACGCGTAGTGCAAGGGAAGATGAGCCAGGCCGAATACCTGCAAAAGTATGGTTACCGCGGCCCTCACGAAGCCGAGATTTCCATGCCGCGCCCCGCAGAGGACCCTGAATGGTTCGCCAGGCAGCTGGCGGATTACGAACAGAGCCCTGTGAATGTTGATGCACTTCTGGCTGAACGGCAGCATGAATTTAAAGCTGCCTGGGAGCGTCTACAGGAACGTTGTCCGAATAAAGCGCAGAAGTTACGCCGCAAAATCGATCAGATCGGCCCTGCTGCCCGTATGCGCGAAGCAGTTCGGGATGAGCTCACCCGCTTCTTGTGGGTTGAACGCGAATGGGCCTTACGAGCCGGCGCGTTGACCGATTTGGGGAATGATATCTTCTTACTGACCATCGACGAGGTATTGGATGTTTTGTCAGGTGTTGAGGCTGCGACTGTGAACATCCCCGCCCGAAAAGAGACCTATGACCAATACCGTGCCTTGCCGACTTACCCGATGATCATCCGCGGGAACTTCGACGCCTTCCGATGGGCTGCTGACCCGAACCGGCGTTATGATATCTATGATGCCAGTGTAGTAGCGCCGCTTTCGGCATCGAGCACCATCACAGGTTTTGCTGGCGCGGCAGGGCGTGTGGAAGGCCGGGTGCGCCTGCTGGATGCGCCGGAGCAAGGTGAGCAGCTCCGGCCGGGTGAAATCCTGGTGGCGGTGACTACCAACGTCGGCTGGACGCCGCTCTTCCCGCGCGCCGCTGCCGTCGTCACCGATGTGGGCGCACCGCTCTCCCATGCTGCTATTGTCGCCCGCGAGCTGGGCATCCCGGCTGTGGTTGGCTGCGGCAGTGCCACTACCCGCCTGCGTACTGGCGATCGAGTGCGCGTGGACGGTGGACAAGGCACGGTGGAAATTCTGGGAGATGGGCATTCCTTGGAGATCTGAAATGGATGCAAATATCGTATCTTCTGAATATATCTTGCCCCTGGCTGATCCGAAAGCAACGCTGCAAACAGTAGGTGGCAAGGGGGCATCAATGGCACGGCTGGTCACTTCCGGCTTGCCGGTGCCGGATGGTTTTCACATCACCACGGCTGCCTACCAGCGCTTTGTAGCTGAGAATGACCTGCAGCCAGCCATCCTGGCCAAGTTGGAGCGGGTAGACGCAAACCAACCAGACACACTCGAAGCTGCATCGTCGGCTATCCGGGCGTTATTCGTCAGATCGCAGGCACCGCCGGATGTGGCGGGCGCGGTCGCCCAGGCCTACGCTGAGCTGGCAGGAAGAGATCCCGCTGTGGCAGTACGATCGTCCGCCACGGCAGAGGACCTGCCAGAAGCCTCCTTCGCCGGGCAGCAAGAGACCTATCTCAACGTGCAGGGTGTCACCAATGTGCTGGAAGCTGTCAAACATTGCTGGGCTAGCCTGTGGACGGCACGCGCCATCGGCTACCGAGCAAGGCAGGGCATTGGACCGTCAGGCTTGAGCCTGGCGGTTGTGGTGCAAATCCTGGTGCCAGCTGAGGCGGCTGGCATCCTGTTCACCGCTAACCCGGTAACCGGTCGCCGTGACCAGGCCATGATCAGCGCCGCCTGGGGTCTCGGCGAAGCGGTGGTAGGTGGTCTGGTGACGCCTGACACACTCATCGTCAATAAATCCAGTGGCATGCTGCTGGACCGCCAGACTGCTGACAAACAGGTGATGACTACCCGTTCCAATGGCGGTACACAGGAAAAGCCGGTTCCTGACGAGTTGCGCCGCGCGCCTGTATTGGATGACGGCACAGCAGCAGAGCTGGTTCACATAGGGGTGCATATCGAGAAATTATTTGGAGTACCCATGGATATCGAGTGGGCTCTGGCTGATGGTCACATCTCCATCCTCCAGGCACGGCCGATCACCGCCCTGCCTGAGCTAGAAGCGCCTCTGGCAATTGACTGGACACCAGCTCACCCGAAAGGCCAGTACATGCGCGGCAGTGTGGTGGACTTTCTGCCAGATCCGGTCAGCCCGCTGTTTGCAACCCTGGCAATTCCGTCCATCTCACGGATTGGCGTAAAAGAAATTCTGCGCAATTTAACCCGATCCGAGCCAATTTTGCCGGATGACTACATCACCACAATCAACGAATACGCCTATATGGGGATTGGTTACAATCTTCGGCAGTGGTGGTGGATTGTGACACGCACGCTGCCCGCCTGGCCGAAGCGCTCAGAGAGCCCCGGCCCGACCAGCGCCCGGCGCCGCACGAGTACCGCGGCCGCTACACCTTCCGGCAAGAAATCCGCACGCCCGACACGCCGCACCTGGCGCGCCAGGAGACCGGGCAAGCCGCCCGCAGCCTGGCGCTGTACCTGCTGGTGGATCGCTCCGGCTCGATGGATCGTTTCCAGCAGGCGGTGCGCGAGGCCCTGATGATCATCTACCTGGCCGCTGTGCAGGTGGGCATCCCTACCGGCATCGCTTTCTTCGGCGAGGATGATTTCTTCGAGGGTGGCACGCCCGTCCCGCACGACCGCATCACGGTGGCGCGGACGGTGGGCGAAGTTGCCCCGCTCTCCGCGGAGAACTACGAGCCGGCCAAGGCGTTCATCGCCGGTTACACCGGCTGGTCGAGCGAGGAATACCTGGACTGGGGCCTGCGCAAGGCGGAAGCCGAGCTGCGCACCCGGCCCGAGCGCCTGCGGGTGCTCCTGATCGCCCATGACGGCGATCCGGTCTTCCGCACACGCACCATCTCCGATTGGGATCTCTCCCTGGCGCACCTGCGCTCTCTCGAGCAGGCCGGGATCATCCCCATCGGCGTTCATCTCGGAGACGAGAATCTCGAAAAGCTGCACAAGCTGTTCACCCGCCTGGTCAACTGCCCGAACGGTGAATCCCTGCCCGATAAGCTGGGCAGTATGCTGAGCAGTTTGGCGTAAATTCAAAAGCCCTGGCTAACC
>Ga0172363_10000061_pt1 | contig 61522 bp, 45 predicted proteins | sample LakKivs2_kivu2a2_FD_114541 | JGI IMG/M metagenome (GOLD analysis project Ga0172363, IMG submission 114541) | Sediment microbial communities from Lake Kivu, Rwanda - Sediment s2_kivu2a2 | ecosystem: Environmental > Aquatic > Freshwater > Lake > Sediment | place: Rwanda: Western Province, Lake... | reverse complement strand
TCCACGAGCCGTTGTGCCTCGTCCAGCGCCTCTGCGGGGGTGGCCTCCTCGTTGACGACCCTGGCGACTGCCTGGGCGAATACTTGCATGGCGTCTTCAAACTCGCCAAACGCCCGTGGGGCGATCAGCATCGCGTTCTCCATGGACGCCCGGGCCGTGCGGGCGACCTCTGCGCCCGCCAGTTGCTCGTACATTCTCGATTCCGCGACCGATCTGCGCGCCGGCATCAGGCGATACGCGGCGCTCGAGGGCATCTGCCTGGTAAGAAATGTGATCCACTCCCAACACGCGTCGGGGTAGGCGGTCTGCGAGTAGATGGCGTACCCTTCGACGTCGGCCTGCGTGATCAGTTGCACGTCCCGCGGCAAGGGGGCCATGCCCCAGTTGATGAACCACTCCACCGACCACGCCATGCCCCCACGCTCTGAGAGCCCGCCGAACCACATGCCCACCTGCCCCTTGCGCATCCCATCGTAGAACGCGTACTGGCTGCCGCCGAAGGCGCTGCGCGCCTCCTTGGGTGTCGGGGCAACGTCGTATTCGTGGTACAGGTTGGCGTACCACTGCAGCGCCTCGACGGTCAACGGATCGTCAAACGTGGCGCGGGTGGGAGCCTGCAGGCTATCGAAGAGCCGTCCGCCGTGCAGGTAGACGAACAGCGCAGCGTCAAAGTACGGCGGGTTGCTCGTCGTGCCACTCGTCACGTAGCCGTAGATGCCGGCGTCGGGATCGCTGATCTCGACGGCCCTGCTCAGAAAATCGTCCCACGTCCACCCGACGTCGGGATACGGAAGATTGTGCAGGTCAAACAAGTCACGGTTGTAAAAGGTCACCAACATATTCAGCCCAGCCGGAACAGCCCACGTCCTGCCCTCGAGGGTGAGGAGTTCCACCGTACCGGGGTAAAAATCGGATAGATCGAAGGATTTGTCCTCCTCGATGAACGGGTCCAGGTCCAGGATGGCTCCCTCGGCCTGCAGTTCGCCCAGGGTCCAGGGAGCGACGACGAGCACATCCACGTCGCCAGTGCTGAGATCGGTGGGCGAGTCATCGTGCATGGGACGCAACTCGACCGCGATGTGGGGATCCTGCTCGTTGAACTTTTGGACCAATTCCACGTAATACTCTTCGTCAACGTCGGGGTAGGCGAAGGTGAGCGTGACCGGTTCGAGAGGCGGCGCGGGTGCGGCGCAACCGGCCAGTGGAATGGCAACCAGACAGGCAATTGCCCACGTCCATACCAGGCGTTCCGCCCCTGAGCGCAGACCATTGAAAAACATTTGCTTTACCCCCGATAGGCTCGCACCTGGCGCATCGGCGTGCCGGCCATGCGAAACGCTCGCCGCTCCGCCTCCCAGCGAATGCGCTCCACGTCCAGCGTCAGGTACTCCCCCCGACGATAGAGGAGCCGCCCATCCACCCACACGTAGGCCACGTCACCCGGGTGGGCTGTGTAGACAATGCCTGCCACAGGGTCGTGTCGTGGGATCCAGTGAGCGGCGCTCGTGTCCAGCAGGATCAGGTCCGCCGGATGGCTCGCTGCCAGCACACCACTCTGGCCAAAGCCCATCGCTGTGGCAGGGGCTTGCGTCGCCAGCCGCAGGAGGAGCGTGCGCGGCATCGCTTCCGCGGTCTTCTGAACGTCCTTCTGCACGAGCCCCGTGATTCGCATCACCTCCAGCATATTGAGATCACTATTGGAGGCTGGGCCATCGGTGCCCAACGCCAGGTTCACGCCATGCTCCAGCATCTGGGCGACCGGCGGCATCTTCATCGCCAGCTTCTGGTACGTCTTGGGTGTGTGCGCCACCCACGTCCCCTTCTCCGCCAGGAGCGCCAGGTCGTCCTCCGTCACCGCGTTACAGTGGGCCACAATCGTGGGCTCCGGCAGGTCCAGCAGCCCCAGCGAGGCCGCGTGGGCGACGGGCGTTACACCGTAGCAGGCGATCGAGCTCTCCACTTGCTCGTGGGTCTCGCTCAGGTGGAAGTGCGCACCCACTGTTGTGCGGTGGGCCTCCTCCACGAAACGCCGGAGGACGTCGGGCGGGTCCATAAAGAGGGAGTGCGGCCCCATCGTCGTGCGGATGCGGCCTCCGGCCGCGCCCTTCCACCGCTCGACGAAGGCCACCGTCTCTTCGAGGGTCTTGTGCCCTAGCTCGTGCTCCGTCCCGATGCCGAAATGGCACCAGGCCAGGAGCGCCTTCATGCCGCTCTCCTCCACCGCGCGGGCCACCTGGTCCATCCAGAAATAGTGGTCTGCGAAGCCAGCGATGCCCGCACGGAGCATCTCGCAGCAGGCCAGCGCTGCGCCCCAGTAAACGTCCTCCTCCTCCAACGCCGACTCAGCTACCCAGATCTTTTCGTTCAGCCAGCGCTCGAAAGGCAAGTCCTCGGCCCAGCCGCGCTCCAGCGTCATCGCCGCGTGGGTGTGGACGTTGAAGAAGGCGGGGAGCGCTACCAGCTCGCCTCCTTCGACGATCTCGTCGGGAGTGAAGCCAGGCGGAGCCTGGCCCACAGCCAGGATAGTCTTGCCTTCAATGGCTATCTCGGCGCGATGGAGGATGCGTTCCTCCTCATCCAGGGTGATAATCATCACATCGCGAATCAGTGTGCGCATTGGACGTTGGAGGCTGGAGGTTGGAGATTGGATACTGGTTCCTGCTCCCTGCCTCCTGCCCCTCGCCTCCTTGTCTCCTTGTCTCCCTGTCTCCTTGTCTCCTTGTCTCCTCGATTGTACCCCACCCTGCCTGCCAGCGCAAGTCACCGCTTGCGGTGGTCCAGTTCCTCCGCTGCCCGCTCCACCTCGCTCAGCCGCTCCCGGAGCGCTGCCTGTGCCTGTTCCAGGTCGGCCTCCGCAGGCACCTCCAGCGCTTCTCCCAGGACGACGGTGATGTGGCTGAAAGGAAAGGGAACCACGTAGCGGTCCCAGCGGGGAATGCGCAAGCCGGTGGCGGTGAAGGCCGCGGCAGGGACGATGAGCGCCCCGGCCTTGCGGGCGATGAAGACCACACCGCGCTTGGGCTCGTGGGAGGGCCCGTCGGGGCCATCAGGGTTGAGGTACAGGCTGCGCCCTCGCTTCATCTGGCGGATCAGCGCCAGCAGGCGACGGGCGGCCACCATCGAATCGGCGTCCATCGAGATCGCGAAAGGGGTCGCCGCCAGCCGCTGCGCCCACACGCTCAACACCGCTCCCCTTGGATCGTCAGGCACGACCAGGACGTACTGGCTGGCACCCTCCTCGGCAGCGATGTACCCCGTGAGCATCATCGTCATCCCGTGCCAGGCGGCGATGATCAGGGGGCGACCGGCGTCATGCACCTGGCGGACGTGCTCCCGCCCGCATACCTGGTAGCGGGCGGTGCGCCAGACCAGCCCGGCGTACGTGGCCAGTCCCCAGCCCTGGACGCGGTGAAAAGATGTGGCCTTCACGTTTCTGTGCTCAGCGCAGCAGGCCGTAGGCAGCCCGGGCCAGACCGAAGGAGACGTAGCCGCCGGTCAGCACGAGCCAGACCAGTTGGGGGGAGAGCCAGATCGCCAGCACGGCCGCGGCAGCGAGCCCGGCTAGGCTCACCCAGCGCCGGCGAAAGACGGAGGCCAGCGCCGGGTAGCGCACCCGGCTGGCCATCAACAGCGCCAGAACCACCGTCAGCGCCGGGAAGGCGCTGGCGGGAATCAAGCGGTGATCGTACGTACGGTTGGAGAGCACGCATAGCGCCAACGTCGCCCCGGAGGTAGAAATGGTGAGCCCCATACTCTCACTGTGGGATCCCTTGGCCGGAAGAAGGTTGAAACGGGCCAGTCGAAAGACCCCGCCGATCATGTAGCACATGCACGCGGCCCAGATGATGGCCGGGCGGATGGACAACGGCTGCAAATATTGGTAGACCAACACGCTGGGCGCCACCCCAAAGGTCACCACGTCCACCAGCGAGTCCAACTGGAGGCCGAAGGTGCTGGCTACCCCCAGGAATCGTGCCACCCCACCGTCCAGTGCATCCAACAGGTAGCCGGCCAGGATGCAGGCACCCGCCATCGTCAGCTCGCCGTTCATCACCAGCAGCACCGCTGAGAAGGCGCACACCAGGCCGCTGAAAGTGATCAGCGATGGCACCGTCCTCCGCAATGATGACCATGAGTCGTTCACGTGACATCTCCTCCCTTCCATCGCGCGATCACCGTGACCCCCGCGCGAGCCCGGTCTCCCACCCGCACGACCGGCTCCATTCCCGGCGGCAGGTACAGGTCCACCCGCGATCCGAACTTGATCAGCCCCAGCCGCTCTCCCCCCCGCAGTTCCTGGCCGGCCTGCACCCAGGCTTCGATCCGGCGAGCCAGGATGCCAGCAACCTGCTTGACCAGCACCCTTCCATAACGGCTCTCCAGGCCGATCAAGTTGTGCTCGTTGGCCTCCGACGCCTCCGGTCGGAAGGCCTGCAGGAACCGTCCTGGGACGTGCGCCACCAGCGCCACCCGGCCTTCGAGCGGTGCCCGGTTGACGTGTACGTCGAGCAGCGACATAAAGATGCTGATCTTTAGCCCTTCCCCTTGCAGGAAATGCGGTTCGTGCGCCTGTGCCACAGCCATCACCCGCCCATCGGCCGGGGCCAGCACCAGCCCCGCACCTGCTGGCGGCGTGCGCCGCGGATCGCGGAAGAAGTAAGCGAGCAGCGCCACGAGGGCGCCTAACAGCCCCGCCAAGAGGAAGGTGGTGGGGCCAGGCCAGACGGTCGCCGCGACCAGGGCCAGGACAAGGGGAATCCCTGCCACGATCAGCTCCTTCTCGGCGCCACGGGCCAGTCGGAGGGGGCAACCTGCTGGAGAATCCTGCATTCTGGAATTATAGCAGGGTTTTGACTTCTGGGAAAGTTGTAATATACTGGCTGAAAGGGTCACGATAGCGAGCTGCATGAGTAGGTAGCCATGCCGACGAACCTTCCCCCGGAGTGCCTCGAGGCAGAAGAGCGATACCGCGCCGCCACATCGCCTGAGGAGAAAATCACGCGCCTCGAGGAGTGGATCAGCACCATCCCCAAGCACAAGGGGACCGACAAGCTGAGGGCTGACCTGCGGAGACGGCTCTCTAAACTGAAGGCCGCGTCTCACACCCGCAAGGGCGCCGGCAAGCAAACCTCTGCCTTCCACATTGACAGGGCAGGTGCAGGGCAGGTAGTCCTGGTGGGGCCTACCAACGTGGGAAAATCCGCCCTCGTCGCGGCGTTGACCAACGCCGCCCCCGAAGTGGCGGATTACCCGTTCACGACCTGGACGCCCACCCCTGGCATGATGCCGGTAGAGGGCGTCCACATCCAACTGATAGATACCCCCCCTCTGAACAGGGGGGCTGTAGAGCCAGAGCTGATAGACCTGATTCGCAGGTCCGACCTCATCCTGCTGGTGGTGGATCTGCAGACGTACCCGATTGAGCAACTCGAGGACACGATCGCGCTCCTGCACGAACACCGTATCGCGCCCCGCCATCTGCAAGAGCGCTACACCGAGCCAGGACGCCTGACCTTCATACCGCTACTGGTGCTGGTCAACAAGAACGACGACGAGAGTTCAGACGACGACTTGGAGGTCCTGCGCGAATTGCTGGGGGACGAATGGCCGTTGCTCCCTGTCTCGGCGGCCACGGGCCGCCACTTCGAACGGCTGAAGCAGGCGGTGTTCGAGCGGCTGGAGATCGTCCGCGTCTACTCCAAGCCGCCCGGACAAGCGCCCGATCTCAGCGCGCCGTTCGCGTTGAAGAAAGGGAGCACCGTAGCGGAGCTGGCGGGCAAAGTCCACCAGGATTTCCTCAAGAATCTGAAATCGGCCCGCGTGTGGGGCAGCGCCGCTTATGACGGGCAGATGGTGAGCCGGGACTATGTCCTCCAGGACGGCGACGTCGTGGAACTGCGCATTTAGCAGGCGGCCAGGTCTCACGACTACAAGACGGACGGCGCACCTCATCAGGAGATGCGCCGTACTCGTTTGGTCCGGCTATCCTACGGGAACTCTAGCGAGTTCCTCGGAGGCGATGCCGGACCGAGGATGCAGAGTAACTATCCATAGGCACCACCTCCTCCGTTTCAGGATACCTATATTATCACCCAAAACGGTGGCCTTGTCAAATCACGCCACACCTGATGGTCGCACTACTGTTTCTCGTACGGCGTCCCGTCGGCCGCCGGCGCCCTGGAGCGCCCGACGAGCCCGGCCAGCACGATCATCGTCGCCAGATAGGGCGCCATGCCGAGCAGGTCAGGCGGCACACCCACCTGCAGGATGGCCAGTTTCTCCTGCCACGAGTCGAAGAAGCCAAAGATCAGCGACCCGACGAACGCCGTCGGCGCGTTCCAGTTGCCGAAGATCATCGCCGCCAGGCCGAGAAAGCCCTTGCCGGCGGTCATTCCCTCGTTGAAGCGACCCGCCGCGCCGATGCTCATGTACGCGCCGGCCAGCCCGGCGATCATCCCGCTGATGAACACGTTGACGTAGCGCGTCCTGAACACGTTGATCCCTAACGTGTCGGCCGCCCGGGGGTGCTCGCCCACCGCCCGCGTGCGCAAGCCCCAGCGGGTGTAGTACATCACAAAGTACGTCGCTCCTATGAGGATGAACAGCAAGTAGATGATGGGGCTTTGGCTGAACAGGAGCGGCCCGATGATCGGAATCCTCCACAGGCCCGGGATGCTGACCGCACTGATCGCCGGCCCAGGCTGGTTCAGTTCCTGGTAGAGGTTCAGCACCGCCCGCTGCAGGTAACTGGTGAGCCCCAGCGCCAGGATGATGATCCCGGTCCCACTGACGACCTGCGACACCTTGAAGCGGATGGACAGCACCGCGTGCAGGGCCGCCAGGAGCCACCCGGTCAGAATCCCGGCCAGCAGGCCGACGACCATGCTCTTGGTCACGCTGGCAAAGATGACCGAAGTGAACGCCCCCACCAGCATCATGCCCTCGATGCCGATGTTGACCACGCCCGACCGCTCACTCCAGATACCGCTCAGTGCCGCCAGTGCAATCGGCGTGGCCCGCACCAGACTGCTGACCAACATGCCGGTCAGATTGATGGACTTGTCCCGGCTGGCCCACACGAGAAAGGCGACGATGCTGATAGCAGCCACCAGGACAACCACCAGGTTGACACGCCTGAAGCCCTGGACAAACTGCCAGACCATGGCAACGGCCACCAAACCCCCGAGCACGTAGAGCGCGATCGAGGTGGAAAAGACCAGGTCAGGCGCTGCGATCGTCACGCCTCCTCGCTGGCTGGCCAGCGCAAACGTGGACTGCTGGCCCGCCGTGCCCCGTGATAGGACGAGGATCAGGATTGCCAGCACCAGCAGCAACCCACCAAGGATGTACTCTTTGGCGCTGCGGCCCGCCTTGGGAACCTGATTCAACTGTTTCATTGGCATTTCCCTCTCGGATGTACTCATCCGCCCTATGCACTCCAGCCGCGCTGGATCATGCGCTCCTCAGCGCGCGCCGCCTTCAGCCGGTAGAGGCCACGGATGATCTCAGGCGCGGCGACGAAGATGATCACCATGCCTTGCACGATGCGGATCATCTCGACCGGGACCTCGGCCACCGACTGCATGCGCGCCGCCCCTGCCCGCAGGAAGCCGAACAGCAGCGAGGCGAGCACCACGCCGACGGGATGGCTGTTGCCCAGCAGCGCCAGCGCGATCGAATCGAACCCGTAGCCGGTCGAAAAGGCTCTCACCAACCGGTGGTCCAGGCCCAACACCTGGTTCGTGCCGGCCAGCCCCGCCAATGCCCCACTGAGCGCCATGGTCAAGACGATGATGCGCGTGATGCTGACGCCCGCGTAGCGCGCACCGCGGGGGTTCGCGCCGACCATGCGAATCTCAAAGCCGTACTTGGTCTTCCACAGGAACCAATACACCAGCGCCGCCAGCGCCAGGGCCAGGAAGAAACCCACATGCAGGCGCATCGGGCGCGGGAACAGCGCTGGCAGGTACGCGCTTGGTTTGATCTCCGGCGTGATGGGAAGCCCATCGGGACGGGCCATCAGCCCCGGTTGCAGGAGAAGATCGGTCAGCCGGAAGGCGACATAGTTCATCATGATCGTGTTGATCACCTCGTGCGCCCCAAAGCGCGCCTTCAGGAAACCCGGGATCGCCCCCCACAGCGCGCCGGCCAGCGCACCTGCCAGCAGCGCCAGCGGCAGGTGGACGTACCAGGGCAGGCCGGAGATGGCATAGCCCACGTAAACCGACGCCAGCCCGCCCACGAACAGTTGTCCTTCAGCGCCGATGTTGAACACGCCGCCACGGAAGCCCAGCGCCAGCGCCAGCCCGGCAAAGATGTAGGGGGCTGAGGTCACCAGGCTCTCGCTGAACGGCCGCAGCGCCTCCAGCAGATCCCTGGACTCGCCGGTCCTGCGCAGCGTGCCGATGGCCTGGACAATCGTGGCCGGGTTGCCAAAACTGCCCTCGAACATCGCGACGTAGGCGTTGCGGATCGTCACCCACGTCGTCGAGAGGGCAGCCAATGGACTGTGAAACAGGTTCTTCCACGCCGCCAAGACCACGGGGCTCGACGCCGCAATGATGACCGCCCCGATGACCAGCGCGGTAAACACGGCCAGCGCAGGCACCAGCAGTGACTGGAACACGCCCCTTCTGACCAGGACCCGTTGAAGGTCAATGCCCTCAGGTGCGGGTTCAACCGGGGCCTGGGCTGTCTGGGATGATTTCGTCTCGTCGTTCAACGGAGTCTCCTTTCTGAATCAAAGCGACCGCTCCCCGCCCCGTCTCGGGGCGGGTCTCTACGCAGCGACCTGGACGGCTGCTTCTTCCTTGACCCCCGCCATGAGCAACCCCAACCGCTCCCTGGTCGCCTCCTGAGCACCCAGCAGCGCGACGATCTCCCCCTCGTACATCACGGCAATGCGGTCGGAAAGGCTCATGACCTCGTCCAGTTCGGGGGACACCAGGAGCACCGCGCATCCGTCGTCTCGCTTCTCGACGATCCGCCCATGAATGTACTCGATCGAGCCCACGTCCAGCCCGCGCGTCGGTTGCGAAGCGATCAACAACTTGATCGGGCGGGAGAATTCACGCGCGACGATCACCTTCTGCTGATTGCCTCCCGAAAGATTGGAGACCGGGACGAAGATGCTGGGCGTGCGCACGTCGAACAGTTTCACCCGCTCTTGCGCCGCCTTGTCAATCTCGCGTGGTTGCATGACGATGCCCCTGGCGAATGGCGGCACGTAGTACGTGTTCATGACCAGGTTGTCTTGCACCGGGAACGGCAACACCAGTCCATCCCGCTGGCGATCTTCCGGCACGTGCGCAGTCAAAACTTCCGTGATGGCCCGCGGGGTGGCGTGCGTCGTATCTTGCCCCAGGATGGTCACCTGGCCGCCTTCCACCCGTCGCAGGCCGGTCAACGCCTCCACCAACTCGGTCTGGCCGTTGCCCTGCACCCCCGCAATGCCCAGCACTTCACCAGCCTGTACCTGCAGGGAGACGTCGCGCACGGCGAGCGAGCCGCGGTCGTCCCGCACGCGCAGGCGCCGGACGTCCAGCACCACCTCGCCCGGTTGCGCGGGCTTCTTGTCTACAATCAGGATGACCTCGCGCCCCACCATCATCTTCGCCAATTGTGCTTCGGTGGTCTCCGCCGGCGTCGCACTGCCCACGACTCGCCCGCTCCGCAGTACCATAATGCGGTCAGCGATGGCCAGCACCTCCTTGAGTTTGTGCGTGATAAAGATCACCGATTTGCCCTGGGCCACCAGCGAATGGATGACCTTGAACAACTCCTCCGCCTCCTGGGGCGTGAGCACGGCCGTCGGCTCGTCAAAGATGAGAATGTCGGCCTCACGGTACAGGATCTTGATGATCTCTACGCGCTGCTGGACGCCGACGGGCAGGTCCTCGACCACCGCGTCCGGGTCCACCGCAAGGCCGAAGCGGGACGAGATTTCGCGGATGCGTGCGGCCGCGGCCTGCCGGTCGAGCACCACGCCGCCCTTGATGGACTCGACGCCCAGCATGACGTTCTCGGTTACGGTAAACACCGGCACCAGCATGAAATGCTGGTGCACCATCCCGATCCCCTGGCGGATGGCGTCATTCGGATCGTGGATCTCTGCTTTGGCGCCGCGGACGATGATTTCGCCTGCGTCGGGGGTGTACAGGCCATAGAGGATGTTCATGAGGGTAGTCTTGCCTGCGCCGTTCTCACCCAGGAGAGCCAGGATTTCGCCTTCGTTGAGCGTCAGGTCAATGGCATCGTTCGCCAACACGCCGGGGAATGCTTTGGTCACACCGCGTAATTCCAGGACTGGGGGCATTTCGCTCGCTCCTTAATGATCAACTCTGCTCCCGGCCCCCGTCCCCGGGGGCCGCCCGCCCCGAGGACGGGGCGGCGAGCACTCCGCAGATTCCTGCCAGGGCGGTGCCAGGACAGCCGTCCTGGCACCGCTTGACTCATCCATTCAGGTTCCGCACTCGCTCCGTCCGGTCGGTTTAGTACAGGCCGGTGGGGCAATGCTGCGGGTAGGAGATGCAGCCGGTGTCCTTGATCTCGCCGGAGATGATCTTGGCCTGCAGCTCCTCGATCTCAGCCTTCAACTCAGCCGGAACAGCGCTGTCCAGGTCGTGATACGGGGCAATGCCCACGCCGCCGTTCGCCAGGTCGCCGACGTAGGTGCCGCAGCCCTTGAAATTGCCTTCTATCGTGTCCTTGATCACGGCATAGCAGGAGGTGTCCATATTCTTCATCACGCTGGTCAGGATCACGTCCTGGACGCCCGTCAGTGAGACGTAGCCGTCCGTATCCACCCAGATACCGTAGCCGCCGCGCTCGCGGGCCACGTCGAAGCCGGGCGTGCCGATCAGGCCGCCGACGGGGATGAAGATGTCCGCGCCCTCGTCGAACAGCGACTCGGTGGCTTCCTTGCCCTTGGTCAGGTCCATAAAGTCGCCGGTAAAGAGCCCCTCGCCGGTCTCGTTGTCCCAACCGATGAGTACCACGCTGGTGCCGTGGACTTTGTTATAGTACTCCATGCCCTTCTGAAACCCGACGCCGAAATAGGTGACGGTGGGGATCTTGGCTCCGCCAAAGTACCCGATCTTGCCGGTCTTGGTCATCCCGGCCGCCAGGTAGCCGGCCAGGAAGGCCGCCTGGTCCGTCTTGAAGACCTGGCCTTCCACGTTGGGGACGCACTCCTTGTTCCCTACCACCCCCTCAGGCACTCCGAACGGGTCGGGGTACGAGTAGTCCACGATGGAGAACTTGATGTCCGGGTACTGGGCGGCCACCTTGGCCAGGTCACCGCCCAGGAAGAACCCGGCGGCGATGACCAGGTCGTAGCCCTGGCTGGCGAACTCGGTCAGGTTGGCCTCGTACTGGGTCGCTTCGTCGGACTGGATGAACTTGACCTCAACACCGAATTCCTGCGCCGCGCGCTGGATGCCTTTCCACTGGGTGGTGTTAAAGCTCTGGTCGTCAATGCCGCCCGTGTCAGTGCAGAAGCCGACGCGGAACTTGGCGGCTGGCGGCTCCGTCGGAGCGACCTCCGCGGGAGCCACGGTCGTCGGTGCAGGGCCACCACACGCCGCCAGCAGCGCCACGGCGATCAACAGACTGACAATCGTCAAAAGTGACTTACGCATTTCGATTCTCCTCCCATACGCATGTGGTAACAAAGTTGGTTTACGTCTACTGGGGAAATCGGATTACGGTATCTGCTCGATACGCTCACCTCCTTTCGCTTGCACCCCTCTATTATAACCAAAATGGCAATAAAGACAAGCAAGCGTTCCCCCGCCTCATACTCAGACCTGACAGGTCGCGGACGCGGCGCGTCCGACCGAGACCTGGCAGGTCTGCAGGTCTCCAGCCGGATGTTAGTGCTCGCTCCTTTCGCGCCGGGCCAGGTGCGCCGGCTCCAGGCTCTCGACTTCGCCGCTGAAGATGCCGGTCAGACCAACCTGGGGGTCGAGCCCGCGTGCCTTGCGCGCTTCACAGATCTGGCATTCCTCCGGGCAGCCGCCGAAGCGAGTGTCCTCGGGTTCCACGTACCTGGCGATCACCCCTTCATAGTTCCGGAAGACCACCGTGCGCTCGTTCCTGCTCAACACGTAGCACGGGCCGACCGGCGTTTTCCCGCCGCCGCCCGGCACGTCCACGATGAACTGCGGCACGGCAAAACCAGAGGTATGTCCCCGCAGGTGCTCGACGATCTCGATGCCCTTGCCGACCGAGGTGCGGAAGTGGGCGATGCCCTGCGACAGGTCACACTGGTAGAGGTAATAGGGACGCACGCGGTTCTGCACCAGTCGTTGCACCAACTCCTTCATGACGTACGGGCAGTCGTTGACTCCCTTTAGCAGCACGCTCTGGTTGCCCAGCACGAAGCCCGCGTCCGCCAGCCTGGCCAAAGCAAGCCGGGATTCGGGCGTGATCTCTTTGGGGTGGTTGAAGTGCGTGTTGATCCACACCGGCGGGTACTTTTTCAGCACGTTCAGCAACTCGTCGGTGACCCGCTGCGGCAGCACCACCGGTATACTCGTGCCGTAGCGCACGATCTCCACGTGGGGGATCTCGTGTAGCCGGGCCACGATGTACTCCAGCCGCTCGGTGGACAGCGTGAACGGATCGCCGCCGCTCAGCAGCACGTCGCGCACGCCCTGGGCCTCCCGCACGTACGCGATCATCTCGTCAATCTGCGCTTGCGAGCGTGGCCTGTCCGTCTCGCCGGCGATGCGCCGCCGCGTACAGTGGCGACAATACATCGAGCACTGGTCGGTGACCAGGAACAGCACCCGGTCCGGGTAACGGTGAGTAAGCCCGGGCACGGGCGAGTCCACGTCCTCGTGCAGCGGGTCAGCCATGTCCTCGGCGCTGATCTGCGTCTCGAGGATCGTCGGCACCGCCCGCATCCGAATCGGACAGGTGGGGTCGTCGGGGTCCATCAGGCTGGCGTAGTAAGGAGTGATGGCCATGCGCAGCTTGTTCAGCGACTTTTCGATGACCTCCTTCTCCCCGTCCGTCAGGTGGATCACCTGGCTCAGTTCGGCGACGGTCGTGATGCGGTTGGCCACCTGCCAATGCCAATCGTTCCACTGCGCCTCGTCTACGTTCTTCCACACAGGGACACTTTGATAAGGTCTTCTTTCCATCACAATTTCTCTTTCGCTACTGCTCGAGCGCTTCCCACTTCTCGGTGAAGTGGATGCCCAACTGTTCCAGCTCTGCCAGGACCGCTTCGTAGATTTCGGGAATCACCGGCGTGTGGACACCGGCCAGGTTGATCTTCCCCTGCAAGATCAGCTTGACGCCGATCGCCGCCGGCAGGCCGACTGTCCGCGACATGGAGGTGTCGCCGTGCGGAATCCCAAAGTCAACCATCGTTGAGGTAATCCTCTTGCGGTGGGGCAGGCTTTCCAGCCTGCCATTGTGGGGCAGGCTTTCCAGCCTGCCATTGTGGGGCAGGCTTTCCAGCCTGCCACTGTGGGGCAGGCTTTCCAGCCTGCCACTGTGGGGCAGGCTTTCCAGCCTGCCACCGTTGGGATACTCGGCAATGAGTTCGTGCTGCAAAATCAGCAGATCCCGTTCCCCCTCTTCGTACTGCATCTTCTCCAGCATGCGCGCGGTCAGGATGTCTATCGGCGCGCCTGCCCGCAGCGGCAACGGATCGTTGCTCAAGAGACCCAGCCATTCCAGATTATATATGACTGGCGAATCTTGCGCAACTTTCAGGTAAGCGGCCAGGTCCTGCTTGAGATTGCCAGTGCTCCCGATGAGCCTGGCCGTGAACTGGGCAAAAGTCAACCCGGCGATGTCGTCCCGCTTTCGCTCGTCGAGCAGACCTAGGTCTGCGATCTTCCGCAGCGTCGCGCACCACCCCACGTTGCGCAGCGTGCCGCGGAACATGCTCCTGGCTGTGGTGATGCCGTAAGTCTTCATGTAGGGCAGGCTGTCCCGGTTGGGATAGCCCTCGAAATCCATCATCTTCCCGTCAACTTCCACGGGCACAGTCCAATAGTGGTCGAACAGCGTCTCACCGGGGACGAACACTTCCTGGCCATCCTTCAGATAGTGAGCCGAGTTCTTGCCCGCCAGGAGCACCCCCCGGGGGCTCCAGGAGAACTTGTAGCCAAAGGGATTCGTGTTGGCCTCCGGCGCGGGCAGCCCGCCGCACCAGGAGGTGAAACCGGTGATCTCTCCGCCGTCGCGCTGCACGCGGTGGATGACCTTCATGGCGGTCATGTGGTCAATACCAGGGTCCACGCCGATCTCGTTCAGCAGGATGACATGCGCCTCCTTCGCGGCCCCGTCTAGCTTGGCCATCGGCTCTTTGACGTAGGACGTGGTGACCATGTGTTTGCGGTGCTTGACACACAGCCTGGCGACCATCGGGTGATAGACGTAAGGCAAGAGGCTGACAGCCAGGTCGGCCTGGCGGATCAGATCCTCCACGGCCGCCTCGTCGTGCACGTTCACCTGGCGAGCCTCCCCCTGCGGATGGCCCTGGATGATGTCCTGGGCCTTGCTCACGGTACGGCTGGCCACGGTCACGCGAAAGTCTGGCTGGTCCAGCAAATAGCGGGCGTGCGCACCCGCCACCAGGCCAGCGCCAAAAACGACAACCCTTTTCATCTCATATCCTCCTCAATCGCGACCTGCTATTTGCTATTTGCTATTTGCTATTTGCTATTTGCTATTTGCTACATGAGTTGCTCGATATAGCGATAATCCGGCGTCAGTTCGCCCTGGTGGGCAATCACGGCCCGCTTGATCTCCGGCGGCAGCGCCAGGTGCTCGAATGGCGCCGAAAAGTCAGCCTTTGCGATGGCCGGAATGAACGGCGTGAGCACCCGGCTAAAGTCCGCCGAAGCGTCCCGCGGCAATTCGCTCGGCAGGATGTCCACCGCCATCACCACCGGCCCTTCTCCTGCGTAACCTTCGGTCACTTCACCGGTGAAGGGGTGATAGACGAAGACGGGCTTGTCCGCCTCGGTGCAGTGGACGGTACATTCGATCGCTCCCCCAATGTCGCAACTGATGTCGCCGATAACCCGCAGGCGGGGTTGGCCCACGCTGTACAGTTGCTTGAGACATTCGTTCGTGATGAGCCTGGGGTATTTCTCTTCCCAGTAGATGCAGTTTACGACCATCGTCAGGTAGGGCACGTAACTCTCGAACCTGCCCCGGTACTTTTCGGGGTGCTGGTAGTAATCCTGCAACTCGAAGCGCGCCCCTGGCAGGACGGGCTCATTCGTGTGCTCCTCCTTGAACACTGCCTTGTAAATCACGTTCGTCGCATGATCCGGGCGCTCGACGAGAGAGGCAATCTCCTGGGGTTCTACCTCCACAATAGGTAGAAGGTCGAGGATCTCCCAGACTCCGCGCGCGACGTTCCCATACCCGGCAATGCCACAGATCAAGGGCGTCACCGGCTCGGGGAGGCCCTCGACTTTGAGCCTCTCACCCACCTCCGAAACGGCTTCTTTCACCCTGGCCAGGTCTGTGTACTCGTACGTGTGGCAGAGCTGGCTGAAAGGATTGGGCATCCCTTCCCACTCCAGCCGCCGTCCCAGCGCCCACAGCGTCTCGACCATGCCGGCCAGGCCCGCGTGCCGTCCGAAAAAGATCAGCCGCCGCCCGGTCCCGTTGGTGATCTTTTCGTAATCAATCAGCGTGCACCCCAGTTCCAGCATCCTCCTGAGCATGGGCATGTTGTAGGGCTGGCCCTTGACGACGTGGGCAAAGAAGACGTAAGCTTTCCCCGGCTCGAACAAGTCCTCCGGCATCTCTTTCACCGCCAAGACGACCGGACAGGCCGAGAGGTCTTCCTGCACGATCGCGCCCGCCTGGGCGAACTCCTCTTCTGAAAAGACCCGGATAGGGGAAGGTTGCACCCGGACTTCGATGCCGTGTCCTTCCTTGAGCCGCCTGGCGTCCTCTGGGGTCACCGGGGTGCGGCGTTCCCAGCGGCTCTTGTCCTCTCGACGAATTCCGATGCGCGCGTTCATTTCAACCTCCTTTCAATACAGATAAAGTGTGAGTAAACGTTATGGCTCCGACCCTAGCGCCGGAGACCAGTAATAGCTCAATTTGTAACTGCGAGCGATCATCAGCGTCTCAATGGAGCGAATACCAGGTATCAACCGGACTTGTTGCGCGACCAGGTTGGTGAGGTGCGGCAGGTCGCGACAAAAGACCTCGACAATCAAGTCGAAACGGCCCAATGTCATGACCAGGTAACTGACTTCTGGCAGCTCCACGATTGCCTTGGCCACCTGGTCCACCATGCCGGGCTCTACCGCCACGCCGAGGAGCGCCGGGGCCTGGAAGCCAAGCGCGTATGGATCCACGATCCCCACGCTGCGGATGATGCCCTGTTCGACGAGGTGCTGGTAGCGGGCACGAATGGTCGTTTCAGACACGCCGGCCTGCCCGGCGATGTGGGTGAAAGGGGCCCTGCCATCCTCCTGCAGGGTCTGAAGAATGAGCCTATCCAGTTTGTCCATGGGACTCCAGAAGCTTGGGGATGCCTGATTCCGGTGAGTTTGAATATCAACGTCCAATTCCTATTTTACCACAGAATTCGATCTTTGACAAGGATTTTGCTTTGCTTTTCATACATCATGAAGCGCCTGCGGGTCGTGCCTTCAAGGCGCAGCCATGCGCTATCTTGCCAGAGGCGGTGCTTTGAAGTACAATAGGCTACAGAATGATTCCTTCGACTTCGCCTCACGCCGAGACAACGCACCGCCTGTCCTGGATAACGGGACTGGGTTGCGGCCTCCTCTTTGGCCTGGCCTCTGGGCTCACCTTCTGGGGACACGACGCGCAGGTGCTGGCCCGTTCGAGCGCCGAGCTGGCCTGGGCCAAGTTGGAGATAGGGTTGCCCCTCGTAGTGCTAATCAGCGTGGTCACCGGCGCGCTGGCAGGGAGAAGCACAAAAGCCGGTACATGGGTGGGAGCATGGATGGTCAGCGGCGTGCTGGTCGGGCTCATCGTCGGCGGGATGCCGTTTGCCAGCTACAACCTGGCGACCTGGATCGCTGAACCGCGCCTGCGAGGGGTAAACGTCTATCCGATGGAGCCCGCCGGCGTGGCGCGCATGATCTTCGTCGCTATCACGACGGGCTGTACGTGGTCTGCGGCGGGCCTCGTGAGCCATCTCCTGGTGGAGCAAGCGCGAGGCGCAGCCTCACGGACAGGACGAACGGAGCGACGGTCGTGGATGGCGCTCCTGTTGTGCCTGCCCATGGCGCTGCCGGCCGGGCTGATCGGCGACGACATCACCAATCGCCCGCTGCGCACCGGGCTGCAGGCAGTGTATGAAACCATCTCCTCCACTGGCCCTCGTGGTGACGTGAGCACTGGCGACGCAAGTCCCTACCGTGACCTGTTTTCCCCGTCCGCCCACTATACGCTGCACCTGGTGGGCTATCGCCTGGAGACGCCAGCACAGGAGACGGTTGACGTCGCCTTCGACAACGGATTCGTCGTGCGCTGCCAGGTTTCCGGCCGCACGCTGGACGATTGTGCTCCTGCATCACCTCATTTCGAGGCCTGGATGGATGGCCTGATCCAGGAGACACTGCAAGGAGAGCCAGGCGCAGAGCTGGCTCCCCAGGCTGAGCGCGTGTCCGTGAGCGCAGCCACGCGCGAGTGGCTTGCTTCACAGCGCGAGGTTATGGGCGAGCGCTACGCCATCGCCAGAGACGCGCAGCGCGGCGGCTGGGTCATTATGTCGGCCCGTTTCGACACTGGCTACGTCCTCACCTGCTATTTCTATGGAACTCCGTCAGTGGTTCTGGACCATTGCAGCGGGGCACCCTAAAGCATTGAAATTCTTGCGCCATGACTTTAACACTGCGAGGATGGCAAAGCGACCTGAAGGCTGACCCCATTCCCTGGCTCTTGGAGCGGGAAAACCCATCGGCCCGCTACCTCACACTGCGTCACCTGCTGGATAGCAGTGAATACGATTCCCAGGTTGCAGAGGCGCGGGCGGACATCCTGGCCTGGCCGCCGGTGCGCGAAATCCTGGCGCTGATGGATCCGGTGGACTTCTGGGGGCGGGCCGACAGGCCCTTCTACGGCGGCGCAGTAAGTACGCACGCCACGCTCAATCTTCTCGCCGAGCTAGGGCTATCTCGCACTCCACAACTGGAAGCCGCCTGCCAGAATCTCTTCGAGCACGGCCAGCATACAAGCGGCGGTTTCACCTACGATGGCACGCCCGGCCGCATTCTGCTCTGTTACACTGGCAACGCGATCCGCACGCTTGTCGCCTTCGGCTACCGGGGCGACCCACGCCTGGAGCACGCGCTTGATTACCTGGTCGCACGCTCCACCGCACCCGCTGGCCTGACGTGCCCCTACGTGGACGGGGAGGAATGCCAGTGGGGCATCACCAAGGCGCTAGCGGCCTTCGCCGCGCTCTCCGTCGCCGACCGCACTCCCGAGCGGATGCAGGCAGTGAAGGCGCTGTCCCGTGCGGCGCTCGACTACGAGTTCGACTTCGAAGGCCGCGATGCTCGTTGGCTCAACTTCGGCTTTCCCCTCGACTACCAATCCGACCTGGTCGAACTGTGCGATGCCCTGGCACGTCTCGACTACGACCTCGACCCACGTTTCCAGCGGCTGTTCGACATCGTGCTGGCCGCCCAGACCGCTGGCGGGCGTTGGGTCAAGCGCTACGGCACGCGGGCGCTCCAGGTGGAAGAACGGGGACAACCCGGCAAGTGGATCACCATCCGCGTGCTGCGCGCGCTCAAGCACAGGCAACAGACCCTCGTGCAGGCCGAACAGGCCAGGTTGCGCAACAAGCCAAGCTGGTTCAATTGAGGTATTAGACCCCGCGACCAGCTTCGATGAGCGCCTTGAGATTGGCCAGGCTCCGCCGGATCGCGCGGCGGGTGGAGGCGCGCCCTCCCAGTGCATCACCCAGGCGACCGAGGAATCCACGCGGTTGGTACTCCCAGACGAGCGTAAAGCGGGTGCCACCGCCCACTGCGCTAACCTGCCAACTCTCAGCGCCGCTGCCAAATGGGCTGGAGGGCGCGGCATCAATCACCCGCAACGTCGAATTGTGGGGGAACTGAAATTCGGCGTATTCAGCATCCCAGCTAAAGAGGAACCTGCCCGAACGGCCGGCGTCAACACGCAGCAAAGTGCCCCGGCGCATCGGCTCGGACGTAAGCAACTCCGCGCGCACCACCCGTTCGTCCCATTTAGGCCAGCGAGTGACGTCGTGGCAGAAACGAAACACATTCGCCGGCGCCGCTGCGATCTCGATATGCTCTTCAATACGGGCCATTTCTCCTGATTCCCCCCTTTTTCTGTCTTTACCCCACTAAGTTTTCGCCCGAACCTGAGCCCCCCCCACCAGTTGCCCCACCCGTTCCTGGTAGAACACGAAGAAAGCCGCGGTCAACCCCGTAGCGATACACCCATTGCCCAGGATGCCAACCAACAGGGACCAGGAATCGCCGGATGGAAGCGACCAGACGAACCCAAGCCCCTGATAGATCAGCACCACGAGCAAAATCAGGCCCACCACGGAGGGGAATTGCGTATGGATCAGCAGGATGCTCTCCCAGATGGCCCGCAGTAGCCCGCGTCCACCGAGCAACACGCCGGGTACGACAAACAATAGATGCAGAATCGCGTAACTGCCCACCCCGATCCCTAACGACCAAACCAGAAACCCCAGCAACGGTACAAGCGCCACGCTTGCTCCGACCAGCAGCATCCACAGCGGGACGAGCACCACCCCGACCATCAACACACCGGCAGCAAACAAGAAGACGCGGATGAACTTCCCTGAACTGCTGCTCTCCTCGACGACCGGGTCTGCTACTTCGACCTGGCTCAGGGCAGGCTCCTCGACTCCACTCGGGACAGGCGCCGCGGTCCGCTTGAGGGCAAGCTTTTGCTGGTCGGGGGAGCGCATCGCTCGGACCCAGCGCGCCAGGCTGTTCAGATATAGGAACCCCAATGCCAGGCCAACAGGAACCAGTACGCTCCCCCACGCCATCACGGCCAGCACACTCGTGGTCAACATCACGTGGGGCTGACCCAACGGCGAGAGCGCCCCCGGCGCGTGCTGGGCCAGCAGGCTGGGCACATTGAGCAGCGGCAGTGCACTGAGAAGTGAAAACAGGTTAGACTGCTCGCCCAACTGCTTCAGCATTTGTACCGCCTGCGTAACCTGATCGATCGTCTTTGGATCGGGAGCAGACTGCGCCAGCAAGAAGGCGGCGAATTGCTCCACCAGTGGAGCAATGGAAACCCGCGGCCCCAGCCACAGAAAAAGGTCTATCAACACCGGCAAGACGATCAATCCCAGATGCCGTCCGACCATCTCGAACCCGGCCGCCAGGCTGCCAACCACGCCTAGCGGGCGGGCCGATTTTTCTTGCGTCGTTGCATTACTCATCATCAACCTATTCTACCACAGGTTGAGAGACTGGGAAACTGTACCGGGGCCCACCACTTGAGCACACGCAGTGCGCGCAGCGTGACCCACCTGCTCGGCCTTCCTGGATGGTCAATCCCCACTTCTTGTGCCCGTGGACTCACGAACTCTGAATCCCAGCGACCATCGGAGCGCCGCTTACCGAGTACCAATGCCACGGCAGCTTCCAGGCGCAGGTCGGGCGTGCACCCTGACCAGGCCAACGTTTCCAACGTTTCCAGGACATCGCTCTGGTAGCCGCGCGGGAAACCAAACTTGAGCCACTCGGGGCTGATGGCCTCCGCGCAGGGATAATTTGCCTGCGCCAGGTCATACCTGAGCATAAAGTCCACTCCACGCCGCATTGCGACTGTGACCGCAGGACTCCGCTGGTGGGAGGGTATCGCCGCCATCAGTCGCAGCAGCTTGACGATGCCCCAGGCGCACGGCAAATCACCGTTGTAGACACATGCATAGTCCATCGCAGCAGCGAACTCAACAGCGCGCTCCAGCCGTGGGTCAGGGGTGGGGCTGAGCCGCAAGAGCGCCCCGGCAAACAGGCCCTGCGCGCAGGTACGCACGCCGCTGTAGACGGGATGTTTGCTGGGGAAGGCGCCGTCGCCCCGCTGCATGGTCTGGAAGAGAAACTCGCACGCCCTGCGCACCAGCGGATGGTCGGGCTCGGCACCCAACTCAGCGAGCAGGAGCACCCACACGCCATGCGTGCGGACGTGCTCGTCGTCCAGAAGGTCCCAGTAATGAGGAGCAGAGAGTCTGTCCAGAATCGCCTGGACAGGTCCGTAATGCACTATGGCCGCCCGCGCCTCTTTGACCTCGGGATCGTCCGCGGATCGCCCCAGCAAGTCCTGCAGCGCAAAGAAGCGCACCGAGGGGTTGCCGGGCTGGAGGAGCCAGGAGAGCGTGCGGTCTACCATCTTACACTCCGCACATTGATTATAGCAAGGATTGCGCGAAAGTCAAACTCTCATTCGCCATCTGCCATTCCCCTTCGGAACCTTTCCAGCCACCCAAACGTCTTACACAATAGACCATACATACCTTCGCTACCACAGCGACCGGTCCTGTGGTATACTCACGCAACACGTGACACGCAATACGCGACACGTAACACGTGACACGCCTGATCTTGCAGGAGGACGTCCCGATGACAAGAAAAACCTTTTACAAAGCCGTGGCACTTGCCACATTGTTCACGCTGCTGCTGGGAGCCTGTGGCCCGAAACCCACCCCCACCCCCATCCCCACACCATTTCCCTATACCCCACCCCCACGTGGCACCGTCTCCCCCGTCGTCGTCCAGCGCACGCCGGAGCGGGGCGAGGAGCTCCCACCCAATGGAGCGATAGAACTGGTCTTTGACCGGGCTATGGACCACGCCTCTGTCGAGGCTGCCTTCCGCCTTAGCCCCGAAGTCAAAGGCGATTTTGCATGGACCGACGAACGCACCGTGCGCTTCAAGCCCGCCCGCGACCTCAAGCGCGATACCGAGTACCAGGCTGCGCTTGGCCCCCAGGCCAAAGCCGCCGACGGCAACCCGCTCGACGGAGCCTACCGCTTCCGCTTCCGCACCGTCGGCTACCTGGCAGTCGCCCAGGTCATCCCCGCGCCCGATACTCAGGACGTCGAGGCCAACAGCACCGTCACCGTTATCTTCAACCGCCCCGTCGTCCCGCTGACTGCGGTTAGCGATCCGGGCTATGCCAACCTCCCCCAGCCGCTCACGTTCGATCCAGCCGTCGAGGGCAGTGGCGAGTGGCTCAACACGTCCATCTACGTCTTTACCCCCCAGAAACCCGGTTTCTCGGAAGAAACCGGGTTTCTAAAGGGTGGGACGACTTACACCGCCCGCGTTGCAGCCGGCCTGACAGACACGACCGGCGGCGTACTGGCCGACGACTACGTCTGGTCGTTCTCCACCCAGCCACCCCAGGTCGTGTGGGTCTCGCCGTCCGAAGATGCCGCACTCGTCAGTGTGGACACTGCCATCCAGGTGACCTTCAACATGCCGGTTGACTGCCGTTCGGCTGCCCAGGCGTTCCGCCTGAGCGCAGCGCGGCGCTCTATCGCCGGCGCGTCCTCCTGCGTGAGCGAAACCCTGACCTTCACCCCCACCGAGCGCCTGGAGTTCGACATGGCCTACTCGGTACAGATGGAGACAGGCGTACAGAGCGCCAGCGGCGGCCGTGGGATGCGAGAAAGCTATGACTGGCAGTTTACCACCGTCCCCTTGCCGCGCATTGTCAACACGATTCCCTACGATGGCCAGCAAGACGCCTGGCCTTACACCGATTTTACGATCGCTTTCAACGCGCCCATCAACCCCAACACGGTGATGCCCAACCTGGAGATGACACCACCCCTCTCGCCGACACTCGTCTACACCTACTTTAACACCTGGGACAACAGTTTCGTGCTTGGCTTCGGCGCGAGAGCCTCTACCGATTACGTCGTGCACATTGGCCCGCACATTGCCGACCCCTACGGCAACACGACCGGGCAGGAGATGACCGTGCGCTTCCGCACCGCCGACCTTCCTCCCTGGGCCCAAATCCACGTGCCCGCCATGGTCGGTACGGCTGATGCCTACCAGCCGGCCCGCGTCGTCGTCGGCTACGTCAACGTCAAGCGGCTCGACCTGAGCCTGTACCGGCTTGACCTGGCGGGATTCCTCCGCGCCCAGCAGAACTGGTGGGAATACGAGCCAGCCCTTGCCCCGCTGCGCCAGTGGTCTGTGCCCGTCGCCGCTCCGCTCAACGAAACCGGGTATGCGGCGGTGGACCTGGCCGAGGGCGAGGGTACGTTGGAACCGGGACTTTACCTGGTGGACCTGCGTGCCTCGGGCGTAGAATACGACCGCTGGGGCCATCGCAAACTGCTGATCGTCTCCCGCTACAACCTGACGCTCAAGAAGAGCCAGGACGAGATGTGGGCCTGGGCAACCGACCTGGCGACTGGCCAGCCGGCGCAGTCCATCCAGTTGACAGCACTGGACGATACCGGCATCTCCCTCGGCACGGCGGCCACTGACGGAAATGGCCTGGCCCATTTCACCCTGCCGTACTCTTACTACGGTACGCTCTACGTGGTGGCACAAGAGCCCTTCGTGCTGGGTGGGACTGGCTGGGACTGGAGCACGGGCATCAGTCCCTGGGACTTTGGCCTGCAGGAGGAGTATCAGTACGGTACCCACCGCGCCCACATCTACACCGACCGGCCCATCTACCGGCCCGGCCAGACCGTCTACTTCCGTGGCATTCTGCGCGCCGAGGACGACGTGCACTACAGCCTGCCCAAGCCAGGCACGCTAGACGTCACGATCTACGACCCCGCCAGCGGTGAGGAAATCTACCGCGAGAAACTAGCGCTGGACGAGTTCGGCACCTGCCACGGCGAACTGGCGCTGGCCGAGGGCGCAGCGCTGGGCGAATACGGGATCAATGCCACGCTCGGCGGCGAGAACTTCTCGGCCACTTTCCTGGTCGCCGCCTACCGCCCGCCGGAATTCGAAGTGCTCGTCACGCCGGAGAAGGCGGAACTGGCCGCCCCCCCTATCTCCCCCCCACTGGGGGGGACTGAGGGGGGGACGCAGGCGGACGTCCAGGTGCGTTACTTCTTCGGCGGCCCCGTTGCGGACGCCAACGTCACGTGGAACGTCCTCTCCGCTCCCTACCGCTTCGAACCGGCCCAATTCGGCCGCTACGACTTTACCGACGAGGACGACCCGTGGGTCTGCCGTTGGTGCTGGTGGTGGGAGCCTCCTGCGCTCGAGGTCGTCCTCAGCGGCTCCGCCACAACCGGCGCCGATGGTCACCTGGCAATCCTGCTGCCGACCGAGGTGATGACCGGTGGGCAGCGCCTGACCGTCGAGGCCACCGCCTACGGCCGCGATGGGCAGGCCATCTCCGGCCGGGCCGACGTCGTCGTCCACAAGGGCGAGTTCTACGTGGGCCTGGCCCCGCAGCAATACGTCGGCCAGGCGGGCGAGGAACTGGCGGTGGACGTCGTGACGGTAGACTGGGCGGGCGAGCGGCTGACAGGTCAAGACTTGAACGTCGAGGTCTACCGCCGCGAGTGGGTCAACACCTTCGTCGAAAGCGAATTCGGCGGCGGCACCTGGGAATGGGAGACGAAAGACGTGCTGGTCTACACCGGCACGCTAACCACGGATAGCGATGCCGAAGGCGTGGTGACCTTCACACCTCCAGAAGGCGGCTCCTACCGCATCGCTGTCAGCGGGCATACCCCCCCACCCCCCCCTATAGGGGGGGACAGTCTTTCATCCCCCCCTATAGGGGGGGACAGTCTTTCATCCCCCCCTATAGGGGGGGACAGAGGGGGGGTGCGCAGTTCAACGTGGGTGTGGGTGAGCGGGGAAGAATACGTCTCCTGGCGGCGCGAGAACAACGACCGCCTTACGCTCATCAGCGACAAGCCCACCTACGTCCCCGGCGAGACAGCCGAGGTCCTCGTCCCCAGCCCCTTCTCCGGCGAGCAGTGGGCCTGGATCACGGTCGAGCGGGGCGCTGTGCTGCACCAGGAGGTACTGCGGCTGGAGAGCAACTCGACCGTCTACCGGCTGCCCATCACCGCCGAACACGCGCCTAACGTTTTCGTCTCCGCCGTCATCGTCAAAGGTCCGGACGCCAGCGAGCCGGTCGCCACGCACAAGGTGGGCTACGTCCTCCTGACGGTCGAGCCGGTCAAGCAGAAACTGTCCATTACGCTGACCCCCAGCGTCGAGCAGGCCCAGCCGGGCGACACCGTCTCCTTCGACGTGCTCGCCCGCGACGCCACTGGCGAGCCGGTGCAGGCCGCCTTCTCGCTCGACCTGGTGGACAAGGCCGTGTTGAGTCTGAAGCCCCGCACGCCGGACGCGATCCTCGGAGCGTTCTACGGCCAACGGGGCTTAGGCATCGCGACCGCCAGCGGGCTCGCCATCTCGGTCAACCGGCTGCTGCAGGAACAGATGAAAGAACTGGGCGCTCGTGCTTTCGCGCAGGACAGGGGAGGCGGCGGCGGAGAGGCCGAGATGCCTGTCCCGGCAGCGCCGATGGCTACGGCAGCGCCTGCCATGGCCGTCGAAGAAGCAATGCTCAAAGCCACGCCCTCGCTCCCGCCCGGCGTCGAACTGCGGGAGGAATTCGCTGACACCGCCTTCTGGGACGCCGTGGTCGTCACTGACCAGGCCGGTCGCGCCTCCGCTTCCATCCCGCTGCCCGACAACCTCACGACGTGGGTCTTCCGCGGCGTCGGCGTGACCGCCGCTACGCAAGTCGGTGAGGCGACGGTGGACCTGCTGGTCACCAAGCCGCTCCTCGTGCGGCCTGTGACGCCGCGCTTCTTCGTCGTCGGCGACCAGGCGCAACTCGCGGCACTGGTCAGCAACAACACGGATGAGACACTGCCCGTCGAGGTTACACTGCACGCCGAGGGACTGCAAATCGGCAAATCAGCAAATCAGCAAATCAGCATACCTGCCCACAGCGAGGCAAAGGTGACGTGGTGGGTGACGGCCGAGGACGTGGAGGCGGTGGACGTGGCAATGAGCGTCGTCGCTGGCGAGTATTCCGACGCCGCCCGGCCACGCTTGACCACCGGGCCGGAAGGCGCGCTCCTGGTCTATCGCTACGCCGCGCCGGAAATCGTCGGCACCGGCGGGCAACTGGCCGGTGAGGACACCCGCACCGAAGTGGTGGCGTTGCCGCCGAAATACGACGACCGGCAGGGCGAGCTCTCGGTCCGCCTCGATCCGTCGCTGGCGGCCGGCATGCGCGATGGCCTGACCTACCTGGAGCACTTTCCCTACGAGTGCACCGAGCAGACGGTGTCCAGGTTCCTGCCCAACGTGTTGACCCATCAGGCGTTGAAGAGATTGGAGATTCGAGATTCGGAATTGGAGGCCAGGTTACCGGGGCTGGTCGAGGAGGGGCTGAACAAGCTCTACCTGCAACAGCACGCTGACGGTGGCTGGGGCTGGTGGAGCGAGGGCGAGAGCAACCCCTATCTGACCGCCTACGTCGTCTTCGCGCTGGCCAAGACGCGCCAGGCTGGCCTCCAGGTGCGGGCAGACGTCGTCGAGCGCGGCCTGAGCTTCCTGGAGCGCGCGCTGGTCAGCGCGCGCGAACTGCAATCGTACCGCGAAGCCAACCGGCAGGCGTTCGTCCTTTACGCCATGGCCGAGGCCGGCAGCGCCGGTCGCGCCAGCGAGTACGTGGGTGACCTCTACAGCCGCCGCGAAAAACTCAGCCACTATGGGCGGGCCTTCCTGGCGCTGACGCTGGGACTGATTGACGAAGCGGCGGAAGCCGCCGACGACGGCCGCATCGCCACGCTCCTCTCCGACATTCAGAACGCGGCCATCCTCAGCGCCACCGGCGCGCACTGGGAGGAGACGGACTATGACTGGTGGGCCATGAACACCGACACCCGCTCCACCGCCGTCATCCTGGACGCGCTGATCCGCCTCTCTCCCTCTCCCTCCCAGGGAGAGGGCCGGGGTGAGGGTCTCGTCCCGCAAGTCGTGCGCTGGCTGATGGTCGCCCGTCAGGACGGCATCTGGGAGACGACGCAGGAGACCGCCTGGGCGCTCATCGCGCTCACCGACTGGATGGCCGCCACCGGCGAACTCAAGGGCGCGTACGACTACGGCGTGTGGCTCAACGACGCCGCGCTGGCCGAAGGCTCCGTGACGCCGGACACGGTAGACGAACCGATCCAACTGCGGGTAGACGTGGCCGACCTGCTGGCGGGCGTGGGCAACCGGCTGACGATCGGGCGCGGGCCGGGCGAGGGCCGCCTGTACTACACGGCCCACCTCAAGGTCTACCTGCCGGTCGAGGAGATCGAGCCGCTCGAGCGGGGCGTCATCGTCACGCGCCAATACTGTAAACCAATGAACAATGGGACAATGAACAATGAACAACGAGGGCGGTGTGAGGAGGTGGACGCGGCGCGGGTGGGGGAGGTCGTCCAGGTGCGGCTGACGATCGTCGCGCCGCACGACCTGTACTACGTCGTCGTCGAGGACCCGCTGCCGGCCGGGGCCGAAGCGATTGACACGGGGCTGGCGACGACGAGCCTGCTGGAGCAGGAGCCGGGCATATACCGCGAGGTAGAGGAGAAGGGCTGGTACGACTTCTACTACTGGTGGTGGCGCTGGTACAGCCGCAGCGAGATGCGAGACGAGAAGGTCGTGCTGTTCGCCGACTACCTGGCGGCGGGTACGTACGAGTACACCTACACCTTCCGCGCGACGCTGCCGGGCGAGTACCGCGTCATCCCGACGACTGCACACGAGTTCTACTTCCCGGAGGTATTCGGGCGGGCGGATGGGAGGCTGTTCACGGTTAGCCCATAAGTGGCTCGGTCGGAGCCAATCGAAATCCTGCCCGGATCCCAACGCCGAGGGCAAATGGAACCGCAGTCTGATAATGTGGATCGCACGCAGCTCAGATACCGGCTTGCTGCCTGCTTCAACACAGGATTGCTAATCCTGGCGACCAGCCTGTGGACCCTGTGGAGCGTCGGAGAGTTGTACTGGGAGGGGTGGGCCGGCACGTGGCGTGATTGGCTGCTGTACCTGTCCCCGGCCCTGATTTGCTTGCTGTTCGCACTGACCGCACTCCGCTGGCCCCGCGTCGGCGGGTGGCTGCTCGTCCTGGTCGGCAGCGCCTTCACCGCCTGGCGCTGGAGCAGGCAAGCACGGGCAGGCACGCTCACCCTCCGCTGGGCACTGAGTTGGCTGCCGGTCAGCGGATGTCTGGTGGTCGCCGGTGTGCTCTTTCTGCTGGAAGCGTGCTATCGCCCAACACACCGGGCCGCAGGGCCAACGCCACCCACGCGGTGGTTGCAGCGCCACTCGCGCTACATCCTCGTGTTTGGATGCCCGCTCCTGATCGCCGCCGTCCTCACGGCACACTGGATCCCCATCCTCCTCACCCGCACCGACGACGGCGACTATGGTGTGCGCTTCATCAGTGGCAACGATGTCGCGCTGATCTGGGCTCCGCGAGGCCCGGGCTGGAACGCGGTGAAACCAGGCGGGGGCTATCTCTCGTGGGACGAACTCGCCCTCTATGGGGTGCCACCGGTCGGCTTCGGCGCCAGGCCAGGCGACGGGGGCAGGCACGCTACCGCGCACGACATGGCGACGACCGGCCTGTGCCGCTACCTCAGCGCCGATGGCCTGACGCTGGTAACCGAACCACAGGACGTCTGGCGCCTGCCTACCGCCGACGAGATCGTGCGCTCACTCGTCCGGCACGGTGAAAACGCTGGTTGTACCTGGGACGGCAGGTCGGGCCAGGCAGAGTGCGGGGTCCCGCCCGATAAGGAGACTCCCCTCTGGGACCCCGACATGTTCCCACCCTACTACTGGTCGGCTGACGAATACGACGCCGAGTCGGCCTGGTACGTCCCCTATACCGGTGGCAGCGTGTGGAGTGGAGCCATAGGCAGCCAGCCGAAATCGTGGGGCAACGTCCGGCACGGCTATCGCTGCGTCCGCGAGCCGTGAGCGTAGGCGATCTACTCGCTCGTCTCCGGTAACTCTGCTATAATCGTGTACGAAAGCAATCAAGAAGATCGAAGCATTCGAAATTCACACCCGCAGGACCAGGGTGTACAAGAGGTGCTGGAGAAATATCCTCACCAGCTCAGTGGCGGGCAACGCCAGCGCATGATGGTGGCGCGGGCCTTCATGCTCAAGCCCCGCTTGATCGTGGCTGACGAACCCGTCTCGATGGTGGACGCCTCGCTGCGGGCGATGATCCTGGACATCATGCTGCGCATGCGGGACGAATACAACATCTCTTTCCTCTACATCACCCACGATCTCAGCACCGCCTACCAGATCGGCAATCAGATCTACATCCTCTACCAGGGTTCCATCGCCGAGAAGGGGGACACCTCCAGCGTGATCGAGGATCCCAAACACCCTTACGTCCAGTTGCTCATTAACTCGATCCCCATCCCCGATCCCAACCAGCGGTGGGACATGAACATATCGCTGCCTCCGGAAGAGGAGTTACGCGGCCAGGTCGAAAGTGGCTGCCGTTTCTATCCCCGCTGCCCCAGGCGCTCAGAGCGCTGCCTGGCCGAACGACCGCCTCTCTACCGCATGGACGGCCACAATCACGAGGTTGCCTGCTATCTCTACGAATGACATTTGGCAATCCTGCCCCAACATACGCCAGTTGCCGCCAGCGTCGAGCACGATCGTATCAACGAGATCACACTGCGCTCCGTAAGCGGCGACGTCGTGCGGGTCCGCGCAGCCTGCTTTCTGGATGCGGATGTTCGCCACCTGCTGCTCACAAGAGTGCACACCCCACCAGGTCTGGGCCGCACAATCGCGGCTGCGGCATTTCCAGGAGCAGTTGCTAGCGCGTGGCATACCGCTGGCCTGGCCCAGGGAGAGACAGCCTCGCGAAGGTTCTAGACCTTCGCAAGGGTAACCAAGTATCAGACCAAGGAGGTCAACATGCTGCACAAAGTCCGTTGGACGGCCGACAAGATCGCACAGCGGCTCCGCCTGATCGAACCGCTGGTCTATCGGAACCGCTACCCGATAGCGCCTTTCCGCTACACGGCCTTGTCCAGCCCCATGGAGAACCCACCGGTCGGCCCCGACGTGGACGACAGCCACTGGCCGCTGATCGACCCGAACACCTACTGGGGCCGCTGGATGGCCGACTTTACGCTGCGCACCCACTTTCAGGTGCCCGCCGACTGGGCCCCGGAGGTCCCAGTTGCGCTCTATCTGCCCCTGGGTGAGGCTGGCGATTTCAGCCACCCCGAGTGCCTGGCTTACGTGGACGGCGTTCCCTACGCCGCCTGCGACCGCCACCATCGGGAGATCCTGTTGCCGGCCCAATGGCGCGATGGCAAGCCCCACCTGCTGGCGCTGCACGGCTGGACCGGGCTGGGCGGTTTCGAACGGAGCGAACCAGACACCCAGTTATTTCTGCACCCCTGCGCCGTAGTCCAGATTGACCAGCCCACCCGGGATTTCATCGCCACGGCCCGCGTCGCGCTGGGTGTGGCCAACGAACTGGACGACGACGAGCCGGCCAGGGGCCACATCCTCAACGCACTGGATAAAACGTTCCAGATTCTGGACACCCGGCAGCCCTTCGAGGAGCACTTCCACGCCAGCGTGCCCCCGGCGCATGCCGCGCTGCGGGCAGGGTTAGCACAGGCTGGTCCTCCGCTGGACGTGGATATCGTCGCCACCGGCCACGCCCACATTGACGTCGCCTGGCTCTGGACGCTCGGACAGACCCGACGCAAGAGTGGGCGCACCTTCCACAACGTCCTACGTTTGATGGACCAGTTCCCCGATTATCATTTCACCCAGAGCCAGGCCCAACTGTACGAATACGTGCAGCAGGATTACCCGGCGCTGTTCGAGGCAATCAGGCAGCGTGTGACCGAGGGTCGCTGGGAGCCCATCGGTGGCACGTGGGTCGAGATGGACTGCAACATCAGCGGGCCTGAGTCACTGGCCCGGCAGTTCCTCCTGGGCCGTACTCTCTTCCGTGAGCACTTTGGCCCTGACGTGGAATCGCCCGTGTTGTGGCTGCCCGACGTTTTCGGCTACAACTGGGCACTGCCCCAACTGATCAAGCAGGCCGGGCTGGAGTACTTTATGACGACCAAGATCGGCTGGAACCAGTACAACCGTCTGCCCTACGACAGCTTCTGGTGGCAAGGAATAGACGGCACGCGTGTGCTCACCCACTTCATCTGCACGCCCGACGGCGGCCACTGGGTCAGCACCTATAACGCCACTGTCACGCCACGGCAGGTGATCGGCACCTGGACCACGTTCCAACAGAAAGAACACGAACAGGAACTGCTGATGGCCTTCGGGTACGGCGACGGCGGCGGCGGGCCCAATCGGGAAATGCTTGAGAACGCCCGGGAAATGGCCGCTTTCCCCGCCACGCCGCGCGTGCGCCAGGCTTCGGCGGGCGAGTTCTTCCGCAACCTGGAGGCCAAAGCGGGCGACCGTCTGCCCACCTGGAACGGCGAGCTGTACCTGGAATACCATCGGGGCACCTACACCACGCAAAGTCGCAACAAGCGGGCCAACCGCAAGAGCGAATTTTTGCTCCACGACGCCGAGCTCCTGGCTACCGTGGCGGCCCTGTTGGACCCAGCTTACCAGTACCCCGCCGAGTCCCTGCGCCAGGCCTGGAAGCTGGTCTGCCTCAACCAGTTCCACGACATCATCCCCGGCTCCAGCATCGGCCCGGTCTATGCCGAGTCGCAGCAGCAGTACGCCGAGGTCCAGGAGATCGGCACGGCAGTGCGGGATGCTGCGCTCTCCGTCATTGCCGATGCGCTTGGTAGCGGCTGGCTGGTCGTCAACCCCACGGGCTTCGCCCGCGACGACCTGGCATTCTGGCCTGGCCAACTGCCCTCTGGTCAGCGACTGCAACGCGAGGACGGCACGCCGGTGCTCACCCAAGCCACTGCTGGCGGCACCTGGATCGCGGCGGGCCAGTTGGCCCCCTTCAGCGTCACGCCACTGGCAGTGACCGAGGGCGAAACGCTAACACCCGGCATGGGCCTGCAAGCCACGCCCACTCTCCTGGAAAACGACTTCCTGCGCGTGGAGCTGAACGCTGCCGGCGACGTCACGCGCATCTACGACAAAGCCAACCAGCGTGAGGTGCTCACCCCAGACAGCATCGCCAACCAGTTCCAGGCCTTTGAAGACCGACCTGTAAACTTTGATGCCTGGGACATTGACATCTTTTTCGATGACAAGATGTGGACGGCCGACCCGGCCACGTCGGTACAGGTGATCGAAGCGGGTCCCCTGCGGGCCACGCTGGAGATCCGGCGGCGCATCCTGCATAGCGAGTACGTGCAGCGCATCTCACTCGTGTATAACAGCCCCCGCCTGGACTTTGACACGACGATGGATTGGCGTGAACGGTGCATCCTGCTCAAGGCCGCCTTCCCGGTGGAAATCCTTTCGCCCGTGGCAACCTACGAGATCCAGTGGGGCAACCTCGAGCGCCCCACCCATCGCAATACGAGCTGGGACTGGGCACGCTTCGAGGTGTGTGCCCAGAAGTGGGTGGACATGAGCGAAGGCGACTATGGCGTCAGCCTGCTCAACGACTGCAAGTATGGCCACGACGTCCAGGATCACGTGATGCGCATCAGCCTGCTGCGCGGCACGACCATGCCCGAGCCTGAGGCCGACCAGGGCGAGCACCGCTTCGCCTACAGCCTGCTACCTCACGCCGGTCGTTGGGGTGAGGTAACCATCGCCGCCGCCTACGCCCTCAACGACCCGCTGATCGTGGCCAATGGTAAATGGCAAATAGCAAACCGCAAATCGCAAATCGCAATCTCCAATCTCCAATCTCTGATCTCTGTTGACCGAGCCAACGTCGTCGTCGAAACCATCAAGCAGGCCGAAGACGGCCACGGCATCGTCGCACGCCTCTACGAGAGCCAGCGCCGGCGCGGCCCGGTCACGTTGACCGCTGGCTTCGACCTGGTCGAGGCCTGGCACACCAACCTGCTGGAGGAGAACCAGGTTGCTCTCACGCACACTAGCAACCGCGTGACATTGCTCGTCAAACCTTACGAAATCGTCACCTTGCGCCTGGTGCCAGCCCAGAAATGACAGCGCCACGGCCGGTCTCTGACCAAGCTAGCTGCAGAATCTCACTCCTTGACAAGTAGCATACCGCGTAATATGATACACTCAAATCTCAGAGAGAGGAGTGATGCATGAGCAATTGGGTAGTGGGTGTAGACCTGGGGGCGACGAAAACCGCGATGGGCCTGATTGACCCGCAGGACCGCATCGTCGCGTATCGCCGCATTTCCACGGACGCGGACGATGGCCCACGCGCGGTGGTGGAGCGCATCGCCTGCAGCATTGCTGACCTTCAAAGAGAACTTCCTGCCGGGAAGCGGATCGCCGCCCTGGGTATCTGTAGCCCCGGTCCGGTGGACCCCCAAGCCGGCATGCTGATTGACCCACCCAACTTGTCAGGATTACACCACACTCCCCTGCAGCACATGCTGGCCGAGCGCCTGGAGTTGCCTGTGAGCCTGGAGCACGATGCCCGCGCGGCGGCGCTGGGTGAATTTCACTACGGCGCAGGGCGCGGCGAACGAAGCATGGTATACGTCGTCGTCGGTACCGGCGTTGGCGCCGCGATCATCGCCGATGGCCAGTTGTACCGTGGCACACACGGCTCCGCCGGTGAGGTGGGGCACGTGACGCTGGACCTGAACGGCGAGCTCTGCTCCTGCGGCTCCAGGGGTTGCGTGGAAACGTACGCATCTGGCCCAGGGCTGGTTCGCCATTACCGGCGCGCACTCGAGCGCACGGGACAGGAGTACCGGCGAGACGACCAACAGCCCCTCACCGGCGAATGGATTGCCCGCCTGGCCGGGCAGGGAGATGCATTGGCCATGCAGGCGATGGTGGAGGCCGGCCAGGCGCTGGGGATTGCGATCGCCTCCATGGCCATGCTCCTGGACATTGACCTGTACGTTGTCGGCGGGAGTGTCGCCAAATCGGGCGACCTGTTGCTCGAGCCGGCCCGCAGGACGGTGCCGCGCTGTTCCTACCCGTCCGTGTCCTCTCGCGTGCGCATCGTCGCCGCCCCGCTGGGTGACGACGGGCCAATCCTGGGCTGCGGCTGGCTGGCACGCCAGGCCCTGTAGCGAAGCAGCAGTAATGAGCTCGTTGCAGACGCTAAGCCAACTCAAGGCCAATCCGGCACTGGCCTTTCCCCAAGCAGTGTGGGAGACGACCCGTCCCACCCCGCGCGTGGCCCACGTCAGGGAGCAGTTGCTTCAAAACGAGCGCGAGATAGACGTCGAGCGCGCTCGCTACACGACCCACAGTTATCGAAGCACTGAAGGGCAGCCGCTGCTTGTCCGGCGGGCTAACATGCTCCTGCACCTGGTCCGCCACACGAGCATCGCCATCCACCCGGACGAACTCATCGTGGGCAACCGCTCCTTGCTCCCCCGCATGGGTGTGATTGCCCCCGAGGGAGCGGTGGACTGGGTGGATCGAGAACTGGAGATTTTGCCTACCCGTCCACAGGACAGGTTCAATATCAGACCAGAGCAAATCCGAGAGTTACAGGAACAGATTTTCCCCTACTGGCGGGGCAACACGCTCGAAGATATCGTCGCCGCCCGCCTTCCAAATGACGTGAAGCGTGCCATCCAGGGCAAAGTGTTCAGCCTGAACCAGACCGACCACGCCCAGGGCCACATCTTGCCCGACGTGGCGGGCTGGCTGCACCTGGGGGTGAAGGGACTGCGCGAAAAGGTGCACGCGGCCCGGCGCCAGGCCGCCCCCCCACCCCCCCCCGCCGGCGGGGGGGCTGGGGGCGGCGGGCAGCGCATCTTCTATGACGCAGCGCTGATCGCGCTACAGGCCGCCCAGGAGTTCATGGTGCGCTACGCGAACCTGGCCCGTCACCTGGCAGGCCAGACTGAAGACGGAGACCGCCGCCAGGAGTTGGCGCGCATCGCCGCCGTGTGCGCATGGGTCTCCGAAAACCCACCCCGCGATTTCTGGGAAGCCCTGCAGGCGGCGTGGTTCCTGTTCGTCCTGTTGCAGGTCGAATCCAACGCCAGCAGTTTCTCGCCCGGCCGCTTCGACCAATACGTGTGGCCTTTCCTCGAGCGCGACCTCGAATCCGGGCGGCTGGCGCTGCCTGAGGCGCAAGACCTGCTCGAGCACCTGTGGCTCAAGTTCAACTCGATCGTGTTGCTGCGCAGCAGCGCTTCCGCCCGCTACTTTGCCGGCTTCCCGATCGGCTTCAACGTCGCCGTGGGCGGCCAACGCCCCCTCGCCTCCTATAGGGGGTGGGGAGGTGGCCACGACGCGACCAACGCGCTCAGTTACATGTGCCTGCGCGCGCAGGCCGACGTAGGACTGCCCCAGCCCAACCTCTCCATCCGCATCCACCGGGACAGTCCTCAGGAATTCCTGCTGGCTGCCGCGCACGTCATCAGCAGGGGCAGCGGCATGCCTCAGGTCTTCAACGATGAGGTCATCGTCCCCGGCCAGATCAACCGGGGGATTGCCCCACAAGACGCACTGAATTATGCCGTCGTCGGTTGCGTGGAACTGTCTACGCCAGGCAAGGCGCTGGGCTGGAGCGACGCCGCAATGTTCAACATGACGCGGGCGCTGGAGCTCACGCTCTTCGGCGGTAAGGACCCACAGAGCGGCCAGCAAATCGGGCTGGAAACGCCCGCGCTGGACGAGATGAGCCGCTTCGAGGAACTGGAAGCCGCCTACGACAGGCAACTGGCCCACTTTGTAGCGCTGATGGTGCAGGGATGCAACGCCGTGGACCGCATCCACGCTGAGGTTCTTCCCTCACCCTTCCTCTCGCTGGTGGTGGACGACTGCATCGAGCGCGGGCTGGACGTGACCGCCGGCGGTGGACATTACAATTTCTCCGGCGTGCAAGGCGTGCAGGTGGCGAATGTGGCCGACAGCCTGGCCGCCGTACGCCAGGCCGTGTTTGAGGAAAAGTGGGTTGCTACCGGGGAGTTACTGGCGGCCTTGCGGGCCAACTATGAGGGACATGAAAGTCTGTACCAGCGCCTCGTCAGCCGTGTCCCCAAATATGGCAACGACGACGACCGGGTAGATCACCTGGCCGCCAAATGGGCCGACCGCTACAGTGAACTGGTGGCTCAGCATTCCACTGTGCGCGGTGGGACCTACCAGCCGGGCTTTTATACCGTCTCGGCCCACGTTCCGATGGGCGCGCACGTGGGCGCCACCCCAGACGGCCGCCGTGCCGGTGAACCGCTGGCCGATGGCGGCCTCTCACCCTCGGCCGGCCAGGACTGCCAGGGGCCGACGGCAGTGTTGCGCTCTGTGAGCAAGATCAACCTCAAGCTGGCCTCGAATGGCACGCTGCTGAACATGAAATTCCTGCCCGCCTTCTTTGACGGTGAGCATGCGCTGGAGAAATTCGTCACCTTCCTGCGGGGCTTCTGCCAGCTCAAGATCCCCCACGTGCAATTCAACGTCGTCTCTGCCACGATGCTCCGCGAGGCCCAGGCACACCCGGAACAGTACCGCTACCTGGTCGTGCGCGTGGCCGGCTACAGCGCTTACTTCGTGGAACTCGATCGGGAGTTACAGGACGAAATCATCAGGCGGACAGAGTATGTGGATGTGGGGTAAAGAATGGAGAATGGAGAATGGAGGATGGAGATTGGAGGTTGGGGGTTGGAGGTTGGATACAGATAAAACCATAGAATCCGCGTCCGGTGTACTCACCGGCTTCATCCGCGTTCATCCGCGTCCAATAGACCTGTCACAGGTAAAGACAGTGCCGCTGGCAGCGCGGCGCAACCTGGTGCGCCTGGCTGACCTGGTCGCACCGGACACGCCACCACCCCCTTGCGATAGCCCTGAGCTGGACGAGGTGGCGGAGCGCATCGTGGCGGCCCGGCGAGCGGGGCGGCCGGTGATCTGGATGATGGGCGCGCACGTGATCAAATCTGGCCTGTCGCGCCTGCTGATTGACCTGCTGCGGCGCTCCATCGTCACCCACGTCGCCGGAAACGGCGCCGTCTCAATCCACGACTTTGAGCTGGCACTCATCGGCGAGACGAGCGAAGACGTGGCGACCGGTATTGAATATGGCACGTTTGGCATGGCAGAAGAGACCGGCGCGCTGATGCACCAGGCGATCCGGGAAGGCGCTCGCGACGGGCTGGGGTACGGGACGGCGGTGGGACGCTTCATCGCCGAGAACGGCGACCGCTTTCCTTTCCGCCAGGAGAGCGTGTTGTACAACGCCTACACGCTGGGCATACCGGCCACGATCCACGTGACGGTCGGCGCCGACATCATCCACCAGCACCCCACCGCCGACTTTGGGGCCATCGGCGCGGCCAGCGGGCTGGACTTTCGCCTGCTTGCCGCTTCGGTGAGCGAGCTGGAGGGGGGCGTGTTCCTCAACTTCGGCTCGGCCGTGACCGGGCCGGAGGTATTTCTCAAGGCGTTGACGGTCGCCCGTAACCTGGGCCATCCGGTCGCACCGATCACGACCGCCAACTTTGACCTGTTGCCACTGGGTGACTACCGCCGCACCATTGACACCGACGACCCTCATTACTATTACCGCCCGCGCAAGAACGTCGTCAACCGGCCCACGTCGCTAGGCGGGCAGGGCTACCACGTCACCGGCGACCACCGCGTTACCATCCCCAACCTATACCATCGGTTAGTCGCCGCGCTGGGTGAGACAGAATGTAGGATGCAGAATGTAGAATGCAGGATGCAGGATGCACGAGACACGGAACACGCAACACGTAACACGAAAACTGATTTGCCGATCTGCGATTTGCAATCTGCGATTTGCGCCCTGTCCCGCTGCTTCCGCTCCGGCGGCACGCTCTTCCTGTGTGGCAACGGCGGCAGCATGGCCGACGCACTCCACATCTCCGGCGAACTGCTCAAGTCTTATGTGCGCCGCCGACCGCTGCCGGAGCGCCTGCAGGCCCGGCTGATTTCTCAACCTGACGGCGAGCTCCTGGCCCGCAACCTGGAACCCGGCTTGCGGGTGGTGGTGCTGGGGGCCAATCCCTCCCTCGCCAGCGCTGTGGCCAACGACATGCCCGACCGGGACGTCAACCTGGCCCAGGAGCTCCTGGCGCTGGCCCGCCCCGGCGACGTGCTCTTAGGAATCAGCACCAGCGGCAACGCCCGCAACGTGGCCTACGCCGCCCAGGTCGCCCATGCGCTGGGGCTGACCGTCATCGCGCTCACCGGCGAGGAGGGCGGCCGCCTGGGCGCTTTAGCCGACGTTGCGATCCGCGTGCCGGCCCGCCGTACCGACCGCGTTCAGGAATTGCACGTCCGGTGTTACCACGCACTATGTGAGATGCTCGAAGCCGAATTTTTCGCATAAGACCACCGCAATTCGCAATTCGCCATTCGTCATTCGCATCTGGAAGGAGGACGACGATGAACTCCCGAGAACGTGTGTTGACCGCGCTGCGCCACCAGGAACCCGACCGCGTGCCGATTGACCTGGATGGCATGCGTTCCACCGGCATCATGGCCATCGCCTACAACCGCCTGAAGGCCTACCTGGGGCTGACGGGCGGCGAAACGGTCGTGTACGACCTCATGCAACAGTTGGCCCACCCCGAGCCGCCAGTCCTCGAGCGCTTCGGCGTGGACGTGCTCCCTCTCCCCACCCCATCGTGGGGGCTCGACCCGGCCCACCCGACGTGGAAGCCCTGGACGCTGCCCGACGGCTCACTGGGACTGGTTCCGTCGGGGTTCAATCCGGTACAGGACGAGCATGGCGACCTGCTTGTCCTGGACGACGAGGGGCGCGTGGACTACCGTATGCCCGCTGGTGGCCTCTACTTCGATCAAATGTACCACCTGCTGGCGAAAGCGACGACCGTTGCCGAGATCGAAGCGTTCGAACTGCCAGGCGTCTCCGAGGAGGAACTGGCCTGGCTACGCAGCGAGGCGCAGCGGCTGTACGAGACGACCGACAAGGCCATCATGGGCCACTTTGGCGGCAACATCCTGGAGGGCGCCCAGGGGTTGCGGGGGTGGGAGCAGTTTATGGTAGACATGGTGCTCGAGCCTGATCTCGCGCATGCGCTGGCACAGAAACTGGCCGACCACTACGTCGCCATTCTGCCGCGCTACCTCGACGCGGTGGGCGACTATATCCAGATCATCCAGATGGGTGACGACCTGGGCACGCAGCAAGGGCCACAGATTTCGCCTGACATGTACCGGAGGTTCATCAAGCCGCGCCACCGGCAGGTGTACGAATTCGTCAAGACCTACAGCAAGGGCGCGGGCAAGCAGGGCGCGGGCAAGCCGTGCCCCTACATCTTCCTGCACACGTGCGGCAGCATCTACAAGTTGATCCCGGACCTGATCGAGGCCGGCGTGGACATCCTGAACCCGGTGCAGATCTCGGCGGCGGACATGGAGCCAGCGCGCTTGAAGCGTCAGTTTGGGCGGGACGTCAGTTTCTGGGGCGGCGGGGCCGACACGCAGCACGTGCTGCCCACCGCGACGCCGGAGCAAGTACGAGAGCACGTGCGGCAGTTGATCGAGATCTTTGCCCCCGGCGGCGGCTACGTCTTCTGTCAGGTACACAACATCCAGGCCAATGTGCCGCCGGAGAACGTCGTAGCCATGTTCGACACGGCGTTGGAGTTTGGGCGATTCTAAACTGCCCCCACCTCACAACCCATCCTCAATGAGATTGCGCGCGGCGCGCAATTCCTCATTAGTATACATCTATGCGGCAGGCAGGCAAGTCAATTGACAGCCCTTCCACTTGGATGTACAATCATCGCAGAGCACTGAAAGGTTGGTGACGATGATACTGGAAGATACGTCCATGTTGGTCCTTCCCAAAGGTACGGCCCGAGCACTGCAGGACGTGACCGGTGAGCCGCGTCCGGACGTCGCTCTGCTGCTCGTACTTCGCGACGCTGTCGCTTACCGGCTGGGGCAGATCGAGGCAGATTTGCACGCCTTCGAGGCAAAATACGGGATGATCTTTGACGAATACCGCCAACGCTGGGAGTCCGAAGACCGTGACGAGGACTACCGATGGGAGACTGAGCGAGACTACCTGGCCTGGGAAGCATTGGTCACTCAGAAGAATCGCCTGGAAAACGTGTACAGTTGGCTGATCTGACACCGCACGATCTCCTGGATCACATCGTCGCCGTTTGCACCCAATCCTCCATTGTGGCTGCGTACACGGTTCGCATCCTGGACCTCGATATTCTCAGCGGCCCATCTTTCTTGTGAGCCAGTTTCCTTCGAGACGTTTCTAGCCGAAGTCGAGGCACTCTGTTTCTCCTCAACGTAAGAAACTCTACCCAATCCGGGCGGTGATAGAGTCCTAAGAAGATGACGCACCTGCCAAGGCATCTTTCCAAAGCGCGGCTGAAAGAGATTCTGGACTGCTTCGCCGGGCGGAAGGTGGGCGTGGTCGGCGACCTGGGACTGGACGCCTACTGGTACGCCGACATGACCCGTTCACTCCTCTCGCGCGAGACGCCCCACTTTCCGCGCCCGGTCGTGCGCGAGGCCTATGCGCCCGGCGCGGGGGCCAACGTGGCCCACAACCTCAAGGTGCTGGGCGTGGGGCAGGTGGCCGTCTTCTCCGTCCTGGGCGACGACTGGCGCGGAGCCACCTTGCGCCGGGAGCTGGCCGGCCGCGGGATCGCCGTCGAACACCTCATCGTCTCGCCAGCGCGCTCCACCACCACCTACGTCAAGCCGATCCTGCTGGGCTACGATTCGCAACAGGAGGATGCCCGCCTCGACTTTGAGAACGTCGAGCCGCTCCCCCAGGCCTTGGAGGAAGCGCTGATGGACACCGTGACACGGCGCCTGCCCGGGCTGGACGCGCTTCTGGTCGCCGATCAACTGGACGTGAACGGCGTCATCACCGAGCGAGTGCGCGAGGCGCTGAACGGCCTGGCGGCCAGTTGCCCGGACAAACTCTTCGTCGCCGATTCGCGGCGGCGCGTCGGCCTCTTTCGGAGCATGGTGCTCAAGCCGAACAGAGCGGAAGCGGTGGCTGCCGTTTGCCCCGGCCGCGACCCCCGTACCGTGAGCCGCGACGAACTGGGTCGCATTGGCCAGACGCTAAGCCAGCAGAGCGGCCGCCCGGCGTTCATCACGTTGAGCGAGGAGGGGGCGCTCGTGTGCGCCGAGGGCACGCATCGCTATCTGCCGGCCGCGCCGGTGCGCCCACCGCTCGATCCAGTCGGCGCGGGCGACACGTTCGTCGCGGCGCTGGCGGCGGCGCTGGCAGTGGGCGCGACGCCATGGGAAGCCGGGGCAATCGCCAACCTGGCCGCCGCCGTCATCGTCGAGAAACTGAACCAGACCGGCGCCGCCTCGCCGGAGGAGGTGCTGGCCCGCTACGACCTGGCGGCACGAGAGGACACACCGTGAGCCCTAGCCACATCCACGAGGATCAGGGATCAGGGATCAGGGATCAGGGATCAGGGGCTGAGGACCAGAGGCCAGGGACCAGGAACCAGGAACCAGGAACCGGTGATTCCCTTCCCTCCCTCCCCTGGCTCGAAGTCGTCAACCCCTCCGTGCGGCTGGGGCAGGTGCGCCACGCGCTGTTCGACTTCGATGGGACAGTTTCCGTCATCCGCCGGGGCTGGGAAGGCGTGATGGTTCCGCTGATGGTCGAGATGATCTGCGACGGGCACACGCCCACGCCGGAAATTGTCGCCGAGGTCGCCGAGTACGTGGACCGCTCGACCGGCATCCTGACCATCAAGCAGATGCAGTGGCTGGCAGAGGCCGTGCGCCGCTACGGCCTGGCGCGCGCGCCCAGGACAGCCTGCGAGTACAAGCGCATCTACAACGAACGATTGCTGCGCCCGGTGCGCCAGCGGCTCAGCCAGATGGATGGTAGCCTGGCCGCCCGCGATGCGCTAATGATCGCCGGGGCGCGTGCGTTCCTGCAAGGCCTGCGTGACCGGAGCGTGACGCTCTACCTGGCCAGCGGCACCGATCACGCCTACGTCCTGGAGGAGGTTGCTGCGTTGGGCGTCACGGAGCTCTTTGGACATCACGTCTATGGCGCACAGGACGACACCAAAAGCTGCACCAAGAAGCGCATCATCCAGCGCATCCTGGACGAGCACAACCTGCGCGGCGAAGAGTTATTGGTAGTCGGCGACGGGCCGGTGGAGATCCGCCATGCCAAAGCGCGGGGCGCAGTGGCATTGGGCGTGGCGGCCGACGAGGAGCGCCGCCAGGGCCTGGACCCGCGCAAGCGCCAACGCCTGCTAAAGGCCGGTGTCGACCTCATTGTGACCGACTTTCTACACCACCAGGACCTGTTGCGCCGTCTTTGCGAAGATTCTTGGGACACGAATTTGCACGGATGAACACGGATCAAGCCAAGAGATTGGAGGTTGGAGGTTAGAGGTTGGACGTAGACAAAACCATGAAATCCGCGTTTATCCGCGTTGATCTGCGTCCAACAAGGAAGGGTGCACGATGAAGGACAAGTCAGATTGGGCAGAGCGGGGATTGTGGATCCTGCTCATTGCCCTGTTTCTTACCCCCATCCTGATATCCGTGATCGCTTTTGAGGTCGTACCCTACGTGCGCCACAGGTTCACCGCGTGCCCGCCATCCTGCAAAGAGGCCGACATGCACGGGGCTGACCTGCGCCAGGCCGACCTGAAGGGCAGCGATCTGACAATGGCCAACCTGAACGGCGCGAACCTGGAGGGAGCCAACCTGCAAGGGGCCAACCTGTATTTCGCCCAGTTAAAGGACGCGAACCTGAACGGGGCCGATTTGAGGCGGGCCCGCCTGCGCGGCGCCTTTCTGCTCGGGGCCGACCTGCGCCAGGCCGACCTGCGCCAGGCCGACCTGCAGGGCATCAGGCTGCGCGGGGCCGACCTGTTCGAGGCCGACCTGCGCGAAGCGGACCTGGAACATGCCGGGTTGGAAGGCGCCAACCTGTACCACGCTATACTGGATGAGACCACCAAGATCAGTCCAAAATGGCGGCAGGTGTGGGAAATTGTGAACCACCCAGAAACCGGCCGCCTTCTGGCGGAGAGTGACCTGCGCAGGGCCAATCTGCGCGGGACTGAGCTGCGGAACGCTGACCTGCGGCGGGCCGATCTGAGAGGCGCTGACCTCACCGGGGCCGACCTGACCGGCGCAGACCTGCGCGGCGCCGACCTGCATGAGGTGCTCCTAGACGACACGACCCGCGTTGACCCCAAGTGGCGCCTGGTGTGGCAAATCCTCACTCAAGCAACGGAGGGTCGAGAACTGGCAAGGGCCGACCTGAGCAGCGCGTACCTGAACGAAGCCTACTTGCGTGGAGCAGACCTGGCGGGCGCGGATTTGAGTCAGGCGACGTTGGTCGCAGGCGACCTGCGCCAGGCTGACCTTGCGGGGGCGAACCTGGCGGGAGCCGACCTGACCGAGACCAGCCTGCGCGGAGGCAACTTGCAGGGGGCCAATCTGAGGGGAACCAATTTGAAGGGGGTTGACCTGAGTTGGGTCAACCTGCGCCAGGCCACGCTGGACGAGACGACCGTCATCCTCGACCAGTGGCGCCTGGTCTGGGACATCGTGAATCGCGGAGGGGCAGGCCGCGACCTGAATCACGCCATCCTGGGCTGGGCCTACCTGGCGGAGGCTGACCTGCGCGGGGCGAACCTGGCCGAAGCCAATCTGCGCCAGGCCACCCTGGAAAAGGCCAACCTGGAGAACGCCAACCTGGCCGGGGCTGACCTGCGCAGCGTGAACCTGCGCCAGGCCAGCCTGCGCGGCGCCGATCTCCGCGAGGCCGATCTGAAGGGAGCTGACCTGGAAGGCGCAAACCTGGAGGAGGCGCTGCTCCAGGGGGCAACCATGCCCGACGGCGGCACGCACGACTGAACGCTGGCGACGGTTTGTACACGGACTTTCACGGACAAATGGGGCGCATCCGGCTCACTCCTGCGCGCCATCTGCCAGGTCGCGGACGATTATCATCAAGGTGATATCGTCGAATTGGGGCGTGTCCCCCGCGAACTCACGAACTGCAGTCAAAAGAGCATTCTGGATATCTTGTGCCGTAAGCCCCTGGCCGGCTTGTGTAGCAATAGCGGTCTGCACAGCCTGCAACATCCGTTCTTCGCCAAACAACGTAGCCTGTGCGTTGTGTGCCTCAGTGATGCCGTCGGTGTAGAGGAGCAACAGGCTGCCGGGATCCATGTGGATCACCGCCTCCTCCCACATCGCATCTCGGGTGACCCCCAGGGCCATACCGGTTCTGTGCAGCGGCTGCGCTACGATGCGGGCGGCCTCACCCGCGTCCGCCGACCGATCCACATGCAGAAGGTAGGGCGGATTGTGGCCAGCGTTGCAATAGTTCAGTATGCCAGTGGACGGATCAAATACCCCATAAAAGGCCGTGACGAACGTATCGGCCTGGGTGTCCGTCAAGATGCGGCGATTGGTGACGCGTAGCGCGAAATCGGGCCTGGCGTGATATTCGCTGGCATACGTGCGAATCAGCGTGCGACTCAAAGCCATATATAACGCCGCCCCGATCCCCTTGTCAGCCACGTCTGCGACCACGATCCCCCATCTTCCGTTGGGCAGCGGGATAAAGTCAAAGAAATCGCCAGAGGTTTCCCTGGCCGGCTTGAGCACTGCCGACAGTTGCCAGCCGGGCACACTCGGAGGGCTGGCCGGCAGGAAGCTCATCTGGACCTGGCCGGCGATGACCAACTCCTGCGTGACCTGCCGGTGGGCGAGCGCATAAGCATAGAGGTGGGCCATCGAGGCCTGCGACCTCTCTCTGGCCCACGTCGCGTAGCGCGGGACGTGCAACTCCTCAAACATCGCCTGCGCCTCGCGGAGTAGCGCCCGCGCTCGATCCAGGTCTGCCGGCTCCCCACGTGAAATGTAGGCCTCGGCCCAGCCGTAGAGTGCGCGCGCCCACCACCACCGCATGCCCAGCCGCTCAAAAAGCGCGGTCACGCTTTCGAAGGCTGCGAATGCCTCGGCCCAGCGGTGCTCAACAGCCGCTATGGTGGCTTCGGCCCACAACAGCCGTACCTCGCCCAGCGGGGCGAGCCGCGCGCCGGCCATCTCGCGTGTCTCGGCCACCAGGCAGCGCGCATCTTGGAATCGCCCCTGGCGGGCACGCACCATGCCCAGAAGACAGCGCGGCCACATGCTCCCGGCCGGCGGCCTTTGGTCGCCAATCTCGATCGCCTCCACCAACACGGCCTCAATCTGGGCAGCATTCTCGTCAGAGGTTTCCCCCACTCCGCTGAAGCCAGGCAGGGTCCACGATTCCAACACGGCCTCGGCCAGGGAGCTGCTCGCCAGGAACAGGTGCTCCGCTTCGCCTCGCTGGCGCGCTTCGACCTGGCAAGCCCGAAGCTGCCGGATGGCCTCCGCCAGCTCACCCCGGTAGCGCCAGCGCAGCGCCTCGTTGATGCGCATGCCCATTGCTGCCGGGCCTGGATTGGCCGATTCATCCAACAGTCGGCGGAGTGTCGGTGTTACCGTCTCCGCCCGTTCCAGGTCGCCTGTCAGGAGCAGCAGGCCCTCCAGGTTGCTCAGGGCCACGATCTCTCCCTCGACGCTCCCCGTCTGGCGGCTCAGTTCAGCCGCCCGTTGCAGGTGCTCCTGAGCAGCCCGGAAATCGGCCAGGGATTCCTGCAGGATGCTGGCCAGGTTGTTGTGAGCGCGCCGGGCCTGGGGCAACAAGCCGGCCGACTCGGCCAGCTCGACAGCCCTGGTCAATACGCTCATGGCAGCCTCGGGCGGCTGATCGGGCAGTATTCCCAGCGTCGCCAGGGCTTCGGCTTCCACTTCGACCGCATTCAGACGCCTGGCCATCTCCAGCGCGCGCAGGCAAAGGGGACGCGCCTGGTCTGGGGCCTGGCCGTTGAAGTAGAGAGCGCGCGCGGCCTCGTGGACCAGGACGGCCACGCCGGGGCTGTCTGGCAGCCCGTCCACCGCCGCCAGTCCCTCCTGACACAGCCTCCACCCCTCGGCCGGTTCGCCGCAATACCAGGCCGCGCGAGCCGCCAGGGCGTACAGGCGGGCCACGCGATCGCCATCTCCCATCGCCCGGTACGAGCCAATCCCCTCGCGCCATACCTGAATGGCCTCGCGCAGGCAGCTCTGCCGGCTCAGGGCCTCCCCCAGCCCAAACAGCAGATCGGCCAGGCCAACCTGCGGGTGAGCGAGGCCGCGGGCCAGCTCCAGTGCCTGCCGATAGTGGCCTTCGGCCTCGCGATTGGCATAGGCCGCCAGTGCCGCGTCGCCAGCCAGGGTCAGGTACTCGAGCGCGCGCTGACCGGCCGGCGCGTAATCGCTGCCGGACGCGAATGATTGCAAAAAGTGGTGGGCCAGGATGGACGCCAGCTCCCCCGACAATTGCTCTCTGGGGTAGATCCGTTCCATCGTCTCACCGACGGCCAGATGCATCCTCTGGCGATCAGACGCCAGCATCGAGTGGTAGGCCACTTCCTGCACCAGCGCGCTCTGGAAGCGATAGGCCAACTCCGGCGTCACCTGGGAGACGCTCACCAACCCGGCCGACTCCAGCGCATTCAGGTGACCAACCAGCCATGTCCTCGGCCTGTTGAGCACCTGCTCGAGCACCCGGGTCGGGAATTGCCTGCCGATGACCGACGCCACATGTAGGATGGTTCGCGCCTCGTCGGGCAGGCGGTCAATGCGCGCCAGGAGTGCTCCTTGCAGGGTGTCAGGGATCTCGACGCTCGCGATCTCTTTCCTCAACACCCATTGCCCCTCTTGAAGCACGATTGCGCCCCGATCCACCAACGCACGGACCACTTGTTCGATAAACAGGGGATTGCCCTCGGCTTTGGTGAGGACGAGGGTCAGTATCTCTTCCGGCACCGTTCCAGGGCAGAGCAGTTCGGAGACGAGCTGCCGACTGTCTGGCCCGCTGAGAGCCGGCAGCGTCAGCTCAGTGAGGCTTCCACCCATCAACTCGCGCACGGCAGCGACCATCTTCCAGCCCGGCGCGTCATAATCGGGACGGGTGACCAGGCAGAACAGCACTGGGACGGCCGCGGCCAACGGCAACAGGCGGATCAACAGCTCCGTCGAGGATGGATCGGCCCAGTGCAGGTTTTCCAGGATCAGTACCAGGGGGCCGCGCACTGCCAGTGCCTGCAGCAACTGTCTCAGCGCGACCAGGTACTGCGCCTGAAGGGTCTGGGGATCGAGCTGCTGCGTCCCTCCCGCCGCCGGGCCTTCAGGCTCGAGTGAGAGCAGATGGGCCAGGAAAGCGTACATGGCTGCCCCCCTGCCCTGTCCAGGTTCACTGCCCCCGTCCTCGCCGGAGGCAAACAGGTCCTGGATGAGAGCAGACAGCGCAGCGCGGACGTCGGGCTCGCTGGCCGTCGGTGGGACGCCGATGAGGGAGCGTAGCAGGCTGAGAAGCAGGTGGTGAGCCAACCCCCGGCTGTCAGAGGGACAGGACCCTCTGGTCCATCGCAGAGGTGGCCTGGCTGCCGTGGCCCGATCAGCAGACTGCCATTCGTCCAGCAGGCGCGTCTTGCCCAATCCTGGCTCGCCGATGATCAGCACTGCGCGGCCCAGCCCGGCTCGCACGGCCTCGCCAAGCCCCAGTAGGGCCGCCAGCTCGGCATCGCGACCCACCAGCCGGCTCTTGGGACAGGTCAGTCCGCGATCTGGCTCGCCGTTCGGCCTGGCTGCGAGTTCACGCATACAAATCTGTGTTCGTCCGCGTCCAACAAATCTGACTTCAACGGTCAGTATTTCTTGACGATAGACCTATACGCCATCGGCTGGCGGCACTGCAGGATCTGCGTCTCCTCCCGGTGCTGGCGTACCTCGTCCAGATCAATGCGCGCGACGGCGTACCCTTCAGTCGGCTCGTCCACGCTGGCGTACACCTTCCCTCGCGGGCCAACGATGCTGCTCTGGCCGAAGAAGGTGTACGAGGGTTCCTCCCCCACCCGGTTGGCCGCAGCCACGAAGACGGCGTTCTCGTACGCCCGCGCCAGCATGTAAACCCGCCACTCGTCAACGTGGGGTTGCTCCCAGTTGGCGCACACGATCAACAATTCTGCTCCATCCAGCACCATGCTGCGCGCTACCTCCGGGAAGGCCAGGTCCCACCCGATCATCAGCCCGACCATCCCCAACCCGGTCTCGAACACGTCGAGCCGGTAGCCAGGGCGGAAAGCGATGCGTTCCTCCCCCCGCAGGTGCACCTTATTGTACTGGCCGATGAGATCGCCATCGGGGCCGACCAGGACAGCCGTGTTGTATAAAATGCTCTCGACCTTCTCCTTGCTGACCATCCCAAAGGCGACGTGCACGCCCGACTCGCTCGCCCGCTGGGCGATCAAGTTGACCGTGGGGCCTGGGACACGCTGGGCCAGTTCGGGGAAGCGCGGCCCGATCTCGTACCCGGTCGTGGCCAGCTCCGGGAAGACGATCAGGTCTACCGGCTGTTCGGCCGCGATACGGGCGATAAAATCGCTCATCTTGACCAGGTTGTCTTCCATCTGGCCCAGTTCAGGCTTCATCTGCACTGTGGCAATGGTAATTTCGCGCATAGGGGTTCATCCTCCGTGGTGATTCAGGTATGCTCTGGCTACCGGCTCCAGGTGTTAACGCACCGTGTGGCCTTGCTTGTTACCGGAGAGTGTAACACAGGGTTGAGGTTTGCACAACTGGGCGCGTCGAGATTGGACCACGAAGGCCGCGAAAGAGCACGAAAGGCACGAAGAGCCCGCCACCTTTCGCGTCTTTCGCATAGTTTCGCGGCATTCGTGGTCCAAACGGCTTCTAGATGGTAGTCTGCCATGTCAGATCCTGTCGTATATGGCGTCTGCCGCACTGTAACCCGCAAAAAACTGCTCCATCGTCAACCGAGACCAGGCTGCTTTCTCTTCCAGATCTTCCGGCTCACTGACGAGGATGATAACCCGCACAACCTGGTCGCGCGGCAGCAGGGCCACCAGCGTCTCAGGCAGTTGTACCGTTCCCTCAGGCATCACCTTAATGGGGAATTCGTACGCCTTCATCTCACACCTCTATTCCGAACGTTCGACTTCCTGCTCTCTCTTCCGGTTCACTCTCTCCCACAGCCGGCACAGCGCCGCTTTGCCCGCTCGCTTAAGCAGTCCCGGTTTGCGCAGCACAGGCTCCTCGGCCGGCTTAGCGAACGGATCACGATCGTAGAGACGATAAAAGACGTAGCGGCCCACCACGCGCAACGTCGCCAGGACCGGGGCAGCCAGCAGCATCCCCAGGATGCCAGCCAGGCTGCCGCCGACGATGATGGCGATCAGCACAACCAACGGATGCAGGTGCAGGCTGTGGCCCAGGATGCGCGGCACGAGGAAATTGCCCTCAATCTGCTGAATCCCCATATATATCCCGACGACCAGCACAGCAAACCAGAAGTTGCTCATGGGGAGAAAGTTGGAGCCCTGGAACAGCGCCAGCGAGGCCGCCGGGATCGCCGCGATGAACGGGCCGAGGTTGGGCACAAACTCCAGCACGCCCGCAAACAGCCCCAGCACCACCGCATAGGGCAGCCCGATGGCCAGCCCTATTACAGTCGTCATCACCGCAATCGCCAGGCCCAGCAGCAACTGGCCGCGCAGGAAGGCCTGCCACACCGCCGTGATCTGCTTGCGCAGGCGCACGAAATCGTCGCGGTAGCCCGGCGGAGCCAGCGTGTCCAGTTGCTCGACGATGCGGTCGGCGTCCTTGACCAGGTAAAACGCCGCGATCAGCGTGAACACTCCCCAGAAAGCGCCCGAGGCGATGCCGACCGCGAAATCGAGCGTGCCCTGGGCCACTGAACCCACGAAGCGGTTCAACGACGTGCGCAGGTCCTTGTACACTTCGGTCAGATCCAGCGCGTATCCCCAGACCACCACCGGCCGCTCCATAAAGGAAGTGATGTCGGCAATCACGCTGGTGACGTCGAACTGCAACGTGCGCACCGCCCGCTGGATAGAAGGGACTGCCGTCACAGGCGCTGCCATCACCGCCAACCCTACCAGCATCAGCACGAGAAACACCATAACTGTAGCCAACCCCCGGGAGAGATGGAGGCGCTCGGTGAGGAAGTCAACGATGGGGTCGAGGATAAAGGCCACCAGGAATGCAGCAACCAGCGGCGAGATGACTTCGCGAAAGCGATAGATCACCAGCGCCAGCAGCACCAGGATGACCAGGACGACAGTGCGCTTGGTGGTAGAACTCCACCGATGGACCGGTTCAGTCTCAGCCATTGGACAAACCTCTCCTGTTCGTACTCTATCCTCGTATCCGCACCAGCCACGGGGCCAGCGCCCACACCCGCTCGCGGGCCAGGCCCTGGAGTGCACCCAGCAGCGCGAGCAGCCACCCACCCTCGTCCCCGGCCCTTCTCCCTACGAAGGAGAAGGGGGAAGAATCCTCGTCACCGGCCCTTTCACCTGGCAGGGGGAAGGGAGATGGGAGCAGTTCGTGCCGGGGTGGATGCACCTGCACGACCGTGTATTCCCGTTCCGGCTTGAGGCCAGCCAACTCTTTGGCGGTCGCCAGCGCCGTCTGGAAGTCGCCCAGTTCGTCCACCAGCCCGATCTCGCGCGCCTGAGCGCCGGTCCACACCCGGCCGCGTGCGATCTCTTCCACCTGTTCCTCTGTCATCCCGCGCCCCTCGGCCACGTACGCTTTGAAGCGGGCATAGCTCTCGCCCAGGTCACGGCGCACCCACGCCCGTTCCACTTCGCTGAAAGGTGCCGTCTCGGAGTAGAGGCCGGCCATCGCACCCCGCTGCACCGATGCGCGACTCACTCCAAGCTTCCCGTACAGGCCCGCCAGGGTGAACTTGCCGCCCCAGATGCCGATGGAGCCCGTCAACGTGGTCGGACGGGCGACGATGCGGTTGGCCAGCGCCGCGACGTAGGTTCCGCCTGAGGTGGCCTGCCCGCCCATCAGCACGACCACGGGTTTCTTTGCCCGCAGCCGGCGCACCTCGCGGCAGATCAGGTCGGAGGCCAGCGCCGAGCCGCCGGGCGTTTCGACGTGGAAGATGACCGCCGCGATGCGCCGGTCGGTCTCGGCCTGGCGCAAGGTCTGAACGATCGTCGCTGCCCCGGCCTGCGCCTCAACGAACGGAAGTGGCACCGGCACGGGCACACGGCGGCTGCGCCCCGACACGATGAGCCCTTCCAGCGATACCACGCCGATGGCCTGGCGCGTGTTCCACTTGATCGGCGTGCGGAGCCAGCGGGCAGCCTCCCGCCAGGTAAGCAGCACAATGTGGGGCAGGCTTTCCAGCCTGCCAGCAGCCTGGAAAGGCCGCTCCACAGGCAGGCCCTCCAGCCTGCCAGCAGCCTGGAAAGGCTGCTCCACAGGCAGGCTTTCCAGCCTGCCAGCAGCCTGGAAAGGCCGCTCTACAGACGGGCCCTCCAGCCTGTCAGCAGCCGCAGACAGGTGTGCTGCCAACTCGTCCTCGTATAAAACCGCATCGGCCAATCCCGCCTCGACCGCCTCGGCAGAATTCAGCGGCATGGTATCAATCAGCTCGCGCACCCGCGCTGCGTCAAGTCCGCGTCCCTCAGCAATGGCGGTAACGATCTGATCGAAGAGGGAATTGAGAATGCTGTCCAACATCTCCCGGTGCGGTTCGCTCATCGCCGTCCGGCGGAAGGTATCGGGTGAGACCTTGTACTCAGCGATGGCCTCGAGATCGGCTTCGATGCCTGCCAGTGCCAGCGTGTCCTTGAGAAACAGCAGTTCAGACCGCAACCCCAAAGCGAAGAGTCGGCCAGGTGGGGGGAGGACAATCTCGTCACAGGCGGAGGCCAGGTAATACTCCCAGGTGTCGGCGTTGGGCAGCCAGGCCACCAGCCGTTTGCCCTTGGCGCGCAGGTCGAGCAGCATGTGGCGCAGACTGTGGAGCGCGGACAGCCCGGCCTGGAGCGCGTCGAAGCGCAACACGACAGTTTTGACACGCCGGTCGCCGCCGATCATCTCCATCGCCATTCGCATGTCCGCCAGGCTCACTTCTGCGGGAAAGAGCGGCAGGCGGCTGAAAGGGAAAGGCAATGGCTCCCGCAGGGCCGGCTGTTCCGGGTAGGAGCCGTGCAGGGACAACACGATGCAGTCGAGTCCCTTGCGGCGCAGCGAACACACGAGATTACGGGTTGCCAGTACAGCATTGCGCAGGAGATCAAGTGGCATCATATCGGGTAGAAACCTTTCTTTCTTGAGAAAAACCTGGTTTCTCGTACTCCTTTCACACCAGCCGCAGCCCCGGCACGACGTCCAGGTCCCAGCCGGCTCGCTCACCCGCGACGAAGCGCTGATGCGCACACGCGCCCACCATCGCCGCGTTGTCGGTGCAGAGGATCGGCGGAGGATAGTAGACCGGGACGGTGGCCCGCTCGGTAGTCGTGACCCGCAGCGCCTGGTTGGCCGATACACCCCCGCACAGCAATACAGCCGTCGTGCGGAATTCCTCCGCCGCACGCGCCGCCTTTGTCGCTAACACGTCTACCACCGCCGCCTGGACACTGGCCGCCAGGTCGGCAAGCTGCCGGCCCTGGGGCAAGACACTATGTTTCTCAACCTCGCGTAGCACGGCGGTCTTGAGCCCACTGAAACTAAAGTCGTAGCTATCCTCCAGCCAGGCACGGGGGAAGTCGAAGGCCCGCGGATTTCCCTCGCGGGACGCCTGTTGGATCGCCGGTCCGCCAGGATAGGAAAGCCCCAACAGCCGTCCCGCTTTATCGAAGGCCTCGCCCGCCGCATCGTCGAGTGTGCCGCCGAGGTATTCGTATTGGCCGTGACCCCGCATAATGATCAGTTCGGTGTGGCCGCCGGAGACGATGAGCGCCAGCAACGGGAAGCCCGGTTCCCCATTGGGGACGTGGGCATGCGCAAGCCGTCCCCCCACCCAATGGGCGTAGACGTGCGCCTCCAGGTGGTTGACCCCCACCAGCGGCAGCTCGCGCCCCAGCGCGAGGCCCTTGGCGGCGTTGACTCCCACCAGGAGTGAGCCCGCCAGCCCCGGCCCGTAGGTCACGGCGACAGCGTCCAGGTCGTCGAAGCCCACGTGCGCTTCTTGCATTGCCTGTTTGATCACAGGCACGATGGCCTCGATGTGGGCGCGCGAAGCGATCTCGGGAAAGACGCCGCCGTAACGGGCGTGCAGCTCGATCTGCGAGGCGACGACGTTGGAGAGGATGCGCCGCCCGTCCTCGACCACGGCCGCCGCCGTCTCATCGCATGAAGTCTCGATGGCCAGAATGCGTGTCATTCCAGATTCACTTCCCCACCTCTATCACCAGATCTTGCGGAAAATCGGTCAAGTTGTGAACGGTGCCACTGGCGTCAATCCAGATCACGTCCTCGATGCGGATGCCGAAACCCCGCTCGGGGTAATACAGCCCTGGCTCACAGGTGAAGACGTGACCGGGCTGGAGCACGTCAGTGTTGGAGGGCGCGTCGCTGAAGCGGGGCTCCTCGTGCACGGCCAGCCCCAGCCCGTGGCCCACACTGTGCACGTAGCCGACCTCGGTCTTGGTATCACTCGCAACGGTCGGGTGGCCCCGGCCCTCGAAGAACTCGCAGGTCATCTGCTGGTAGCGCCGCGCCTCCATCCCCACCTGGTAGGCTCCGAGCAGCCTCTCTGTACACTCGTACACGTCCTGGTAGGCCCTCTCGACCTCGGGCGGCGCATAGCCCAGGCAGAAGGTGCGGGTCAGGTCGAAGAAGTAGCCGCCGCCAGCCTCGCGCGGGAAGATGTCGAAGACGATGGTCTTCCCCAACACCAGCACGTCCTCGGGACGCCCTTTGCTGTGAGGAATACCTGCATCGCGCCCGATGGAGAAAATGAAACCCTCGGGGTCCTCCAAGCACTGCTCGGCGATGAAGCGGCTGATCTCCTCGTGCACCCGCTCGATGGTCAGCGGAGTGGAGTCGGCCTGTACCAACACGCCATCCTTCACCCGGTGCGACTGCAGAAACTCGACCGTACGGCCCACCACCGCGCAGGTGCGCCGGCCTACTTCGCGCATACGCTCAGCCTCGGAGGAGTCCTTCGTCGCGCGGGCCGCGTCAATCAGCGTCACGTCGAAATCGCCGTGGACCTGGATGCCGTCCAGTTGCGCGTTCAGCGCGTTGAGCAAGACCCAGGCGCGGCCCTGGTCCGCAAATCCATAGAAGCCCACGCGACCCCGTACACCCAGGTCGGCAAATATCCGGCGGTACAGTTCGACAGTAGCGGCCAGTTGGTCGCCCATTTCGCGGAGGATGCTCACGAAATCGTACTGGCCCAGATTCACGACGGCCAGCCCACTGGCTGCGGCCATCTCCCGCTCTATCGGCGAGCATAGAAGCGCCGCCTCTGCCCCCCGCTTCTTGAGCACGAACCCACTCGTCAGTCCCGCGCCGTTGACCATGTAGTACATGGCCGGATTGCCGTGCACGGCCCCTGTGATAAAGGCCGCATCCAGTCCACGCTCTTCCATCAGGCGATCCAGGTCTCGTTTCACAAAGACGCCTCCTCAAAAGCCTGGTCGTCTTCATCCCCCTCGTCCTCGAATTCATCATCCTCGTCCGAGAACGGGATCGGGGCGAACAGGTCAAACTCCTCGTCTTCGAAGTCTTCCTCTTCCCAATCCTCTTCCTCCCAGTCCTCGATCTCCCAATCGAAATCGGCCAGGATCGCCTCGTATGCCTGGGCTTTGTCGCCCAGGTCGCTCTCTATTTCAGCGACCATGGCGCGGTAGTGGGCGGCATCTTCGGTCTCCTCCGCCAGTGTGCCCTCCGCCATCACCATAATGTCGTGGGCGACGCTCTCCCGGATTTCCCAGTCCTCGCACTCCTGTGGGTCCGTCATCCTGTTTCGGATGCGCTGCGTGATCTCGTACTCGTAGCGAGCGCGGGCGACGTTGCGTTCCAGGTTGGGGACATTGGCCTCCGCCTGTTCCAGCAAGCGCTTATAGTGGACGTAGACTGTCCCACGCACCCACAGATCCTCGTCATCCAGGCCGGACGGCACGTCAAAGATTTCTTCTGGTTCAGTAGTCATCGTCAACTCCTTTCATTTATAGTGGGCTTTCTCCATTGCTCTCTGAATATACTGGACGATCATCTCGCCACCTCCGCAACGATCCTCAACACATCCCGCTCTTCCTCCGGCAATACTGTGCGTGGATCAAACACCAACTGGTCGCCCTCGATACGAGCGATAATCGGCGGGTCGGCGGCCCGCAGTGCCGCCGCCAGCCGGTCGGGATGCGCCACCCGCAACGCGACCACTTTCGTCGGTAGCGTCTCGCCGGGCAGGCTGCCCCCACCAATCGTGGATTCACCGTCCACGACTTCAGCCGGAATGCCCGCGCGGCGCAGCGCCTGCCGCCAACGGCGCACCCGCCGCTCGATCTCCGCCAGAGGGACAGCGATCATCCGCCAGACCGGGACCTGCTCAGTAGCCTCGTCCTTCAGATAGTGCAACAACGTCGCCTGCAGTGCGGCCAGGCAGAGCTTGTCAGCCCGCAGCGCACGGGCCAACGGGTGGCGCTTGAGCAGCTCCACGTACTTCGCCTGCCCGACGATGATCCCGGCCTGCGGGCCACCCAGCAACTTGTCGCCGCTGAAACAGACCACCCCTGCGCCCGCCGCGACACTCTCCTGCACCATCGGCTCGTGCACCAGGCCGAACTGTGCTGTATCGAGCAGTGCGCCGCTCCCCAGGTCGTCCATCACCGGTTTGTCATACTCCGCACCCAACGTGACCAACTCAGCCAGGGACGGCTCGGTCGTGAAGCCCACGATGCGGAAATTGGAATGGTGCGCCCGCAGGAGTAACGCCACGTCCTCGTGTTTTTCCAGCGCCGCCGCATAGTCGCGCAGGTGGGTGCGGTTCGTCGTGCCGACCTCGACCAGCCGCGCTCCCCCCTGGGCCATCACGTCGGGCACGCGGAATCCGCCGCCGATCTCGACCAGTTGCCCTCGCGAGATGACCACGCCCCGCCCTTGCGCCAACCCCGTCAACGCCAAAAGCACCGCGCCAGCGTTGTTGTTGACTACCAGCGCGGTCTCCGCCCCGGTCAATTCACACAGCAACCGCTCGGCATGCACTGCGCGGTGGCCACGTTGCCCGGCTTCCAGGTCGTACTCCAACGTAGAATAGCTGCGGGCGACCGCCTCCAGCGCCGCACACGCAGCAACGGAGAGAGGCGCCCGTCCCAGGTTAGTGTGGATGATGACGCCAGTAGCATTGATGAGCGGCCGCAGTGTTGGAGCCAACCGCTCTTGCAAGCGAGTGCTCACCCGCATCACGAGCATCGCGACGCCCGGCACATCCGCCCCTGCCCGCACTTCCTCGCGCACAGTGTCGAGCGCCTCGCGCAGGGCAACCACCGTCTGGCGGTGACCATAAGCAGCGATCAACGCCTGTACGGCTTCCTCACCGAGCAGCCGGTCTACGCTGGGAAGTTGACGCAATTTTTCTCTGCTCATTCCGCTAGATTTGCCCATCGTTCACCCCGCACATCTATTATACTCTGAAACGAGGTGAAATGGAAGGGAATAGAACTTTCCGCAGGATTGACGGTCAAGGAGGGACGTGCTATACTTGAATCGCTGGGATCGAGGGACGGAGAAGAGCTACAAATCGGGATATATTGGAGGTAGGAGGCAATGGCACGCTCTATGGACCGCCGCGCCTTCGAGATCCTCGTGGCCGAGGCCATGAACGACTTGCCCGAGGCCTTCCGGGCAAAACTGGACAACGTCGAGGTGGTGGTGGAGGACTGGCCAGACACTGAGACCATGCGGCTGGCCAGGATACGCCATCCGGCACAACTCCTGGGCTTTTATCATGGCGTTCCACAGACCAGACGGACCCACAACTACGGCCTGGTCCTACCGGACAAGATCACTATCTACCAACGCCCAATCGAAATGCGCTGCCACACGATAGAAGAAGTACGCACAACGATCCAACACGTCCTCCGGCACGAAGTGGCCCACCATTTTGGGCTGGACGATGAGCGGCTCCAAGAGATTGGAGCCTATTGAGGATCGAAATATCGCCCTGATGCCCCAGCAGGCCATTTTATGTTCCAGATGGGTCTCCAATTAACAGGGCCGTAACCAGCCTGTAACCCACTCTCTGGCGATTCGCATTACAATCAGGTACATGCCAATGCCAGAACCCAGGCCATGTTTTGTTGCTTTCGGTCACTGATAGTATAATATACGTGCCACGCAAGCGCGACTCAAGGCAGTGACTGATTCCAATTCATTTGAACATCATTCATAATGGAGTATAGAAACATGGCACAACGTGCGTCAACCGCCCCCGCGTCAACTTTGTTTGTCCCACCGATGCCAGCCTCGATCAAAGATACAGGACTGGGACTGGGACTCCTGACCGACCTGGCACTCAAGATTATGTACCTGGAGGGAAATATCTCTGGGCACGAACTGGCCGAACGTATGAAACTCCCCTACCCTGGCGTGGTAGACCAGGTATTGGAGTTTCTGAAACGCGAGAAACTGTGCGAAGTGATAGGAGCCACAGGATTCGCAGAGGCAGCTTACGAATATGCCATCGCAGAAAGAGGGCGCGCTATGGCGCGTGAGGCGCTCGAGCGCAGTCAATATGCTGGCCCTGCGCCCGTCACGCTCGCGGCCTACACCGAAGCGATACGCCGCCAGCCTCTGGGCAGCATCGTCGCCAACCAACGTACCATGCGCCAGGCCCTCTCCCACCTGGTCATCAACGAAGACACATTCGCCCAATTGGGCCCGGCCGTCAACTCGGGTCGCTCCGTCTTTCTGTTCGGCAACCCAGGCAATGGTAAGACTGCCATCGCTGAGAGTATCGGCAGGATGCTACTGGGCAATGCCATGTATGTCCCCTACGCGATGGAAATCGGCGGCCAGGTCATCCGCATCTTCGACAGCACCAACCATGTTCCACTTGAGGACTCGCCTTCCACGCACCGGACTCGCGATTCACGCTGGCTGCGCGTCCGGCGGCCTGTCGTCGCCGCCGGGGGCGAATTGACCTTAGAGACGCTCGACCTGGTATACGACGAGACGAACAAGTACTACGAGGCGCCTTTCCAGGTGAAGGCAAACGGTGGCATGCTGCTGATTGACGACTTCGGCCGCCAGCAGGCCCGGCCCCGCGACTTGCTCAACCGGTGGATCGTACCCCTGGAGAAGCGCCTGGACTACCTGACCCTCCACACCGGCCGCAAGATCGAGATCCCCTTCGACGTTCTGATCTTCTTTTCCACCAACATGGCCCCCCGCGACCTGGTGGACGAAGCTTTCCTGCGGCGCATCCGCCACAAGATCGAGATCAAAGACCCCACCTGGGACGAGTATCGCGAGATCTTTCGCAGGATATGCGAACACAAAGGCGTGCCCTACGACGAGCGGGGATTGGCCTACCTGATCCAGGAACACTACCTCAAACTCAACCGTCCCAGGCGCTGCTGCCACCCCCGTGACCTCGTGGACCAGTTAATAGACATTGCCGGCTACCTCAACGTACCGCCTGTACTGAGTAAAGACTTGATTGACCGGGCCTGCGAGGCCTACTTTATCGAAATCTAGGACCGGGAGCCCAGGAAATGAAGACAGCAGACAATGCTTTCCTGAATAAAGGCCGAACGCTCAACATTGCCCACCGCGGGGCCAGCATCGCCGCGCCGCCCAACACGTTGGCTGCCTTCGAGAAAGCCATAGCACTGGGCGCTGATGGAATCGAATTCGACGTCCACCTCTCAGCCGATGGCGTACCAGTGGTCATCCACGACTTTGCTGTGGACACCACCACCAACGGCAGCGGGCGGGTGGCAGACCTCACGCTTGCCCAACTCAAGCAACTTGACGCTGGCGTTCGCTTCAATCCGGCTTTCGCTGGTGAGCGTGTCCCCACGCTGGGAGAGGTGCTCGAGGCAGTGGGAAGCCGCCTGTTGCTGAACATCGAACTGAAAACCACCAGCCTGCGCGACAATGGGCTGGAACAAGCCGTGATCGCCCAGGTCAAACGACACGGCCTGGACGATCACGTACTGTTTTCGTCGTTCAACCCGTTCTCCCTGCGGCGGGCCAAGCGGATCGCCCCCCACATTCCTGTGGGCCTGCTCACCCCTCTCTTTCTCCCCCCCCACAGGGGGGGCAGGGGGAGGGGCCTCCCCCCCTATAGGGGGGGCAGGGGGAGGGGCCTCCCCCCCTATAGGGGGGGCAGGGGGAGGGGCCTCCCCCCCTATAGGGGGGGCAGGGGGAGGTGGGCCTGGCTGGCCTTCCTGTTCCCCCACGAGGCACGCCATCCCGAGCACAAGATGGTAGATGCACGCTACATGGCCTGGGCACGACGACAAGGCTACCGGGTGAACACCTGGACAGTGGATGATCCGGCCGAGATGCGCCGCCTGATCGGGTTGGGCGTAGACGGCATCATCACGAATGTCCCTGACCTCCTCGGCAGCATCCTCGCATCACCAGCATAGCGAGTAGTCATGCCAACGCCTGACTCGCAGCCTAATGCCACATCTCGCCACAAATATCGCCCGCCAGGTTATACCTTTCACCCGTTGCACACGGCGCTTGTCCTTACCGACCTGATCGGGCGCATCCATCCCCTGGCACTCGTGCCCGCCTGGCTGGCGTTGGCCGCCATCGCAAGCTGGCCGTGGGGCGCGTTTCGCCTTGCGGTTGCCATCCTGGCACTGGCCTTCACTGTCGCCGACGGGACCGGCCTGGCGCTGCTACCCCACCTGGGGCGCTCCTTCGGCACCGTCACCCCGCCGCTTCTGACACTGGCCCTCATCCACACGGCACTTACCCTGATGGCTGGCTTGCTCTCGGCAACCTGGTCCACCCTGCTCTTGGTCGCCGTGCTACACCTCGCCACCTCCGCCGCCTTCTTCTACGCCACCTGGATCGAGCCTTTCCGCCTCGAGGCCACCCAGGCCGAACTACATTCCCACAAGCTCAACGGCCACGCCCCACTGCGCCTGCTCCACATCACCGACCTGCACGTCGAGCGCATCACCACCCGTGAGAAAAAACTGCTCCGCCTGGTCGAGACACTTGATCCCGACGTCATCGTAATCACGGGCGACTATCTCAACTTGAGTTACGTGTACGACGCCGACGCCCAGGCTGAGGTACACCACTTGTTAGCACAGATCTGTGAACTCACCCGCGGCCCGGTCTACGCCACTATCGGCAGTCCTCCCGTAGACCGTTCCGACGTCGTGCCGGCCATTTTCAAGGGCCTGCCCATTGTCTGGCTGCTGGATGCGGTCGAAGAGTTACACGTCAACGGCCATACCTTACGTATCGCCGGACTGGGATGCACCCGTGAACGCCATCTGGACGCACCCCGCCTCCGCCGCCTGCTGGGTGGCCATCCCACACACGAATTTGTCCTGCTTCTTTACCACTCGCCTGACCTGATGCCAGAGGCAGTAGAACTAGGCGTGGACCTCTATCTCTGTGGCCACACCCACGGTGGGCAAATTCGCCTGCCCATCTTCGGCGCGTTCATCACCAGTTCCGATTTCTGGAAACGCTACGAGATGGGCCGGTACGAGGAGGGCAATACAACGCTCTATGTGAGTCGCGGACTGGGGATGGAGGGCATGGGCGCTCCACGCGCCCGCTTCCTCGCCCCGCCCGAGGTCGTCCTGTGGACTTTGTCCCTCTGAGCGCTCTACTCAGGCTTCGAGAAGCCCTTTCAGCAAACCCAGGCCCTCTTCGATCTGCTTGGCCACCAGCCCAGATGCCATACTACCACCAGGAATATCATACTCGATGGTCATTGTGACAGTGGACTGGTTGCCCTGGCCAGAAAACGCAAATGACCACGTACTGGGAAGGCCCTGAGTTTGGACCGCAAAGTGCTCATTGGGAACGAATTTGATGACCTCCCCCTTGCCCGAGAATGCAGGCAATGGACCGAGCTTAAACTCCCAATCATAAGTAGTACCCAGGCCCGCCCCGGAGATGTTGGCAATGTTGGTCAGGGGAGGAACCCACTTGGGCCACCGGCTGAGGTCGGCGATCAGGTTGAACGCCTTCTCTACAGGGACATTGAACTCTGTTGCTTTTTCAACTGTAGCCATTTTGATTCCTTTCTATCAAGATTTCTGGGAGTTCCATCATTCCCGAATAACGGGAGGAGATAATTCACCGCCCTGCACTATAGTATAACATAATTCTGCAAAAATCTGCAACTCGCTGCGTCACAGAGTTCCCAGGCGTCCTCCCGGGCTTCTCCAAACGTGGCACTTGCCCACTCGCATCACTGTGTTATAATCCGGCCTATGCCACTATTGCTGATCATCTTCATCGCCATCGCCTTGACCTTTGACTTTTTGAATGGCTTTCACGATAGCGCCAACATTGTCGCGACGATGATCTCATCGCGCGCTATGGAGCCACGCCGGGCCCTGTTGCTCAGTGCAGCAGCACACTTCTGT
>Ga0172363_10000060_pt1 | contig 61977 bp, 56 predicted proteins | sample LakKivs2_kivu2a2_FD_114541 | JGI IMG/M metagenome (GOLD analysis project Ga0172363, IMG submission 114541) | Sediment microbial communities from Lake Kivu, Rwanda - Sediment s2_kivu2a2 | ecosystem: Environmental > Aquatic > Freshwater > Lake > Sediment | place: Rwanda: Western Province, Lake... | reverse complement strand
GCTCAGGACTAACTTTTATCCTCATGAGATAAAAATTAGAGGAAAATGGTAGGCGCGGAGGGGATTGAACCCACGACCTCTTCCGCGTCAAGGAAGCGCTCTCCCACTGAGCTACGCGCCTGCACCACGCTTTTATAAGCCTCTATATATTAATTAAACCAGGCTGCTACTGTCAAGCTGGCAGGAGGCTTCCCTTCAAATCAGCTCAGTTCAAGAGAAGCTGCTGATTGGGTTTCTGACTATATTACCTTGCAGCCAACAGGGGACCTCAACTATCTGACATCATGGCGTTATTAAGCTATAATTATAATATGATTGGTTTGATGGCTGATTCACACGATAATCTCGTGGCAATAAGAAAGGCCGTGGAGATTTTCAACCAGCTCAGCTGCTCCCTTGTTGTTCATGCCGGTGATATTATAGCGCCGTTTGCTGCTCAGGAACTCGGGAATCTTCGCTGTCCGGTGAAGGCCGTCTTCGGCAATTGCGATGGAGAGAAGGAGGGACTGGTTCAGGTTTTCAAGGAAATCGGCGAGATCGCTCCGGCACCAATGAGATTCAAACAGGGCAATCTGAGGTTTTTAATTTCTCATTATCCGGTGGACGGTCCGGAGTCTCAAGACACTGATGTGCTGGTCTTTGGCCATACCCACCGTTCAGAGGTCAATCGTAATGGCAATTTATTGGTCGTTAACCCTGGAGAAGCGGGTGGCTGGCTGAAGGGTGTATGCACGGTGGCCATTCTGAATCCAGAGACTCTTGTCGTGGATGTGATCATTCTATGAAGATTTGCTCGGTTCAGTTTAATGAATAAAATGAATAAAGCAGGGGATGCAGCTAAATGAAAGCTATCAGTAATCGGCAGAAGCCAGGCTGGCTCAATATTCGAAAATCACGTCCTTTTGACCGGAAATCTTCAGCCCGGACCCGTCCCGACTGGAACAAGGGGCAGAAACCGAGGAAGAAAGTCGCCAGAAAAGCTTGAATGCCGGCCAGTTTGACGGACTTTTGAGCAGTTCGAGTAAACTCTTTTTCTATAATTGGCGGGTCCGCTTATTAGACTTCAACACCCCTTTTTTGCTATACTTATAGCCTGTTTTTGCTTTATCTGGAAGCAAATTAAAAAACTTAATAAAAGGAGTTTAGGTTGAAAAGAGTCATCATCATGGGAGCTGCTGGACGAGATTTCCACAACTTTAATGTCTATTTCAGGGACAATGCCCAATATCGGGTGGTGGCCTTCACAGCCACTCAAATTCCGGATATTGAAGGCCGGAAGTACCCGGCTGCCCTGGCTGGGAAACTGTATCCCAGGGGAATTCCCATTTTTTCAGAAGAAGAATTAACCGCTCTCATTAAGAGTTACAAAGTCGATGAAGTCCATTTCGCTTACAGCGACGTTTCCCATGAGTATGTTATGCACAAAGCTTCCCAGGTTCTGGCTGCTGGCGCCAATTTTGTTCTGCTTGGACCAGGTGACACCATGATCAAAAGCCGCAAGCCAGTGGTTTCTGTTTGTGCGGTCAGGACAGGTTCCGGTAAAAGCCAGACAACCAGGAAAGTGACTTTAACGCTTAAAGCCAAAGGCCGAAGGGTTGTGGTCATCAGGCATCCCATGCCATATGGCGACCTGGTCAAGCAAAAGGTTCAGAGATTTGCCACTTATGATGATCTTGACCGTTACGAATGTACTATCGAAGAAAGGGAAGAATACGAACCGCATATTGATAATGGCATTGTGGTCTATGCCGGAGTGGATTACGGAGCCATCCTGAAGCAGGCGGAAAAAGAGGCGGAGGTTATTGTCTGGGACGGAGGAAATAACGATTTTCCCTTCTATAAATCTGACCTGGAAATCGTGGTCGTTGACCCGCACCGGGCTGGACATGAACTTACCTATCATCCAGGAGAAACCAACTTCCGGCGGGCAGATGTTTATGTGGTCAATAAGATAGATACCGCGGATGTGGAAAAGGTCAATCTGGTTATGGCCAACATCAAACAGATTAATCCAAAAGCTAAGGTTATCCGGGCCAATTCACCGATTATCGTAAAGGATGGCTCACAGATAACAGGTAAAAGAGTTCTGGTGATTGAAGATGGCCCGACCCTGACTCATGGTGGGATGCGCTATGGAGCCGGGATCGTGGCCGCCCAGAAATATGGAGCAGCTGAAATAATCGATCCCAGGGCCTATGCTGTTGGCAGCATCAAGAAGACCTTTGAAAAATACAACCACCTGGACAAAGTCTTGCCGGCCATGGGTTATGGTGAAAAACAGATGAACGAGCTGGCCTCGACCATCAACCAGATAGGCTGCGACCTGGTAGTCAGTGCCACTCCGATTGACCTTAATCGGGTGATAAAGGTTAATAAACCGATGCTCAGAGTGCGTTATGAGCTGGAAGAGGACGGGACTCCGAATTTAAAGAGCGTTCTAAAAGAATTTTAATAAGAAAAGAAAAGACGGAAATGAGAACCAAGATTGCCCTGATTGCCTTTGGCGGGAATGCCATCCTGCCTGAGAACCAGAAGGGTCTGCAGGAAGAGCAGATGCGCAATGCTCAGAAAGCTGCTGAGCTCATGGTTCAGATTGTCAAAAAAGGATATGAACTGATTGTCGTCCATGGAAACGGACCTCAGGTTGGCAATCTTCTGATTCAGATGGAAGAAGCTTCCAATAAAATTCCTCCTTTTTCTCTGGACGTGTGCGATGCTATGACCGAAGGCAGTATGGGTTTTATGCTGGAAAAGGCAATTATCAATGAGCTGCGCCGCAGTTCCATAGACAAGGATGTGGCTACGGTCGTCACTCAGGTAGTGGTTGATAAGGATGATCCTGCTTTTCAAAAACCGACCAAACCAGTCGGTCCATTCTACCCGAAATTCAGGGCCCTGCAGTTAGCCAGGCAGAAAAAGTGGACCATGGTGGAAGATGCCGGTCGCGGATACCGCAAAGTTGTTCCTTCGCCCAAGCCGATTGACATTGTTCCAAAATGGGTTATCAGGGACATGGTAGTATCAGGCCGGATAGTAATTGCTGCTGGCGGTGGCGGTATTCCGGTCATCATCAACAGCCGCGGCCTGTATGAAGGGGTCGAAGCGGTCATCGATAAAGATTATGCAGCCAGCTTGCTGGCCAGGGAAGTCGGGGTTGATTTGTTCATAATTCTGACTGGCATGCCCAGGGTCTATCATAATTTTGGCCGGCCCGACCAGAAGCCTCTATCCGTGATTACTGTGGAGGAGGCGCGCAAATACCTTGCTGAAGGTCAGTTTCCGCCTGGTTCGATGGGTCCGAAGATCAGGGCGGCTATAGAATATATTGAAGCGGGCGGAAAGGAGGTTCTGATTACTTCTGCCAGTCATTTGAAGGCTGCTCTACTCAACCGCTCTGGAACCAGGATCATCTCTGGAGTAGATGATAAACAGACTGCTCAGATCGGGGGACAAGCATGAAAAAAGATTTTATTACCATCCATGACCTGTCAGTTTATGAATTTCATGAACTTATGGACATGACCGAAAAAATGAAGAAAAGCCCGGGCAAATACCGGAAAGTCCTTAAAGATAAAATCCTGGCCATGATTTTTCAGAAACCTTCTCTCCGGACCAGAATGACTTTCGAAGTTGGCATGCTTCAGCTCGGAGGTGAAGCTGTCTATCTGGCTCCTTCAGATATTCAGATGGGAACGAGGGAAGGAGTTCGCGACATCGGTAAGAATCTTGAACGCTGGGTGGACGGAATCATGATCAGAACTTTCGGCCACGACATCATCCTGGAATTAGCTGCAAGCACAGAACTGCCGGTGATAAACGCCTTGACCGACCTTCTGCACCCCTGTCAGGCTATGGCCGACTTTTACACTCTCAGAGAAAGAAGAGGTAGTTTCGCCGGACTGAAACTGGCCTATGTTGGAGACGGAAATAATGTTTGCCACAGCTTGATGCTGGCTGCAGCCAAAACCGGGATGAAGATGGCTGTGGCCACCCCCGCTGGATATGAACCAAAACCTGAGATTGTGGCCTGGGCGAAGGAAGATGGAAAAGATACTGGTTTTGATTTGGTTATCACCAATGACCCGGCTGAAGCAGTCAGAGGCGCAGATGCGGTGTATACTGATGTCTGGGCTTCAATGGGTCAGGAAACAGAAAAAGAAGCCAGAAGAAAGATTTTTGCTTCCTATCAGGTCAACCAGGAGCTTTTCTCAAAGGCCAGACCTGAGGCCTATTTCATGCACTGTTTGCCTGCTCATAGGGGCGAGGAAGTGACGGATGAGGTCATCGATTCACCGAATTCGGTCGTCTATGACCAGGCAGAAAACAGGTTGCATGTTCAGAAAGTAATAATGATGCTTTTAATGAGGACAAAATAATCTATGGAAAAAGAGATTTTAAAAATTACAGCTGTATCACCAGAAGATGTGACTGTGGTTGAGCAGGAATTGTTACGAACGAACCGTCCCTTATCGACGGTTGAGCTGGCGCAGAGGCTGGCTTTCCAGAAAACCGCGAGCCAGAGAAATCAGTCGGTAAAAGTCTATGATCCCTATGCTCGTTATGAAGTCGGAGATTACATATATAAGGAATATGATGAAAATCTCCAGATAGGCAGCAAGGTCAAAGAGCATTTTCAGGGTGGAGTAGTTTTAAAGGTAGTTAATAAAGTCGATTATCCAAGTTTCAATTGCGAGATGCTCGAAGTTGATTATGCAGGAGGAGGAGTTTTTCGCCGTTATATCGACTATATGAAAAAAACGAGGACCGAGGTTCTGCTGCCTTCTAATCTTGAAGGTAAATCCCTGGAGCCAGCTGTTCTGGAACAGGAACAGGATCCGAGATTGTCCGAGCTGCCGATGACCGAGAAGGACTTAAAAGTCCTGGAGAGGAACTTGCGTAAATCTCTATCGGCTTCGGCCGATTTTTTCAGCTGGAACGATTTCTGGCAGCTGAGTTCGAAGAGGTTGGAGATTGGTGAGGAAAAAATAAAAGAGCTTTCTCAAGAGCTGGCCGCTTCCGCAGCTTCAGAATCAACTCAAGACCTGGTGCGAAAACATTTTAACCTGGAGCCCTCTTCGGACCTGTTTGAGCTTTATTGCCTCAGTTTGAACTACATTCTGGAAAAGAAGTACCGGAAAGAATTCATCTGTCTGTCTGTCAAGGACTGGGGCAAATGGCAGCTCAAGCAGGTGTTAGCCAGTCTCCCAGAGGGCCAACCCATCTCCAGTCCATCAGCCCCGGTGCCTGATCTGGGCGAAGCTGAAGGATTGCAGTACACCAGAGCTGAGAGTTTTCCGATTAAAATCTATCTGACGTGGCGAGAGATTTTATCAGGAGCGGTCAAAATCCCGAAGAGCCTCGCTCGGGAATTTACTTCCCGGGAGTACGAGCTGGTGGACGACGAAGACGGAAAAGTTTATACCGCCTATTACTATCCGGACGGAAATTATTTGCTCGGTCTGGCTGATTACTTTCAGGCTAACAATATTCCTCAGGGGACCAGCTTGACCCTGGATAAGAAAGGACCGGAGCAGTTCACTTTCTGGACAAAAAAATCCAAGAAGAAGATGGCGACTCTAAAATTGAAGTATGACCCGGTTAGACGCAGGTTCGAGCTGGCTTCGGAAGAAGTCTTCACCATGGCTATGCCCAACAAGAGTGTCTATCTTGAGCGAGAAGTAGTCGAAAAACTTTTAACTCTTTACGATGAATGCGAGGCACTTGACTTGAGGCAGTTGCTGGTGAAGCTGTTTAAAGCACCGGAGCTTACAGCCGGCACCAGGTCCCTCCACTTCATGCGCGCCTACCAGATGGCCGACCTGCTGAAAGCGACCGCAGCCGAAGATATTGAATACATTCTGAACAACGCCCCTGAGTTCGTGGCTTCTGAAAAGAAAGAAGGTACATACATCTATCAGGAAGCTCTTGAACCCAAGGAGGTTCCGGCAGAAGAAGCAGAAAAAGTTGAGCTCTCGCTGCTGGAGTCGCTGGCTGAACAGTTAGTCTCAGGGGAGGCTGAGAGGGGCAAACCTGTGGCAGAAAGAATGGAGGCCGGAACCCAAATCCCCGGCGCTAGAATTTCAGAACCAGCCAGAGAAGTTCAAAGGCCGTCTGAAATTGAAATAAGGAGAAAGGAAGAGGAAAAAATAAGGCCTGAAATTCCAGTCAAAGCTCAGCCGCCCAGGAAAGGAAAACCACCCAAAAAGAAAAAAGCCAAGGTTGAAGAAAAGGGGCCCAAATCCCGAAAGAGCGAGCGCCGGGTGATTGAAGAAAAGATCGTTGAAGAAGAATCAGAGATAGAAGCCTTGGAAGCTCTAAAAGCCCAGGAAGAGGAAATGGAGGAGGGAAGAGGAGCTGAAGAACAGGCTGTCCCGGTTGAGATTGAGGCGGCCAAGCAACAGCCCAAATTCGGCTTCTTCGCCGAGATGCTTAAGTCGGCTTTAAGCAAAAAACAGACTGAGCAGAAAGAAGAGGAAAAAGAAGAGGGAAAGTAAATGGAGCTTGAAGATTCTTAATTCCTACTGAATAACCAGGAATTATCCGGCCGAAAATCCCGTCAAATCACTGCCGTCAAAGAATAAATCTTTTTGAGCCTGTTCTCCTGGTCAGGCCCAGTTCATCCAGTAATTCCAGAAGAGGGATGGCATACTTTCGGGTTAGTCCGGTCATTTTTTTGAATTCTCCGACGGTTAGCTCTCTATTGCCTTTTCCTTTCATCTGTGCCAGCTGATTTTTTAACTCATCCAGCCATTGAGAATGAAGGATAAAGCCGTCTTTGCTCTGAACAATTTTTTGTCTCTGAAGCAGGAGTCCAAGCATGGTGTTCAGCCTGGAAGGATGGACTTTAAATGTTTTTACTATTTCTTCAAAAGAAGCCGTTGAAAATTTCTTTTCCAGAAGCAGCCTTTCCATAGCTTTCATCACCTTATCTTCTTCTGTGGAAAATTTAAGCTCAAAATTGGCGGCGGAGGCCACTTCCCCGTTGAAGACAACCTGCGATTCCCTGGCTAAACGGTGCAGAGCCAAGAGTAAAATCCGGTTTGGTAAAGAAAATCGGTCTTTTATTTTTTTTAGCTGAACCCCGGCTTCCTGCGGTCTCTTTTGATGGTAGCTCTGAAGATAATTCAGTATTCTTTGCTTTAGATACTCAAAACTGCTCTGACTAAGAAGAAAAAGCGGAGAGAATTCCAGGATGTAGACCAGACCTTCGCTTTCCAGATTAAGGGCTGCTTTCCTAAGCTCAGAGGGTTTGAGGCGGCTGAAGACAAGAATTGCCTCTTCTCGCAAACCTCTTATTCCAGCTTCATCTGCCAGAGCCAGGAGCATCTTTTCAGGTGAGGTAGAAAACCTATCCAGAAGAAGCATCAGTTTTTCCTCTTTAAGTTTCTTGAGGCTTTCAGCTTCTGGATAGATTATAAGGAGGTCGAGACCAGGCTCGGGATATGGAAGTTTCGCGGATAACCTGTCTCCCCATTTCACCTCAATGGGCAGCCTGGCTTTAACTGAAACATAAGGGCAGCGATGAAGCGGCGAGAGCATGCTGGTTGTTCTAAAATTAGCAGAAAATTTTTTTCCAGAAATCAGGATTTGACCCTCAAATGTTTTGCCGGGTAAGAGAGCTGGCCGGTCGGCCAGACTATAAAAGCTATTCTCGGAAAGCTTCATTTTTTCCCTTTGCTCTCCTGTTTTAATCTGCCTGATTCACCAGAGCAAATTCAACCTTTTTCAAAATCGGATGGCAACTCACCAGCATCACTTTGAGTTTATCTCCCAGAGAAAAGATGGCGCCTGTCTTCTTTCCACGAAGCGTTTTTTCGTTTTTCTTGTGAAAGTAATCATCCCCGAGGGCCGAGTAAGGCAGGATTCCATCGATGAAATAATCATCCAGCTCAACCACCAGTCCGGTGCGGTTGATATCAGTAATCATTCCCGTAAATTCTTCTCCCAGCTTATTCTTGAGCAGACGCAATATCCGCCATTCGATAAGAGCTTTCTCAGATTCATCAGCGATTCGCTCTCGCTGTGAACAGTGCATAGCCATCTCAGCTAAGGGCAAAGATCCGGTTTTTCTCCATGAAAGTGCTTGCTTCAAAAGACGGTGAATTACCAGGTCGGGATAACGCCTGATAGGCGAGGTGAAGTGGGTGTATGCCGTCTGTCCTAATCCAAAATGTCCGCAGTTTTCGTCTGAATAAACCGCCAGTCTTAGCGATCTCAATACCTGGATAGCAATGAATTTTTCTTCCGGTTTACCCTTGAAGCTCTCGATAATTTTTTGTAGATCTGACGATTTTATCTGCCCCGCTTTGGGGAGTTGAACCCCGAAGTGAATCAGCAAGTTGCGGAGTTTCTCTAAATCAGAGCGGGCCGGGGCCGGATGAACCCGGTATAGACAGGGCCAGTTTAAAGCGGTAAGATAATTGGCCACAGCCACGTTCGCGGCCAGCATAAATTCTTCTATCAAGCAATGTGCTTCGTTGCGCTCGGAGGAGATGACCGCGGCAAGCAGACCTTCCCGATAAACCAGCTCTGGTTCTAACAGGTCGAAATCCAGACTGCCCTGCTTGAGTCGCCTGGATTTCAAAATGGCCGCCAGTTTTCTCATGCTGAACAGGTCTGGCAAAATGTGTCGGTATCTATCCTGCACCAGGCGGCGGCCTTCGAATAACTCAAAAACCGAATTATAAGTCAGCCTCTCTACGGTTCTAATGACTGAAGGATGAAAATCAGCCTTGAGGACATTGCCTTTCCTGTCGATTTCCATAATTGCCGATACCGTCAACCTGGGAACTCGCGGTCGCAGGCTGCAAAGGTTGTTCGAAAGTTTTTCTGGCAACATCGGAAGGGTCATATCCGGAAAGTAGACGCTCGTCCCCCGGATGTATGCCTCTTGGTCCAGGGCTGAACCTGGCCGCACATAATGCGAAACATCAGCGATGTGAACGCCAAGAAGAAAATTTCCGTTTGATAATTCTTTTATACTGACGGCATCGTCGAAGTCCTGCGCTTTTTCTCCATCGATGGTTACCGTTGTCCAATCCCTGTAATCAGTCCGCTTTTGAAAATCTTCAGGTCCGGGTTCATCAGGCATAGAAGAGGCTTCTTCTAAGGCCGCATCTGGAAATTTATAAGGGAGATTGTGCTGATTGACGACCACTTCCAGGTCAACTCCAGGTTCATCCTGATAGCCGAGCACGCGGAGAAGTTCAAAAGAATCCCGGTTGATTTCCACAATCTCGCCCGGCCCGGGTTTTTTCCGGCCTTTGAGCCTTAGAGGTAACGGTTCTTCAAACAGGCTATCCATGGGCAGGGTGTAAGGCTGGTAATTTATTTCCAGAAAAACGCCATAAATTGAAGCTCTGGCCTTTCTTAATATTCTGGTTATCCGGCCTTCTGGTTTGCCCTGACGAGCTCTTTCTCTAAGCAGCACTTCGACCAGATCACCGGTTATGGCTCCAGCTGTCTGGTTCGGAGGGATGAAAATGTCCTGCAAGATATGCTCCGATGTTTGAGGAGTAACAAACCCGAACCCGCGCGGATTCAGAGAAAAAATGCCTTCGAGGAGCTGAGTCTCGGGCGTCCTGATCACTCTATCACCAACTATTTTCAGCCACCCCTGTTTTTCGAGATATCTTAAAGTCGGGCCTAATTTTCTTCTTTCGTTTTTGTTGAGGTTGAGGCTTCTGACCAGGCGGTTAAGGCTGACCGGCTTTTTATTTTTTCCCAGATAGTCTTTTATTTTCCTTTCCACCAATTTATCCTTTTATTCAATCAATAATAAAAAAGTGAGACATAGGGAATTCTGTAATCCTGTCTGTGGCTTTTAATCAAACGGGTTCGCTGGATTTCAGCCAGTTGATTTTCAGGTTTACCCGGATATTCTTTCTTGATTTCTTCCAGGCAGTCGCTTTTTTCTTGCCCGGAGCTGAGCAACCACAAGGTATGGTCAATTTCTTCATCCAGCTTTTCGAGCTGAGTTTCATCTGGTGTGCTCTCGTTTAAGAGGGCCAGAGCTCTCTCAAGACGTTCCTTGATTGGCTGAAATTCTGGCCGTAAATCTTTTAAAAAAGTTTTTATCTCAGCTCTGACCTTTTTTATCTTTTCAGCCCGGTCAATCCGGGGAACAGTCTGACCGACCAACCGTTCCTGATGCTGAGCATAGGCTTTTAGAATCTCTTTCTCACAGAGGCTTAAAGAATAGACATTCTTTTTTCCTTTTCTTGAAAGTCGCCTGGAAAAAGTTCTTTCAATTCCCTCCAGGATAGGCTCAAGCGGAATATGCAGCTTTTCCCATTCAGCTATCAGGGCGATATCACGCGGAGGGAGAAAAAACATAGATGTCTGGTATTTTAAAAAGGCCCGGGCTATTTTCTGGTAATAGTCCTCGCGGGAGAAACGATTTTTTTTCATTTTTTCTCAGGACGCTTGTTCTTTTCGTAGACAAGGCGCAGACCTTCCAGCACCAGATTTGGTTCGTAAAATTCTATGGCCGGAATCTCGGCCGCTATCATTTCAGCAAAGCCGCCGGTGGCCATCACCCTGGGTCTTTTCCTTAACTCCCTGGAAATTTCAGCAATGATATTGCTGACCAAACCTATGTAACCAAAATAAAGACCTGACTGCATGCTGGAAACAGTAGTCCGGCCTATTGCTGATTTTGGCTTCTTAACTTCAATCCTGGGCAGTTTGGCTGTCCTCAGGTAAAGGGCTTCGGCTGAGATCTGAATACCCGGGGCAATGGCACCTCCGAGATACTCTCCTTTTTCGGATATGGCGTCAAAAGTCGTGGCGGTTCCAAAATCAACCACCAGACAGGGGCCGCCGTATTTTTCGTAGGCGGCACAGGCGACAACAATTCGGTCAGAGCCAACCTCCGCTGGGTTTTCATAAAGGATGGGTATGCCGGTTTTGATTCCGGGCCCGACAACCAGAGGTTTAACTCTGAAGAATTTCTCGCAGGCTGTCTGGATGGTCGGAGTCAGTGGAGGCACGACAGAGGAAATAATGGCGCCTTTGATTTTTTGAGGAGAAAGCTTCTTATGGTTCAAGAGATTACATAAAAATATTCCGTATTCATCAGCCGTCTTTTCCCGGTCGCTTTTAATCTTCCAGTCGGCCAGAAGTTTTTTGCGCTGGAATAAGCCGAGGCCGATTGCGGTATTACCAATGTCAAAGACTATTAACATATTTCGCTCCTGTGAAAGATCTATGATGAAAATTTGATGATTTCCGAAGCGTAAAAAGTTTTGACTTCCTGCCCGAGCTTCAGCTTCAGGCCTCCACTTCGGTCGATGCCCTGAAACAGGCCCTCAATTTCCCCATCCTCGTTTCGGATTATCAGTTTTTTCCCGGCCGAAAAAGAGAGCTTTTTCTCATATTGATCGATAATTGTGCCGGCCAGCCCTTTTTTTAGCTTATTATACCAGAACTGCAAACTCCGACCAAGCAGACTGAATAAGCTCTCAGTTTCAAAATATCTTCCGGTCAGGAGAAATAAGGAAGTCGCTGCTCCAGAAATCCCGGGCGGGAAATCATCAGGCCCATGGTTGAGATTGATCCCGATTCCCGTAACAATGAAAGCGCGCTGCCGGCCCGAGGTGCCGGCTTCACAGAGAATCCCGCCTATTTTTTTCTCCTGGAAAACGAGGTCGTTGGGCCATTTGAGCTGAACATTGGTTCTGGAGAGATGGTAAATGGCTTCAGCTGAGGCCAGGCCCAGGGTTAGCGGAACAAGGTTTAAAAACGAGGGTGAGGGACGCAGGATAAAAGAGACATATAAACCTTTATCTCTGGCCGAATGCCAGGACCGACCTCTGGTTCCACGACCAGCAGTCTGTTCATCAGCGATCACAGCCGTTCCTTCAGGGAATTGAAGCTGGGCCAGGTGTCTGGCAAAATCCATGGTTGAGGGAAGGCGGCCGAATCTGAATGTTATATCACCAAAGTTTAATCCAGAGCGCGGGCCAGACATTTTAAAGTTGACTTACCTTTTTTGTAGCTCAGCCAGGCTCTTTTCCAGTTTTTCCTTCTTTAGTCTTAATTCAAACAGCCGCTGATGGTGTTCTTCGATCACTGCCGCCGGCGCTTTTCTGAGGAAATCCTGGTTGCCAAGCCTGACTTCAAGCCGGTTTAAATCTTCTTTGATCTTGGCCAGTTCCTTTTTCTGCCTTTCCTTTTCCTGGCCCAAGTTGATGGGTTCGGTCACCCGCAAGCCGATTTCTGTAAGCCCAGCCACACCCTTGAGCAGCGCCTCATCCGCAGGTATCTCGTGGACATATTCTATTTTTTTAACTCCTGCCATCAACTTAACAGCTTCTTCGAAGGGAGCGATGAGATTTCTCTTCTTTTCGTCGCTTGTAATCCACAGGTTGACTTTTTCTTTTACCGGGAGTCGGTTTTCAGCCCTGATTGTTCTGACTTCGGAAATTATTTCCTGCAATAGCTTCATGACTGACTCGGCTTCTTCATCCAGCCAGCCGGGTTCAGGTTCTGGCCAGGTGGCAGTCACCAGAGATTTTCCCGACTCAGGTAGATGATGCCATATTTCTTCGGTGATGAAGGGCATGAACGGATGCAGGAGGCGCAGGATTTTTTCCAGAGAATCTTCCATAACCGCCTGTGTCGCCGGGTTTCCCTGACGAAGCTCAGGTTTGATGAATTCTATGTACCAATCACAGAATTCATGCCAGATGAAGTGATAGATAGTCTCAGCTGCCTCATAAAATTTATAGTCTTCAAGAGAAGCATTAAGTTGCTGAATGACTTTAGCCAGACGGCTACGAATCCAGCGGTTGGGCAGAGTCAGAGTTTGCGGTTCAGTGTCAACCGGTTTCTCGCTCAGGTTCATCAGCACAAAACGGGAAGCGTTCCAGATCTTATTGGCGAAAGCCCGATAACCGGCCATTCTATCCTCAGAAAGAGCGATGTCCATCCCGGGCACGGCCAGAGCCACCAGGGTAAAACGCAGAGCATCTGTGCCGTATTTTTCAATCATTTCCAGCGGGTCAATGATATTACCTTCGGACTTGCTCATTTTACGTCTCTTTACATCCCGGACCAGGCCGTTGATGAAGACCTCTCTGAAAGGAATGTCTTTCATGAACTTAAGACCCATCATGATCATCCGGGCCACCCAGAAAAAGATGATATCAAAGCCTGTGGCCATAAGGTCGGTGGGATAGAAAACCTTGAGGTCTTTGGTCTTTTCGGGCCAGCCCAGAGTGGCAAATGGCCAGAGGGCTGAGGAGAACCAGGTATCAAGTACATCTTCATCCTGGACAAGCGGAGTTCCGCATTTTTCACAGGTCTCCGGGTCTTCCATTTCTACCATGATGTGCTGACATTGCTGGCAGTAATATGCGGGGATTCGGTGCCCCCACCACAGCTGCCTGGAAATACACCAGTCGTGAATCTTATACATCCATTCAAAATAGGTTTTAGTCCAGTTTTCAGGGATAAAAACGATCTTCTTTTCTTCAACTACCTTGATGGCTTCCTTAGCCAGAGGCTCGATCCTGATAAACCATTGCCATGATAGATGGGGTTCTATCACTGTTTTGCAGCGATAGCAGTGTCCGACAGCATGAGAGTAATCCTCTGTTTTAATCAGCAAGCCAAGTTCCTTGAGTTTTTCTACAACCTTGGCCCGGCAAGCAAACCGGTCAAGTCCCTTAAATTCCTCACCCGCAGCTTCGGTCATCCGTCCATTACCGTCAATGACAATTACCTGGTCCAGATTATGCTTTTTGCCCAGCTCAAAATCGACAGGGTCATGAGCCGGTGTGACTTTGACCGCTCCGGTGCCAAAATCCCTTTCAACTTTTTCGTCTGAGATGACCGGGATCAACCGATTCTGAAGCGGCAGCAGAACTTTTAAACCATGATATTTAAGATACCGCTCATCATCCGGATGCACAGCCACCGCAGTATCACCGAGCATGGTTTCTGGTCTGGTCGTAGCCACAACCAGACCTTCCTTAGTGCCCGGAAGCGGATATTTGATGTGCCAGAGCTTTCCCTGGATTTCTTTATGTTCAATCTCAATATCGGAAAGAACTGTCCGGCAGCGCGGGCAATGATTAACCAGGTAATAATCCCGGTATATTAAGCCTTCCTTATAGAGAGAAACAAAGACATATTTGACCCCCCGGGAAAAACCATCATCCATGGTAAATCGCTCGCGAGACCAGTCAAGGGAACAGCCCAGACGTTTTAATTGTTCGATGATGACTCCGCCATATTTGTTTTTCCATTCCCAGGCGATTCGCAAAAATTCTTCTCGGCCAAGCTTTTCCCGGGTCAAACCTTTTTCGGCCAGGCTCTGCTCAATCACGTTATGGACAGCAATCGAAGCATGGTCTGTGCCCGGAAGCCACATGGTGTTGTGTCCCTGCATCCTTTTCCAGCGGACGATGACATCGGGTAACGTAAAACACAGAGCATGACCCATATGGAGCACACCAGTAACATTTGGCGGCGGCAGGACCATGGAAAATTTTGGTTGTTTTGAGTTTGCGTCAGCCACAAAAAGTTTTTCATCCAGCCAGAACTTAGACCATCTGGCTTCGACCGGTCCGGGGTCATAGGCTTTGTCCAGCAGTTTCTTCTGTCTCATGTTGGTTCTAACCTTTTTTCTGATCTTTATCTGTTTTATCTTTTTGAGCCCTGTCCTGCCCCTGGTTCACCAGATGCTGGATTTCGCCCAGCAGGTTCGAGCGCAATCTTTTTTCCAGTTCTCGCTCTGTTTCCAGGACCTCCTCCTGAATCAACAGCCGAACTTCTCTCAGCAGAGAATCAGGAAGATTCGCTGAATCAAGCCTGCTCACAGCAGGCGGTCCTGCAGGGAGCTCTTCGGGTAAGGTGTCAGGAACTCGATGCTTCTCAATGGCTTGTCTCACCGCTTCAGCCAGGCTTTCCGAATAAAAAGGTTTAAGAAAGAGCTTTTCAGGCTTGATTGTCTGGAGGTATTCCTGCGGTAATGGCTCAAAACAACCTCCGATGACGAAAATCGGGATTCTTCCAGAAGCAGCCAGTTTGTTGTTTAAGTTTAGAATGCTTTCTAAGGGGTCAAGCACCGTCGAACTGAGAATGATGGCTTCGGGTGTCAGATTATCCAGAAGCTGATTCAGCTCTTCTAGATTGCCGACAAAATGCAGGCTGAAAGCAGCTTCAGGGAACATAGTCTGGCAGATTTTTTTTATGGCCAGGCTTGAGTCAGCCACAACTAGATTATAAGCCACTCCATACCTCTAATCTTATGAAAATAGATAATTTACTCTACATTTTTAGGCCGTTTATGTCAACGAGGCAGGCTCAGTATTCAACGATAACTGAGTTTTTACCGAAGAGATTTTCCATTCTTTCGATGAATTCTTCCGACGGGCTTATTTTCTGAGTTTCGGTCGACTGAATCAGGCAGGAGGCTGCAGAGTTTTCGAGTTGAAGGTAAAGAGGGCACTCGCCCGGGAAAGTTTCAAAAATCTTCTTCATCTTCTGGATATCCTCTTCCTCCATCGTCTCTATGTGGACCCGGATGATCGTTTTGCGGGCCAGCTTTTCCAGAGCTTCAGTAAGAGGCATTATCTGAGAAGCAATGATTTTTCTGGCTTCAAAGCTGTCAGCGGAAAGCTTCCCCTTTAGCCAGACGAGCTGTCCTTCTTTAATGTATATATTGAACTTGCTGTATGCTTCAGGGAAAACAGTCACATCAACCAGACCGGTCAGGTCTTCCAGGACAAAACTTGCCATCCGTTCTTCCTTTTTGGTCTTTAAAAATTTAACCGAGACTATTATGCCAGCTAAACGAACTTCCCGGTCAGCGTCATGCTCAGGGTCGAGAGTCTCAACTGAGTGGCTGGTCAGCTTGATCAATCTTTTCTTGTGACGTGCTAAAGGATGACTGGAAAGATAAGTTCCAAGGACCTCTTTTTCATAAGCCAAAAGGATTTGTTCGTCCCATTCATTCATTGATTGAATATCAGATGGAATTTCCGGAGGTCGTATGTATTCTTCTCCAAAGAGAGAAGCAGCCTTTTCGTCTCTGGTTCTTTGCTTCTGATGACCGTATTCTATGAGCACATCTATCAGATGGTAAAGCTGGGAGCGCTTCCAACCCAATGAATCCAGGGCTCCAGCTTTAATCAAGCTTTCAAGAGCTTTGCGATTTAGAATTCTCGAATCATATTCTTCAAAGAGGTCAACCAGCGTCTTGAAGCCTCCACGTCTTTCTCTCAGGACAATGAGCTCTTTTATAGTGTTTTCGCCAACATTCTTAATCGCGGCCAGGCCCATCCTGATGTTATTTTTCTCAGCAGTAAAATGATAATGGCTGAAATTTATATCAGGCGGCAGAACCGATATCCCCAGCTCCCGGCACTCATTTATGTATTTGACAATTTGAGAAGTATCGCCTTTCTCCGCTTCGGAAGTCAGAAGGGCGGCCAGAAAGTGTACCGGATAATGAGCCTTGAGGTAAGCAGTCTGATAAGCCAGATAAGCATAAGCAGCACTGTGAGATTTATTGAATCCGTACTCGGCAAACTGGGTAATCTGGCCAAAGATTTTTTCTGCCTTCGACTGATGGATTCCTTTTTTCTTGGCGCCCTGGACGAAGCGCTCCTTCTGGGATTTCATCATTTCTTTAACTTTTTTGCCCATGGCTTTTCGCAGGATGTCAGCTTCAGCCATGGTGAACCCAGCCAGGTCAGTGGCGATTCTCATTACCTGTTCCTGGTAAACGATGATTCCCCTTGTTTCTTTCAGAATTGGTTCAAGCTGGGGCAATTCATAAGAGACGCGCTCGGGATGATGTTTTCTCTGGACAAATTCTTCAGTCATGCCGCTTTTCAGCGGACCGGGCCGATAAAGAGCGTTTAAGGCAATAAGGTCGCGAAATTCTTCGGGCTTGAAATGACGAAGAAGCTCTTTCATCCCGTAGCTTTCAAACTGAAAGACGCCGTCAGTGTTGCCCTGCTGGAAAACTTCAAAAGTTTCTTGGTCATCGAGCGAAATATTGTCCAGGTCAATCCTCTGGCCATTATCCTTCTCTATCAACTCAAGTGCATCTCTGATGACGGTCAGGTTTCTCAGCCCGAGCAAATCCATCTTGAGCAGTCCAATGGCTTCAATATCTCCCATCGGAAACTGAGTCGTGATTTCACCTTTGGTTGATTGATAGAGCGGGATGAATTCGACCAGGGGCCGCGGAGTGATGACAATGCCGGCCGCATGAATTGATGGATGTCTGACCTGACCCTCAAGCTTTCTGGCCACATCCAGCATCCGGGCTAAGCGCTCATTTTTCCTGTAGATTTCTTTGAGCTCAGGAATGTTTTTTAAAGCACCTTCAATGTTGGAATCTGGACCGATGGGTGGGATCATCTTGGCCACGCGGTCGACTTCATTGAGAGGAATGTCCATTACGCGGCCGACATCTCTTATTGCCTGGCGAGCAGCCATCGTTCCGAAAGTTATTATCTGGCAGACGTTTTCCTGGCCGTATCTTTCTGTCACATAATCGATAACTTCCTGGCGACGGCGGCCGCAAAAATCGATGTCGATATCAGGGAGGCTGATTCTTTCCGGATTCAAGAAGCGTTCGAAAAGAAGGTCGTATTCAATGGGGTCGATCTGGGTAATCCCCAGACAGTGAGCGATCAGACTGCCGGCAGCCGAGCCGCGGCCGGGTCCGACCGGTATGCCCCGATCTCGAGCCGCTTTGATCAGATCCCATACAACCAGGAAATATCCTTCAAATCCCATCTGCTCAATAAGTTTTATTTCTTTTTCCAGCCTCTGCCGGTACTCCTCCAGCCGATGCTCGGTCACACCCCGGTCAATTTTTTCCTGAATCCGGGCCAACCGCTGTTCGAAACCCTGATGGACCACTTCTTCAAAATAATCTCTGAGATTCTTGACATCCGGAGGCTTGAAGTTGGGAAGAAAATGGCCGCTGAAGGGGAAGTCAAAATTGCATCTGGCAGCAATATGATGAGTATTTTCCAGGGCTTCAGGATATTCTTTAAACAGCTCATGCATTTCAGCTGAAGATTTCAAGTAGAATTGGTCACTTGAAAAACGCATCCGGTCTTCATCAGACAATTTTTTATTAGTCTGAATACATAGCAAGACATCCTGGATCTGGGAATCTTCCTGCCTGAGAAAATGAACGTCGTTTGTTGCCACAAGAGGTAGGCCCAGTTTTCGGGAAAGCTCCACTATCTTCGGCAGAATTTTTTTCTGCTCAGCGAGGCCATGGTCCTGAAGTTCAAGGTAGAAATTTCCCTCGCCGAAGATTTCCAAGTATTCCCGGGCGGCTTCTTCTGCCCTATCATCCATGTCCTTTACCAGAAAATCGTTGACTTCGCCTTTAAGACAGCTGGAGAGAGCAATCAAACCAGCGGCATGCTGCCGGAGAATCTCTTTATCAAGGCGGGGCCGATAATAAAAGCCCTCAAGGTAGGCGCTGGTTATCAGTTTACATAAGTTTCTGTAGCCTTTCTCATCTTTGACCAGGAGAATAAGATGAAAGTTATTTGTTTCATCTCCGTTTCCGGGCTTCCTATCAAATCTTGATCTGGGCGCGACGTAGACTTCACAGCCCAGGATGGGCTTAATGCCTTTGGCTCTGGAGGCCTTGAAAAACTCCACGGCTCCAAAAATGTTTCCGTGGTCGGTCAGAGCCACGGCTGGCATGTTCAGCTGGTAGGTGGTATCTATCAGGTCTGAGATTTTAAGACAGCCGTCGAGGATGCTGTATTCGGTATGAACGTGGAGATGAATGAAAGCATTATTCATAATCACCAATCCTCAGGCGTTTCGGCAAAAGAAACTATTCCCATTCGATCGTTCCGGGTGGCTTGGAGGTGATATCGTAAACCACGCGATTGACGCCGTCAACTTCATTGACGATTCTGGTGGAAATTCGAGCCAGAATTCTTGATGAGGCCGGATACCAGTTGGCGGTCATGCCGTCGGTGCTCTGGACCATTCTTATGGCCACCACCCGCTGATAAGTTCTCTGGTCACCCATGACGCCCACGGAGCGCACAGGAAGAAGCACAGCAAAGGCCTGCCACAGTCTCTGGTAAAGTCCGGCTTTATTTATTTCTTCCAGGAGAATGGCATCGGCTTCTCTCAGTATGCTCAGATTTTCTTTGTTGACTTCACCGATTATTCTAACTGCAAGACCGGGACCGGGAAAAGGATGTTGTTCTATAAAATTGCGGTCAACCCCGAGCTCAAGAGCCAGAGAGCGGACCTCATCCTTGAAGAGTTCCCGGAGTGGCTCGACCAGCTTAAATTTTAGATTTTCAGGCAACCCGCCGACGTTATGATGGGACTTGATCTGTGAAGACGGCCCTTTGACCGGATGGCTTTCGATAACGTCAGGATAGATAGTGCCCTGGGCCAGGAAGCTTACGCCTCCCAGGTTCCGGGCCTGCTCTTCAAAGATTTCAATAAAAACCCTGCCGATGGTCTTCCTTTTTTTCTCGGGCGAAGTAATTCCTTTAAGCCTCCTCAGGAATCTGTGTTCAGCTTCAACTCCAGAAACCTGCAGGGAGAATTTTTTTCGAAACTGAGCCAGCAGGGCATCATACTCTCCTTTGCGCAATAATCCATTGTTGACGAAGATACAGTGGAGCTGGCGGCCGATAGCTTTTTGAATGATGAGGGAGCTCACCAGAGAGTCAATGCCGCCGCTGAGACCACAGATGACTTTTCCCTTTCCCACCTGCTGACGGATTTCTTCTACCCTGTCCTGAACAAAGGAGCTCATATTCCAATCCGGTTTGAGCCCGGCCAGGCGGAAAAGGAAATTACCCAGGATTTTCCTGCCCTGCTGAGTGTGGACGACCTCAGGATGAAACTGAACGCCAAAGATTTTTCGCTCTGGATTCTCAATGACTGCGGCTCTTGAATTGGCTGTTCGCCCCGTTATGGCAAACTCTTTGGGAATGACCTCCAAGCGGTCGCCATGACTCATCCAGACCTGGGTTTTATCCTGCAGACCGTGGAGAAGACCGCGGCGGTCAAGAATCTTCAAAGCAGCGAAGCCGTATTCTCTTTCTGGAGCCTTCTGAACCTGGCCTCCCAGATTATGAGCTATATGTTGAAGGCCGTAGCAGATGCCGAGAATGGGGAGGCCGAGGTCAAAGATTTTGGGGTCGCCGAGAGGGGCTTCAGGTTCATAGATGCTCTTTGGTCCGCCAGAAAAGATGATGGCTCCAGGCCTAAGGCTTTTAATTTTATTCATGGAAATATCAAAGGGATGGATTTCAGAATAAACCCCCAGTTCCCTTACTTTTCTGGCAATGAGCTGTGTATACTGCGACCCGAAATCAAGGATGAGGGCTTTGTTCATAGTCAGATTTTACCAGAGGCCTGGGTGTGTTTCAACGCACGTGAATCTGAAAACTGCTTTTACTTGATTAGGCTTTTTTGTAAAAAAGCGTGACATAAAGCATCTATGAGGATGCGATGCAAATATGACTTTCGTCATCATTTCTTTATTTTTTTGTTTTTCCCTCGCGCTCACAACGCCCGTGAGTAAAGAATTAGGTGAATGTGAAGCCTATCCCCCCTTTATTCAAACCTATTAACGTCGAAGGCATCAAAGAAATCATACAGGATATTAGTCTTTTCTATGTTCTCTCCGATGAAATCAATCAGATATCTGTTATTTACCAGGACAGAAAGTTTACCGTTTTTTCGGCGGTAGTTGTACTCCTCTATGGCCGGATAGCCTTTCACCTTAACTGTTTTTTGATAATGAACTCCATCTTCCACCGCAAAACCGGTCTGGACTATGTAAAGGAAACCACCTATGGCTGCAGTATAAGCTGCCGAATCGAGCATCCGCACATGAACTCGTGTTCCTCCAAGAGTATAATCTGCTTCAGCCATCGATGTTTCTGCTTCTCCATAGGAAAATTTTTGTCCCCGTATATTGCTTTTCGTCCAGCCCTCCTTTTCAGGCAACAGTTCCTGCAAGAATTTAAAATCGACAGCCACTACTTTTGTCTTTGCTTCTTCCGTCTTCTTTACTGCCTGGCCCTCGTCTTTTGCTACTTGCTCTGCGTGCCTGGCTGCTTTTCCGGTCTGGCCGCTTTCTTCCTTTTCAGATTTTTTGCAGGAGAAGGTGAAGATCAGCAATACAACCACCAGCAAGCTCAGAATTTTTTTCATTTTTTCTCCTTCCATAGTGGATTTTAAAAAGGGTTAAACCCGGCAAAAAAACGAGACAGAGCACTCTCTCACTCTTCAGAAGGTCTCGTTTATCTTTTTCAGAGTATAAGTTGAATTTTAAGGTGATGTCAAGCAGATAGAAGATGGTGACAAATGAAATTTTTTTTTCGCACCGTTAAAAACACTTTTGGCAAAAGTTTAGCTAAATATTCACTGAATCCCTGATTTTCCAACTTATAAGAAAGGAATAATCAGGTCTATTGTCCGGCGGTTTCTATTTCTAATCTTTCCAGATAAAGGTCGCGGCCGCTGATGAGTTCCATATCTTTTGAGCGGCAGAAGGGGCAAGAATAAGAAAAAGACTCATCCCTAAAGTTCTTAGCCGTGATTTCCCGGCCGCAGTTCTGGCATTTGAATTTAATCTTTACTATCTTCATTTCCAGCCTGGCCCTGTCAGCTATAGTGCCTTTCTTGTAACTATGAAAAGCGGAGCGGAACAGCTCCGGCACGACTCCGGACAGCTCTCCGACCATCACGCGGACCTTAGTCACTCTTGAAGCGCGGGCCTGTTTGGCCCGCTCTTCGATGATGGTAAAAAGGTCAGCCACGATTGACAGCTCATGCATTCCTGATTCGCCTTTTCTCAAGCTCCAATTTAAGAAAGGTGCAGAGCTCTTCAGTTCCTTCCCCGGTAACAGCTGAAGTTCTGAAGACTTTGAGTTTAGGATTTATCTCTAAGGCCTCCTTGATCACTTTGTCCAGGTCAAAGGTAAGATATGGCAGCAGATCGCATTTAGTGAGGACAAGAACCTGGGAGGTGATAAACGCTTCAGGATATTTTTTTGGTTTATCGTCCCCTTCGGGAATTGAAAGAAGGACAAAGCGCAGGCCTTCCCCGAGGTCAAAGCTGGCGGGACAGACAAGGTTGCCGACATTCTCGATGAACAGGAAATCCAGGTCAGCCGGTATGCGATCAAAAACTCTGGCCAGCATCCTGGCTTCCAGGTGGCAGGCGCCGTGGGTGGTAATCTGCCAGGCCGGTAGTCCAAGCTTTCTGATTCTTTCCGCATCTCTTTCCGTTTCGACATCGCCTTCAATTACACCGATCCTGTAATTCTCGTTTAGTTTGAGACCAATCCTTTCCAGAAGAGCGGTTTTTCCTGAGCCGGGGGCACTAAGTAAGTTGACGGCCAGGATGCCATTTTCTTCAAGCTTTTTTTTGATAGAGTTGGCTATTTTCTTGTTGGAGCCAAGAATGTCTTCTAAAACCAGGACTTCTTTTTTGGATTTTCGCATGCTCATCAATCCAAGCTCAAGATTTCTTAAGGAAATTTATCAGAAAATCAATGGCTGCATTCAAATTCTCCCTGGCTTCTCTGGTAATGGATTTTCCCAGAGAATATTCATAGCCTCTTATGCCCAGTATATGGGCTTGCGGCGTGTAATTGTAAAGTAGCCGGCAAAGATAAAGAAGAGCTTCAGGGGGCATTGTATGGGTAGTGAAGGCAAAATTTTTTCTGGCTTTCACCGGCTTGAAGACATAAGGTTTTCTACCTTTCTTTAAGGCGTCCACGAAAACGACCGCTCCATATTCTGTGAGCAGCAGAGCATCCTCGACCTGAAGCTGGTAGTCAGCTTCAGTCTCAACAGCTGGAATTCTTTCTTTCTCTATCCTGAGAATTAATTCTGCTCCCAGCCCATCATCCTGAAGTCCAGGATTTCCGATTCCATAAACCAGAATCTTATTCTTTTCTGAATGCTTCGTGGCTATTTCCTCTTTCGGTCTAAAAGATTTCCTTTTGAGTCGTAGACCTCAACTACAAGCGGCATCTGGCCAATGGCATGAGTAGCACAGCTCAGACAGGGGTCGTAGGCTCTGATGGCCACTTCCACCCGGTTAAGCATCCCTTCCGTGATTTCGGGCTTTTCTGAAATGAACTGCTGGGCGACCCAGTTAACAGCCCGGTTGTAGGCTTCATTGTTGTTTGTAGTGGAAACTATCAGGTTGGCCATGACCACCTGATCATCGTCGTTAATCCGGTAATGGTGGAAGAGTGTGCCTCGAGGAGCTTCAAGCAACCCGACTCCTTCTTTTCTTTTCTTTCCCTTCTTGACCAGTCTATCTCCAGTAATATCCTTATCCTTCAGGAGCTCTTTGATTACCTCAGCCGCATGCAACATTTCAATTAACCTGGCCCAGTGGCTGTGCAGGGTCATGTGGTTGGGCTTGCCGCCAGTATAAGCTTTGTATTCTTCAAATTCTTTCTGAGCTCGGGGGCTCGGGACAAAGTCGCAGGTGTTTAGCCTGGCTAAAGGTCCCACCCTGTACCAGCCTTTCTCCTGGCCCAGCTTCTTGATATAAGGGAATTTCATGTAGCTCCAGCTCCTGACTTCTTCACCGATGTATTCTAAGTAGTCCTGGTAATCCACATCGTTGAGGATTTTGTGACCCTCAGAATCAACCGCTCTCAACAGGCCGTGGTAAAAATCGAGAGCCCCGTCTTTCCTTACCAGACTCAGGTGGTTGGAAGGAAAATGAGCGAATCTATCCACGACCTCTATATTTTCTTTATGAATTTTTTTAAAAACATCAATGGCTTCGTGGGCCCAGTCGATCATTTGGTCAATGTTGTATGGATCAGCAGATTTCAGAAAATAATCTCTTTCTTCCCGGGTCAGGCTCTTGTTAACACCGCCAGGAATGGCGCCTGTGCCGTGAATCTTTTTTCCGGCAGTTGATTTGATTATTTCCTGCCCGAACTTTCTCAGGATAACTCCGCGGACTGCAAGTTCTTTATGAAATCTGGCCACTCCGATAATGTTTCTGATAGCCGGGTCAGCATCAAAACCAAAGAGAAGGTCCGGCGAGGCTAAATGGAAGAAATGCAGGGCGTGAGACTGGAGAATCTGTCCGTAGTGCATCAGCCGGCGGATTTTTTCGGCTGTTGGCGGCAATGATGAGGGCGAGACTCCGACGATGATATCCATAGCTTTTGCGCCGGCCAGATGATGGCTCACGGGACAGATTCCGCACAGGCGCTGGACAAGCACCGGGATTTCCCAGTAAGGACGGCCCTGGACAAAACGCTCAAAGCCCCTGAATTCCACAACATGGAACCGCGATTGCATGACGCGCCCATTGTCATCAAGATGGATGGTGACTTTACCGTGTCCCTCAACTCTGGTGACCGGTTCGATGATTATTTTTCTGGCCATGGTCATAAATCCTTCAGTCGTATTTAATCAACGGATAGTCGAGCTTCATAGGAGTTCCCCGGACAAGAGCAATCAGGGCTTCCCAGATAAGGTCAGCTGATGGCGGACACCCCGGTAAAAAGTAGTCTATCTTAACCACCTCGTGGCAGGGATAGACCCGGTCAAGAAGAAGGGGCAGGTCTTCGTCGCTCGGAATCTTCCGGTCCTCTTTGGCCACCGTTGGCGATTTGAGATAAGCCTCTTCCAGACATTCCTTAAGGGGAATGAAATTTCGCATGGCCGGCAGACCGCCCGTGATGGCGCATTCTCCAACGGATATTAATATCCGGCAATTCTTCCGGAAGTAACGAAGGACTTCAACATTTTCAGCATTGCAGCAGCCACCTTCAATCAGCCCGATATCAACCGGCCTGGTGATTTTTTTCAGGTCGTCTATCGGTGATTTGTCGAACTCCACGAGTTCGATGAGTTCCAGAATTCTTTCGTCGATATCCAGGAAAGACATATGGCAGCCGAAGCAACCGGCCAAAGAAGCTGTGGCAATTACCGGTTTACTCATCTTCTAACCTCGTTTCTTTTCTTCAAGTTCGTTTCCAATTGGTGTATGGTCAAATTTGCGTTTTCCAATCGGAATACGAAAGCCCACTTCTTTTTTCAGAATAGCTCCAACCGGGCAGATGTCCATGGCTTTTTGAATCTGCTCTTCGCTCATCTTGGAAGCCAGCTTCTTATCTACGTTAAGGCGGACGTCTTTTGACCGGTTTTTCATGGTAAAGATTTTCTGCCCATCCCCGGTCTGTATCGCTCGAATACAGCGCTGGCACAGGATGCAGCGGTTCTGTTCCACCAGAAAACCGGGAAAAGCTTCAATATCTTTTTTGGAAAAGAGATAGGGAAACCGAGGCACCATAATTTGATAGCGGTAAGCTAAAGCTTGAAGCTCGCAGTTGCCGCTTTTCTCACAGGTGGGACAAAAATGATTCCCCTCAACGAACAGCATGTCAAGGATAGCCTTTCTGTATTCTTCAACCTCTGGAACAGCGTTTTCAATGACCATACCTTCGGTTATCGGTTGAGTGCAGGAAGCCATCCAGCGGCCGTTTACCCTGACCGAGCATACGCGGCAGCTGCCGACAGGCTTCAAGCCTTCATAGTGGCAGAGGACCGGGATAAAAACTCCGTTAGATTTAGCCGCCTCGTAAATTGTCTGTCCTGCTTCAGCCAGGCATTCTTTACCGTCAATGGTGAATTTGATCTTTTGAGGCATGTTCAATGTCCTCCTGGAATTTTCTTCCGGTGAGAAGACAGGCATCAGTTACAGCCCGGCTCAAATCGAACTCTGGAATAAAGTCAGCTTCTTTATTTATTATTCGCTCATAAAGCTCCGGGAAATTTGTGATTGTAGTCAGAATCGGGTTGGCTGAGGTCTGGCCGAGGCCGCAGCGGCTGGTAGACTTAACGAGTCTCCCCCAGGCCTGAATCTCATTTATATCCTGTGCGGTGCCAAGGCCCGCAGCGATTTTTTCAAATTTTTTCTTTAACAGGACGTTCCCGGCCCGGCATGGAACACACCACCCGCAGGATTCTTCTATGAAGAAGTCAAGGAAGTTGCGGACAACGGCGAAAATATCCCGACTGCGGTTAAAAATGATGACCGAGCCGCCTGTGGCCAGGTCAGAAAAGCAAATCTTCCGTTTGAATCCAGATTCAGAAAGGCACTGACCTGAAGGTCCGCCCACTTGAACAGCCAGGGTATCACCGGCTCCGGCCATCTCTAAAAGTTCTTTTATTGTCAGACCATATTCCACTTCATATATGCCTGGCCTTTCGCAATCTCCAGAGATGCTTAACAGTTTAGTCCCGGTTGAAGCCGGAGTGCCCATTGACCTGAACCAGTCTGCTCCGTGAACAATAATCTGCGCAGCTGTGGCCAAAGTCTCGACATTGTTAACCGTGCTCGGCTGGTTGAGAAAGCCTTTCTGAATCGGAAAAGGAGGCCGGTCCCTCGGCTCTCCGCGCTTGCCCTCAGCTGATTCGATCAGAGCAGATTCTTCTCCGCAGATATAAGCTCCAGCTCCTGATTTTATTTCGACCTCAAAACCAAAGGATCTGCCAGCGATGTTGCTTCCCAGGAAACCCTGCTGGCGCATTTTTCCGAGAACGTATTCGAGATAATTTTTGAGGTAAGTATATTCATGCCGCAGATAGATGATTCCACGTTTGGCCCCGACCGCATAGCCAGCGATGGCCATACCCTCAAAGACCATTTCCGGTCTTTCAGTCAGAAGAACACGGTCCTTGAAGGTTCCGGGCTCGCCCTCGTCAGCGTTGCAAATGACATAGTGTTCAGAACTTTTTTCTTTCCGGCAGAATTCCCATTTCAGTCCGGTCGGAAAGCCGGCTCCACCGCGACCGAGCAGATTAGCTTTTTTAATTTCGTCGATGACCTCTTCGGGTTTCATGCTGAGGGTTTTAGTGATGGCCGCTCCAGCTGTGTAATCACCGAAGAGAACAGGTCCCGCTTTTCTGATGTTGTTTCTGACCATGGCTCTAACCAGTTCGTGCTGATTAGCACCATCTCCGAATTCTTCAACCATTTCCTGAACGTCTTTGCCTTCTTTCATCTGAGCCATGAGGTTCCGGGTTTTTTCTTCAGTCAGACAGGTGAAGACAACGCCATTGATGATGGCTGCTGGTTCCTGGTCGTTCATTCCAATACATGAGGTCTCAAGCAGGGTGACCAGGCCGTCTGGAGAAGTCTGGCCAAAGGTGCACCCCGCCTCCCTCTCCATAATTCGAGCCACTTGCTCCCGGCCGGCCATTTCTGAAGTTATGGAGTTATTCAGGTAGACAACATATTTTCCTGGTGGTTTGTCCAACAGGAAATGATAGAAGCTTATCACTCCTTCTATTTCTGCTCTGGATATCTTAAGCTCCCTCGAGACCTGATCGATTGCCTTTTCAGGGATAAAGCTTTTCTCAGATTGAATTTCTTTCAGAATGTCAACAAGTCGGATTCTATCTTTTTGGTATTTTTCTAAAATTCTTTTTATGACATCCATATGATACCCCTGCCTGAATATTAGGCTAATTTATACCATAATTACGTTTTTTTACCAAGCTCCAGCTTGTTAAACCCGGCATTATTTTCTATAATGCTTAACATGACAATTGACCTTGACCATGTCAGTCGCCTGGCCAACCTGGAACTGACAGAAGAAGAAAGAAAAATCCTTCCAGAGCAGATGGAAAAAATAATCGACTGGGTAGGACAACTCTCCCGTCTCCAGGTGACAGAGGAAGAAAAATACACGCCGGTGAATTTCTCTTTAAGACTGGAAGAGGACGAGGTCAGGGAATCACTTCCGCAGGAAGAGGCGCTGGCCATGGCTCCTGAGAAAAGCGGCGACTATATAAAAGTGCCCCGGGTGCTTCAGGGAAAATGAAACTGATTGAGCTCGGATTGGTAGAAATGGTTAGAGTGGTCAAAGAAGGCGAGGTGCGGGCGACCGAGATTGTTGAAGATTATATCGCCCGCATAGAGAAAGAAGACAAGGAAATAAGAGCTTATTTAACCTATTCGTTTGATAGGGCTCTCAGAAGAGCCAGAGAGATAGATTTGAAGAAAGATAAAGGGAAATTAGCCGGAGCGGTCATTGCTATAAAGGACAACATTGTAACCAGGGGAATCCGGACCACCTGCGCATCCAGGATCCTGGAGAATTTTAATCCTCCTTACAATGCTACGGTCGTTGACAGGCTGGAAGCAGAAGATGCGGTCATCATCGGGAAAACCAACCTGGACGAGTTTGCCATGGGCTCATCCACAGAAAATTCCGGCTTTTTTCCAACCAGGAATCCGTGGGATAAGGGAAGAGTGCCTGGGGGGTCGAGCGGCGGTTCAGCTGCGGCTGTGGCTGGCCTGGAAGCTGTGGCTGCCCTGGGTTCGGATACTGGAGGCTCAGTGCGGCAGCCGGCTGCGTTTTGCGGACTGGTCGGATTGAAGCCAACTTATGGCCTGGTCTCAAGGTATGGTCTTGTGGCCTTTGCTTCATCTCTTGATCAGATTGGCCCGCTTGCCCGATCGGTTGAAGATTGTGCTCTGATCACTTCAATCATAGCAGGCTTTGACCCAAGGGATTCGACTTCTTCGCCTCTGCCTGTGCCTGATTACCTGGCTGAATCAGGAATTCCTCTTCCCAACTTCAGAGTTGGAGTGCTTGATGTGAGTTCTTTGACTGGAGTAAAAGAGGAGGTGGTTCGGAATTATCAGGATGTTTTGAGAATGATAGCAGGTCTTGGGATTGAGATGCAGAAGCTGGACCTTCCTTCCTGGGAATATGCTCTCCCCTGTTATTATGTCATCGCTCCCTCAGAAGCCAGCTCCAACCTGGCCAGATATGATGGTGTGCGATATGGCTTCAGGGCAGAATCATCTGAGCTTTCAGATATGTACTTAAGGACAAGAACAAGGGGCTTTGGGAGAGAAGTAAAAAGGAGAATTCTGCTGGGCACTTTTGCTTTGAGTTCAGGCTATTATGAGGCTTATTATGCCAGGGCTGCCAAGGTCCGGCAGGCAATCCTTAGGGAATTTGTTGAAGCCTTCAAAAAGGTTGATTTCATCCTAACGCCTACCACCCCCGAGCCGGCTTTTAGGCTGGGAGAGAAACAGGACCCGATTTCGATGTATCTTCAGGACTATTTTACAGTAGCTGCCAATCTGGCTGGGATACCCGGGCTATCTGTACCTTCCGGCTTCAGCACTGATCATCTTCCTCTGGGTCTTCAGGTGCTCGGCCGGTCTTTTGCTGAATCAGAATTATTTAAATTTGCTTTTTTGCTTGAAAAAAATTTAAATTTAAAAAATAATAGATATGGAATAAATACGAGAGGAAGGAGGAAGAATGAAAATTAAAAACCCTTGGTTGGTCGGGCTTACTGTTACGGCTATCTTAGCTTATTCAGCTTGTACCTCAGCCCCAGAAAAAACATTGCTGGATAAATATTTTCATGCTGTCTCGATGAAAGATAATCAGACCATGGCCGCTATGGCTGTTGAGCCTCTGGCGATTGACTCTCTGGAATATAAGATAATCAGCATTACTCCCGAAAACGTAGAACCCGCTATCTTGCCCGAGTTGAACAAACGAGAAGCCGAGGCCAAGAAGAAAGTGGATGACCATGTCGGACCGGTAGTTGATGCCCAGGATGCTCTGGAAACAGCCAAAGCAGATTTAGATAATGCCAGGACCGCGGCCGCCAGGGCTGCATTAAAAAAGAAAGTTGCCGAGCTTCAAGCCAAGTACGACCAGGAATACAACGACCACGTTGAACTAAAAAGGCAGTACAATGAAGCCAAAGAAGTTGCAGCCAAAGAAGAACAAATCACCCTGTTTTCCCTTGGTACCAGGACCCTTCCTAACGTGAGAAGCTTTCAGGGCGATGTTCATTCTAAAGAAGTGGTTATCAATGTTAAGACCAGGGCTGGCGCGGAGAGAAATTATAAGGTCATCCTCAGAAGATATTTAATGAAGGACGAGACAGGTAAGCCGTGGAACGGTCGCTGGATAATTGTTCGCTTTGAATCTGTCAGTTGAAAAGCAAAACAATTTAACGGGGCAAAAATCTTTTGTGATTGTTGACTTTTTCGCGTTTTCAGCTATAAATAATTTTCTTGCAGTTTCAGAAAGGGGCCGTTAGCTCAGAGGGAGAGCACCGGCCTTTTAAGCCGGGTGTCGCTGGTTCGAGTCCAGCACGGCTCATTTACGCCCCTGTCGTCTAGCCCGGCCTAGGACATCGCCCTTTCAAGGCGGCAACACGGGTTCGAATCCCGTCGGGGGCGTTTTTCCATAAACCTTAATTAATGAGGGAGGATAGATAGCGGCTAATCAAAGGAAAATCTTTTTTGTGAGAAAATATTAAGGCAGGCCTCAACCACTTTAGAATCATAGAGAATCCCTCTTTTTGTCCGGACCTCTTCTAAAGCCTTATCAATACCAAGAGCGGGACGATAGGGGCGGTGAGAAGACATAGCTTCAACTACATCGGCCACTGACAGAATTTTGGCTTCCAGCAAAATGTCCCCGTCTTTGAGTGCATTTGGATAGCCAGAACCATCCATTCTTTCATGATGCTGCAGAACGATCAGGCCTATTGGCCAGGGAAATTCAATGTTCTTTAGTATTTCATATCCAGCCTGGGGATGCGTTTTGATGATGGTGTATTCCAGATCAGTTAATTTGGTCGGTTTGCTCAGAATCTCAGCCGGGACATAAATTTTCCCTATATCATGAATTTCAGCAGCAAATCTGATTCCTTCGACCTGGAACTCGGGTAGTTTAAGCTCATTGGCGATGGCTTCTGCCAGCAACGCTACCCGGCGCTGATGCCCGGCGGTGTAAGTGTCCCGCATTTCTATTGTCGTTGAAATTGCCTGAATGGTTCCTTCCAGGGTCCGGTGTAGTCTGGCCCAGCTTTCTTGAAGCTCTTTCTCCACTTTTTTTCGTGCGGCAATATCTCTGAATACTATAACCTCACCCATGCCCCGGCCTTTTTCTTCGGGCAAAGGAGTAACCGTTTGTTCTATCAGGATTTCCAAACCTTCTCTTGAAATCAGTATGTTTTCGTAAGGTTCCGGGAACGCCGAAACCCGGTTGGGTGATGGCTTTTCCTTTAATCTAAAAACCTTGTCCAGGGGCTGGCCAATCGCTTCTCTTTCGCTCCACCCAGTTAGTTTCTCAGCTACCGGGTTTATAAAAGAGATTTTTCTCCGGCGGTCAATAGCTATTATTCCATCGCCGATGCTTCTCAAGATAGTTGACAACCACTGCTCTTTTTCCCTTAGCAGTAACAGCATCCTGGCTTTATAGAGAGCTGTTTCAATGGTCAGCTCAAGTTCCCGTTCTTCGAACGGCTTGAGCAGATAACCGAAGGGTTCAGTCATCTTAGCTCTTTCAAAAGTCAGGTCGTCAGCGAACGAAGTAATGTAAACAACGGGAACAGAATATTCCTCCCACAGGACAGAAGCTGCAGAAATGCCGTCAACGTTACCTTTAAGTACAATATCCATCAGAGCCAGGTCCGGCGGTTTGTGGCTCAGGCTCTTAAGAGCAGCCCCTCCTGTCTGGACGACATCAGTGACTTCATAGCCCAGGGTCTTGACCATGTTAAGAAGGTCACGGGCCACAAGGTTCTCGTCTTCAACGATAAGAATTTTTGCTCTGGGCATCCTTATAATTCCTTAATAATAGATTCTAACTGCCCTATACCATCACTCTTTCTTCTGCAATCTCAAATTTCCTCTCTGCCTGGCACTACGGAACGAAGATTCATTTCTCTCCGGAGACCAGACCGTTCAGGGGAAATTGAACCTCGGCCGTGGTCCCCTTCTTGGGCAGGCTTTCAAGAGTAAAATATCCACCAATTTGAGTGGATAATAACCTCACGATTTCCAGACCGAATTTACTACTGGCCGATGGTTTAAATCCGCGGCCGTTGTCTTTGACCTTAAGAATGAGTTTGTTCTTGGCCCGGGCGAAACTGATTTCCACCCGGCCCGGGCTGCCTGGTGGGAAAGCGTGTCTTAAACTGTTGGTGACCAGTTCCGTAATTATCAATCCTAAGGGAATGGCCAGTTCAACTGTCAGACGGGGAGCTTTTATTTTTGTAGAGAAAGAAACATTTTCTCCCCTGATGTTAAAAACCTGAAAAAGATGGACAACCAGCTTTTCAGCGTAGTCCCGGAAGTCGATCGAAGACAGGTCTTTTTCCCGATAAAGCTTCTCATGGGCCAGAGCCATGGAGTGAATCCGGTTCTGGCATTCTTTCAGTGCCCGCTGCGCTTCCCGGTCCTTGAGGTGTTGAGCCTGGAGGCTGAGCAGGGAAGAAATAATTTGCATATTATTCTTAACCCGGTGATGGATTTCCTTTAGCAGTATTTCTTTTAAAGACAATATCAGTGCGTCTTCAGCTTTTTTCTTAGCACTGATATCGCGGACATATTCGATGACTCCCTTGAGTTTTCCGCTCTTTAAATCAATCAGAGGAAAGGAAAAGAGGTCGAGCCAGCCGACGATTTCTCCTCCTCTGGCGGTCTTGGGAACGACTTCACTGGCCGGAGCCTTGGTTCTTAGAGTTTTCAGGCTGGGACAGGGCTGGCAAAGATTCTCTTTGCCATGATAAGCCACATAACATTTCTTGCCCACAAGAGGTAAAGCATGGGCATACCAGGCTTCCATTACCGGATTAACTCTGATGATGTTCATTTCCAGGTCGAGAATCGATATTCCATCCTGAATAGAGGCAAATGAATCAGTCAGGAGTTTTTCTGTTTCCTTTCGCGCTTCTTCAGCCAGGTTCTTCTTAATGACCAGTGCCGCCTGATTGGCCACGAAGGAAAGCATCTGCACATGTTCTTCATTGTATCTGAGGCTCTCGGTGTAGCTCTGAACAACCATTACACCGAACGTTTCGTCTTTGACCTTAAGCGGAAGGCCAAGCCAGTCTACAGATGGAGCCCCTATTGACTCAACCTGACCTGTTGCTTCCAGACCGGCGAAGACTTCCGGAGAAGCCAGGAGTGGTTCCCCTGTTGCCAGCACATGTTCAGTTAATCCGCGTCCCAAAGGCTGAGGTGGCGGCGGAGAATCATACTCATCGACGAAATAGGGAAAGGAAAGCAGACCCGACTCTTTTTCATAAATGGCGATATAAAAATTTTCGGCGGTCATGAGGTCTTTTATGATCCGGTGAATTGCTTGAAGAAGTTCAGGAAGATTTTCTGATTCGACGCTTAACTGGGCAATCTCGTAAATTGCCTGCTGGATTTTATGGGATTGGCTGACGTTACTGATGAAGGAGATAAACCCGAGAAAATGCCTGATGCCCAGTTCTTCATCGATGATCATCACTCCGGAGTCTTTTATTGGCTGGAAAACCCCGGTTCTGGTACGCAGGCGATAGTTTATCGAATAATGGCTTTTTAACTGGCTTTGTCTGGCAAGCAGATGAGCTTTTCCTCTGTCTTCCTGGTGTACAAGCCCCAGCCATTTATGATAACTTGACCAGCCAGACCTATCCATCGATAAGCCAGTAGCCAGGCTTAAATCTTCTGAAAGCCAGATTTTCTCTGAGGAGAGATTCAGACAATAAAAAAACAGATCAGATGAATAACCGTTCCTGCCTGCGGGCAATTTGTATCTTTACTCCATCCAGGCGTTCAGAAAGATATTATTAAAAAAATCAGTTCAGGTAAAGCAAATATTTTTTGTCGATGCCAATCAGACCCTATCCTGAATAGAGTTTGACATTATTTCGTCCCGCGTCTTTGGCTGCGTAAAGGGCTATGTCTGCCTTTTTTATCAGCTCCTCTGGGTCTTCTCCGTCGTCCGGGAACAGAGCCATGCCGATGCTGGCCGTGCAGGTAATTGCCTTGCCCTCGATAGAGAAGGGGAGGTTGAAGGCCTGGACGATTCTTTTTGCTACCTGAAGTCCCAATGAGGCTGAACTCAGCTCGCCCAACAGCACCATGAACTCGTCACCGCCAAAGCGAGCCAGAGTATCTGATTTTCTTATAAGCTGTTTCAATCTGTTTCCGGCTTCGATGAGCACCAGATCACCGAAAGAATGTCCATGGGTATCATTTATCGTCTTAAAGAAATCCAGGTCAAGCATCAAGACTCCCGATTTAAGTTTTTTCCTTTTTGCCTGTTCAATACTCACTTTCAGACGGTCGTTGAAAAGAACCCGGTTGGGCAGGCCGGTTAAGGCATCATGAATAGCCAGATAACTTAACCGTTCTTCCTGAACCTTCCTTTGGGTGATATCCCGAAAAACAAGAACCGAACCGACAATCTGATTCCGGTCATCTTTGATCAGAGAAGCCCTGATTTCGACTGGCAGCTTATCTTCCCCCCGGTGCAGATAGAGTTCCTGCTCCGCTGTGAATCCGGCTGAAACCATTTCCAGAGTTATTCCAGTCACCCTTCCGGCTTTTTCCTGCTGGATCAAAAAAGCTTCTTCTAAATTTTTCCCCGTTAACTCGCCCCAGGTTTTTCCAAGAAGTTGTTCGCCGATTGGATTGATAAAATTAATCAGGCCCTTTCGGTCAGTTGAAAGAACGCCATCAGTTATGCTGGAAAGAATAGCATTCAGCCAGCGTTGTTGCTCTTTAGTTCTTGTATCAACTTGATGTTTATAAAAAGCCATTTCTATGGCTACCAGAAGTTCTTTTTCTTCGAAGGGCTTAATCAAATATCCAAATGGTTCGGCCGAAGTGGCTTTGATCAGGGTGTCCTCATCAGCATAGGCCGTCAGATAAACGATAGGGATGGAATATTGTTCCCAGATTCTGGTAGCTGCTTCGATTCCATCAATTCTTCCCTTCAGTCTTATGTCCATCAATACCAGATCAGGCGATTGTTCCCTGGCGATAATCAAAGCCTCTTCGCCTGAATCAACCACAGCCACTACCTGATAACCGAGGTGAAGAGCCATTTGTTCAATGTGGCGGGATATGAGCAGTTCGTCTTCTACAATTAGCAGCTTCTTGCCTTTCATTTCAGAATTCCCGTTCCCTCCCGGAAGGCTAAATGCCTTCGACAGTGGTGGGCGGTACTGGGTTCGAACCAGTGACCTCCGGTTTGTAAGACCGACACTCTGCCTCTGAGCTAACCGCCCGACCTTATGATTTAAGCTTAAATTAGGAGAAAGCAGGGTTTTTGTCAAGGGAGAGGAGACTCCGGGCCGCCTGTTATAAGGCAGAATAACTGGAGCAACACAGCGCAAAAGCAAAAACCTTGCTTCTGCAATTTCTCCTGAATAAAGATAAATATAAGGCAAGTTTTGGTTGCTGGACAGCCTGATAAAATCAAAGACTTCAGGCCAGTCCGCTGGTTGACATAAACTATCTTATATGTTAAATTTAAGCTTCAATTTTTCCCCAGGGAAGGTGATTTCGAATGTTCGCAGTTATCAAAACAGGTGGTAAGCAGTATCGCGTCAAGGAGGGAGATATCCTTTCTGTAGAAAAGGTCTCAACCGACCAGGGCCAGCCGTTGAACCTGGACCGGATACTTCTTGTTGAAGACGGCAATCAGGTGCAGGTAGGAGCTCCTTACCTGGAAAAGGCCATAGTCAGGGCAGAGGTTCTGGAAACCCATAAAGATGAAAAAATCATTGTTTTTAAGAAAAAAAGAACAAAAGGATTCAAGCGGACAAAAGGCCATCGGCAATTGCTAAGCAAAATTAAGATTACCGGGATTTTTCCTGACGGTAAGATAAAGGAGCCAGAGAAGCCAGCCAGAGAACCCGTGGCCAGAAAACCTGTGAAAAAAGGTGTACCCGAAAAGAAGATAAGGCCAGGAGCCAAAAAAATGACGGCCACCAGAGCGGCCAGGAAATCAAAACCAGCCGGGCCGGGAAAACGCAGTAAGGAGAAGTGATAATGGCCCACAAAAGATCAGGTGTTAACGGGAGAGATTCAAGACCAAAGAATCTGGGTGTAAAAAGATTTGGCGGGCAGACAGTCAGCCGTGGTGCCATTCTGGTTCGTCAGAGGGGCACTCCTTTCAAGCCTGGTCCCAATGTTGGCCGGGGCAAAGATGATACTCTGTTTGCTCTTACCAGAGGAATCGTCAGATTTGAAGACAAGGGCAGGATGGGAAAATTCGTCTCGGTCATCCCCGTTGAGGAGAAAACCGAGTCAGCCTCATAAAATGGGAGCAAATCCCGGACGTCAGACTCTCCTGAAAACCTTAACCAGACGTGGATTTCTTCTGTTCTTTAGACTATTCTGCCAAGGATACACAATTGTTCGTTGATCAGGTAAAGGTATCTCTAATTGCGGGCAGGGGCGGGGACGGATGCGTCAGCTTCAGGCGGGAGTATCGTATCCCCAAGGGCGGCCCGGATGGCGGCCGAGGCGGGGATGGAGGAAACGTCTACCTGGTCAGCGACCCAAACCTTAACACTCTGGCTTATTTCAGATTCCATCCGATAAACAAGGCCAGGAAAGGAGCCAACGGCCAGGGTTCAAACAGACAGGGCAAGAGCGGTAAAGACCTTTATTTAAGAGTCCCGATGGGCACAGTAGTTAAAGATGCAGTTACTGGCGCGATTCTCCATGACTTTCTAAAACCGAGTGAAATCTTCCTGGCGGCTAAAGGGGGCAAAGGTGGAAGAGGCAACGCTTCCTTTGCCACGGCCACCCATCAAACGCCGAGAGAGTTTGAGAAAGGTAAGCCTGGAGAAGAGAAAGAGCTTATCCTGGAACTTAAGCTTATTGCTGATGTCGGGCTGGTTGGCTTCCCCAATGCCGGTAAATCTACCCTTATTTCCAGAATCTCAGCAGCCAGGCCGCTCATAGCCGATTATCCTTTTACTACGCTCACGCCAATTCTCGGAGTGGTTGACATCGAAAAAGACAGGAGCTTTGTCGTGGCTGATATACCTGGTCTGATCAAGGGAGCACATCAGGGTCATGGTCTTGGCGTTCAATTCTTAAGACACGTTGAAAGAACCAGAATTCTGGTTCATCTGATAGATATCTCACCCTTTTCGGGGAGAGACCCGGTAAATGATTATCAAGTGATTCAAGATGAGCTTGGAGCGTTTAATCCTGAGCTTCTGAGAAGGCAGATGATAATCGTTGCCACCAAGGTTGACCTTCTGGGCAAAGAGACCAAGCGATTAATCGCGTTGAAAAGGCTGGCGGCCAGAGAGAAAAAGCCTTTTCTGGCTATCTCAGCCGTAACCGGAGAAGGCGTAAAAGAATTAGTTGACCGGCTGGCCAGAATGCTGGCAGAACATAAAGTTGAAAAAGTCAGAGCTTCAGGGCAAGATAAGAAAGGTGGTGACTGAGTGATGCCTTTAACCGGACTTTTTGGCGGGACCTTTAATCCGATTCACTGCGGTCATCTAAAAGCGGCAGAGGAAGTGCTCAAGTATTTTTCCCTGGACCGGATTTTCTTCATTCCTTCTTACATCCCGCCGCATAAGAATAAAAAAGAAGTAGTGTCAGCTCAGCATCGGTTGAAGATGGTTGAAATCGCCTGTAAGAGCCAGCCCAAATTTCAGGTTTCTGAAGTGGAAGCCCGGAAGCCTGAACCTTCCTATTCAATTGTGACTTTAAAGAAACTAAAAGAAATTTTCCCGGGGGATAAGTTCTATTTTATTGTCGGCTCAGATGCTTTCCTTGAAATAGAAACCTGGAGAGATTATAAACAGCTGTTGAAAGAATGTTCTTTCATAGTTGTCAGCAGACCTGGATTCAAGCTAAAATCTTTGAGAAAAGTGATAAATAACATCGGGGGAGAAACGTTTATCACTCCTGAAAAGCCGCTCGCCCCGGGGGAAAAAGTATCAGTGGGAAAGGCGGTCTACTATCTGGAGATTGATTCTGTGGATATCTCTTCTTCTGAAATAAGGGAAAAGCTGCAAGCCGGGCTACCGATCACCGGCCTGGTTCCGGCAGGAGTTGAGGGATACATACATCAGAATAATCTGTATCGATAAGGAGAAGAAAATTCAGGTGAAAGATAAGGAAAAGAAGTTTACTAAGAGGGACTTGCCAAAAGAAGTTCGATTATCGATAAAGGCCAGTCAGGCCAAGAAAGCGGAAGAGATCTGCGTTCTCGACCTTCGAGAACTGACCAGCTTTACTGATTATTTCATCATCATGCACGGAAATTCTTCCAGGCAAACCGCGGCTATTTATGAAAATATCGAGGAGGAGCTCGGGAGAGAAAGAATTAGACCTCTGGGAATCGAAGGGCTGGAAAATGCGGAGTGGATTCTTCTGGATTATGGAACCTTTGTCGTCCATATATTTTCCAGAAAAGCGAGAGAATATTATGCTCTGGAAAAGCTCTGGGCTGATGCACCCAGGCTGGACTATTAATAAAAAATTTTTTTAATTTTCTCTTGACATTTCGTCAATAAGCATTTATTTATTAAAAACAATTTTAAATGGAAATGATGTTTCTGTGGCCAGGTAGAACCCGAAACGAAAAACTCAGGGCTTTACAGAAAGAATACCTGGAAAAGATTAGCCGGTTTTGCCGGGCTAAGATTGTCGAGTCGGAGGAGCCCAGGGGTCTGGGGGAAAAATGGGCAGATAACATTCTGGAAAAAGAAGGTAAAGGACTTGAAAAGCATCTTGAGGATGGTTATATTATCTGCCTTTCGGATAAAGGAAAAGAGATGACATCTGCGGAACTGGCCAGGCTTATCGAATCCCAGGCTTTGATTTCTGCCAGAAAACTGATTTTTCTGGTCGGCGGCTTTCTGGGATTGGCGCCTCGAATAATGGACAGGGCTAATTACAAGCTTCCGCTTTCTCGAATGACTCTGTCGCATGAGCTGGCCAGGGTGGTTTTGCTGGGACAGGTTTATTGAGCTTTGAACTTAATCAAAGGATATTCATATCCAAAATAATAGGGGGTTAAATGCCTGAAAAAACTAAATTTGGCAAGAAAGAAAAGGAAGAATTCAAAAAGATACTGCTGGAGAAGAAAAACAGCATTATAAGGAAGTTGAGCCAGTTCTATAACGATAGTAAAGAGATAGAGACCGATACTGCTCTGGACGTGGTGGATAAAGCCGAGACTTCCTACACCAAAGAATTCTTGCTTGGGCTGACTGATAGTGAGCGAGACCAGCTGATGATGATCGACCATGCCCTGGAAAGACTGCAAAAAGGTGAATATGGTCGGTGCCTGATATGCCATAAAGAAATTAGCAAGAAAAGGCTTAAGATTATACCCTGGACTCCTTATTGTATAGGCTGTCAGGAGAAGAAAGAAGGCGAAACCAAGGCAAAGTGAAGCTTCCTGTCCTGTTCAGCCGGTTTGTCCAGCCGGTAAGAATGGTCATTTTCCCTTCCCTCTGTAAAATCTGCCGGCGACCTCTTGAGGGTCCGGAAGAAAAAGCTGTCTGTAGTGAGTGTCTGATGGGGGTGGAGGTTCATCGCGGCCCGGTCTGTCCGGTCTGCGGCCGATTTCTTTTTTATAAGAATGCGGCTTCATTCTGTTGCTTTGAATGTCAAACAAAAAAGCCTTCTTTTTCCAGGCATAGATCCCTGGGACCTTATACAGGCAGGCTGAAGGAAATGATAATTCTGTTCAAATACAAAGAGTATGAGATTCTAAGTCGTCCGCTGGCAGCACTCCTGTATGAAAATTTTGGCTCGGGTAATGGGCTTTTTTCTGAGATTGATTTCATCCTTTCTGTTCCTCTTTATCCTCGAAAAGAAAGAGCCAGGGGCTTCAACCAGGCAGAATCTCTGGCCCGGCAACTTTCAAAATTGAGCGGGTTGCCGGTGTTAAACAGAACTCTGGTGAAGATAAAAAACACGCCAGCTCAGGTTTCTCTGGAGGCTAAGGAAAGAGAATTGAACCTAAGAGGAGCTTTTGCTGTGCGAAAACAGGGGAAAATCAGGGGGCGTAAGTTGCTTCTTATTGACGATGTATTTACGACCGGTACAACAGTCAGTGAATGTGCAGCTGTGCTTCATAAGGCAGGAGCCAAGGAGATAAGGGCCCTAACCTTGGCCAGGGCCTGAAAATGAAGAGCCCCCCTCTCTCCCGGGGGCTAAAGTGGCGAAAAAACTCCCTTATTATTTGGAAGATTTTTCGCCAGATTTCTCGGCTGCTTGAGGCTTCAGAATCTTGACCTTCCGCGGCTTCACTTCAGCTCTCTTGGGCATATGGATCCTGAGCAGGCCGTTCTCATACTCGGCGGCGATTTTATCCTGGTCAATATAATTCGGCAGGCTGAAGGACCTGAAAAAGGACCCATAAGCCCTTTCTATACGATGATAATTCTCTTCCTTGGTCTCCTTTTCAAACTTCCTTTCACCTTTAAGGGCCAGGGTATTATCTTCTATTTTGATCTCCACGTCCTTTTCCTCAACTCCAGGAAGCTCTGCGGTCAGAACCAGTTCATTTTCTGTTTCATAGATATCGACCGCAGGAGACCAGGTACTCTTTATCAGGTCTGAATCCTCAAACCTGGGGGAAGAGACCAGATCCTCAAACAGCCGATTCATTCTGTCACGCAGAAGCATCAAATCCTTGAATGGATCCCATTTTGTGATGGCCATGGTCTCACCTCCTTTCCAGATTTATCTTAGTCTATTATTAATATAATATATGAGTATACCTTTGTCAAGTATTTGCCGGGAAAATTATCTTCCTTCAATTAGAATAGTGGCTTCACCCCTGATTTTCTCTTCAGGGAGCGAAGAGAGCAGGCTATCGAGTGTTGTCCTTATGAACTCTTCATGAATCTTGGTTACTTCCCTGGCCAGGACAACTCTTCTGGAACCAAATACTTCTCGGGCTATTTCAACAAAATCTTTGATCTTTCTCATTGGCAGGAAGAAAACGAGTGTTCCTTCTTCATCTGCCAGCCTGGATAGGAAATTTTTCAGGCTTCCCTTCTTTGGAGGCGGAAAGCCGGCAAATATTACCCTGTGAGTCGGGAGCCCAGACACTGACAAAGCCGCAGTCAGGGCGCTTGGCCCAGGTATAGGAATCACCTGTATACCCTGTTTTATGGCTTCTCTAACAAGAGGAAACCCGGGGTCGGATATCCCGGGTGTCCCGGCATCTGAGACCAGGGCAACATCCTGACCTCTGTTCAGAATAGCGAGAATTTCGGGCATCTTCTGGCTTTCTCTGGGGTGAAAATAGGAAATAAGACGTTTTCTCAGGCCGTGGGCGTTTAACAGCTTTACCGTCCGGCGGGTGTCCTCACAGGCGATTACCACGGCTTCTTTCAGGATGCGGAGCGCCCTGAGAGTTATATCTTCGAGATTACCTATGGGAGTTCCGACTACGAATAACTTGCCCTTTTGAGCCCTCATATCCGGTTTCCCAGGGAGAAGATTTTATTTATCCCAATCATAGGGATAAAGGAAATCATGACCGATTGTTCTATTCGAAATCTTGGCGATGGGCGGGAGTTTTCTCTTGAATTCCGATTTTTTTATCAGGTCGATTATCCTGCGCACCTTTTGCTCTTCTGACCCGGCCTGGATGACCTCTTGAATCGTCTGGCGCAGGTCTACCAGGTGATAAAGGATCCCGTCGAGCTCTTCGTAAGCCAGACCGATTTCCTGTTCATCAGACTGCCCCGGCCACAGGCCGGCAGTGGGTTTCTTTTTCAGGATTTCTTCCGGAATTCTTAGATACTTAGCGAGGTCCCTGATTTGTGTTTTGTAAAGGTCGCCCAGGGGATTTATCCCGCAGGCCATGTCGCCGTGGATAGTGCCATAACCGATGAGCAATTCCGTTTTATTGCTGGTTCCAAGAATGATGGCCTTCTCCCTGGCCGAAAAATCGTAAAGAATAGACATCCTTTCCCTGGCCATTTTATTGCCCTTAAGCAGTGCACTGTCCGTGGGGAAAGCTGAGAAGTAAGCGTCTATCTGCGGAGTTATATCTATTTCTTGCCATCTTATCTTTAAGGTGCGGGCAATTTTCTCAGCATCCTTAACGCCTTCAGGATCGAAATCTCTATAGGGCATGACTAAACCGATTACCTTGTCCGCTTCTAAAGCTTGAACAGCCAGATAAGCGCAGACAGTTGAATCGAGTCCACCCGAAAGACCAATAATGGCCCGGTCAAACCCGGCTTTACGGATTTCGTCCCTGATAAAATTGGTCAGGACCTTGGTTACCAGAGGACCGTTAATTTTCATCTTTTTTCCTGATTATTCTGTCAAGAGAATGCCAGATGACTTCCGGCCGGTCATCCCTTTTGAAAGGCCAGATTTTTCTGGCTTTTCTGACTTCATCCAAGTTTATTTCCTGAATGGCAAAAGCTTCGTCCAGGTAAGGCAGCTTGAGAATCAGATTTCCCAGAGGGGAATAAATGAAGGAGCCTCCGGCGAAGACGGCTCCGTCTTCAATGCCGACCCGATTGCAGTATATGATTGCAGAACTCGAGAAAAAAGACATAGCCTCTCCCATGAGTTCCCACATCCGGCTGGTTTCAAAGGCCTCGTTCTTCTGGTCGGAAACACCGCGACCCGGAGCAGCCGAAATATCGATTAGCAATTGAGCCCCCTCAGCAAACAGGCAATAAGTGGAGCAGTAATGTAGAAAATCACGGCAAATAAGCAGTCCAGCAGGTCCAAAGCGGGATTTAAAAGAACGAAATTCTCTTCCTTCCGCGAAGAATCTTCTTTCCTCAAACATGCCGGAAGTCGGCAGAAAAACTTTTCTGTGGATGTGAACAATCTTTCTTCCCGATAAATAAGCAGCAGAATTATAGAAAATCCCCGGGTTGGAGGCTTTCTCTTCAGCGAAACCGATAACTATATCTATGTTTCCTGAGGCTTCAAGAAGTTCCTGAAAAAGTGAGGAATTAACCGGGTTAAGGGCCACTTCAGGCACCAGGTCCTTTAGAGAATATCCGGTCAAGCTGAGTTCAGGGAAAATTATCAGGTCAGCTTTTTGTTCCGATGCTTGGCGAATCAGTTCCAGATGACGGTTTAAGTTTTTCCGAACGTTGCCAAGAACGGATGAGGTCTGAGCTATGGCGATTTTCATATTAAAAAAATATCACAAATTCAGGGGCGGTGTCCAATAAGTGGAGAAGGAAAAATTTATATGGATATTGAAAAATTATGATTTATCTATTAAATTAAATTATGGGCAGTAAAGTGGATTCGATAAATCATATAGCCAATTTCTTGAGGGATATCTTTTTCAACGGCAGAAGTGGCCGCCTGACCTTCAAAAGAAGAGAGATTGAGAAATACTTTTTCTTCTGCAAGGGCAAACCTATTCAGGTTAAGACCAGTGTTAAGTCAGAAAGGCTGGGGGAAATTCTTTTTAAGCTCCAGAAAATCCAGGAAGAAACCTTTTCCCAGATAGATGATTTCATTGAGATCAATCAGCCCCTGGGCGAATCCCTGAAAAGGACCGGGGTGATCAAAGAAGCCGACCTCCGGGAGGCGCTTGCTTTTCAGATAAGAGAATGCCTTCTGAGTCTGTTTTCTTACTTTGATGCTGACATCAGCTTTCAGGAAAGACAGGACATCGCAGCTCCGGAAGAGTTTCCGGCAGTGGATATTCCCTTCATCATTGATTATGGCATTAGAAGAATGAAGCCGGACCCGGCTGTTCAGAAGTTTTTCAGCGGGAAAAAAGTTGCTCTGAAAAATATCAGATATGCCTATTTCTTAACTGAGGAGGAACAGGCCCTTCTGGATCGTTTCTCGGCCCTTCAGCTGATTGATGAGATGTCTATTCCTGACTCGTTTTCTGCTGAAAACTTTTACAGATGTCTCTATCTTTTTTATTGCCTTGATATGATTGACGCGGCTGCGGCTGATTCTCGTTATGAGAAGGCAGGTCTTGATAAGCAAGGCAAACAGAAGCTTGAACAGGACGAACTCGAGGCCAGGCTGGAAGAATTGAGGGAAATCAAGGCCAGTTTAAAGAATAGAAATCATTATGAGCTGCTCGGTATTTCCAGAGTAGCCACAGATGAAGAAATCAAGAAGGCTTACTTCAGCTTGGCCAGAAAATATCATCCCGACCGCTTCAATCGAGAGACCAGAGAGATGCCGCTGATCAATGAAGTTTTTAATGCTTTCACCACTGCTTACCGGATTTTAAGCGACGAAGGGAAAAGGAAACAATATGATGCTCAGCTGTCCGCCCCCGTCCAGGAACTGATTGAAGACCTGACTAGAAAAGCCGAAGTAAAATACCGGCAGGGTCGAACTCTTTACAACCAGGGAATGTATGAAGAAGCCGTAATTTTCCTGGAAGAAGCCATCCGGATAAAGAGAAATAAGGCAGACTATTATTTGCTCCTGGCCATGGCAGAATCGAAATTGCCAGCATATAAGAAAAAAGCCGAACAGGATTATCTAAAAGCCATTGAGATGGAGCCCTGGAATCCAGAAGGCTACCTTGGCCTGGGCATTCTTTATCTCAACGAAGGTCTGAAGGTGAAAGCCAAGAAGCATTTTCAAAAAGCATTAGAGATCGATCCCGATCATCAGCAGGCAAAAATTGCCCTGGCTGATCTGGAAAAGGGGGAGAAGAAAACAGGGCTGAAATCAATCCTGAGCATGGATTTTTCAGGGCTTTTCAAAAAGAAGAAATGAATCAGGCTTCACCGATCAGCCGGCGGAATTCTTTTTCATTAAGTGTCTTAAGACCCAGTTCTCTGGCTTTATCCAGCTTGGACCCGGGCTCTTGTCCAACAATCAGATAGTCAGTTTTCTTACTGACAGAAGAGGAAACGGTACCGCCAAGTCTCTCTATTTTTTCTTTAGCCTGCTCCCTGGTCATAGAGGATAAGGTTCCGGTTAGAACAAAGGCCAGACCTTGCAGAGGCCGGGGGCCGGCTTTCTCCGCCTTTTCTTTAAATCTTAGCCCGGCTTCTTTCAGCCTTTTAATCAATTCGCGGTTCTCCGGCTGAGCAAAAAAGAAGACTATGCTCCTGGCTACTTTCGGTCCCACGTCTTCCAGAGACATAAGTTCCTCTTCCGTTGCTCTGACCAGCTTCTCAAGGTCCATGAATTTTCTGGCCAGAGCTTGAGCCAGCTTTTCGCCCACATGCCTTATGCCAAGAGCAAAGATCAATCGGGAAAGTTCCCTTCGTCTTGAATCTTCAATCTGGTCCAGAAGATTTGTGGCGCTCTTGGGGCCCATTCTTTCCAGCTTAACAAGGTCTTCATATTTAAGATGATAGAGGTCAGGAATTTTTTTGATCAGACCTTCACCGAGGAGCTGATCTACCAGAGCATCGCCCAGTCCTTCAATATTCATGGCCCGCCTGGAGGCGAAATGCAGTATGGATTCTCTGATACGGGATGGACAGGAAGGATTGATGCAGCGGGAAATGGCCTCGCCTTCTTCCTTATAGATTGTTGAATGGCATACCGGGCAGGTTTTTGGCCAGCTAAAGGGCCTTTCTTTGCTGGTTCGCCTTTCTTTCATCACTGAGACCACATGAGGGATGACATCCCCGCTTCTTTCCAGAAGGACATAGTCTCCAACCCTGATATCCTTTCTTTTTAGCTCTTCTTCATTATGCAGGGTGCAACGGGAGATCGTGGTGCCTGATATCTGGACAGGTTCGAGGACAGCCACGGGAGTTAGAGCTCCTGTCCGGCCGACCTGAATGACGATCTCTTTTATTCTGGTTGTAGCCTGCCGGGCCGGAAATTTGTATGAGATAGCCCAGCGAGGAGACTTAGCCGTAGCACCGAGAGCCTCTCTTTGTCTGGTAGAGTTAACCTTCACTACCACGCCATCAGCATCATATTCAAGGGAATCTCTTTTTTCTGTCCATTCGTGGTAGAAATCAATGACTTCTTTAAGAGAGTGACAGAGTCGCGAACTCGGATTTATTTTGAAACCAAGTTTCTTTAGCTTCATCAAATTTTCCCACTGAGATGGCATTTCCTGGCCGTTGATAAAAATATAATACAAAAAGATATCAAGGTTACGGCTGGCCACTTCTCTGGGGTCAAGCAGCCTGATGGAACCAGCCGCTGCGTTTCTGGGATTGGCAAACAATGTTTCGCCGTTCCTTTCTCTTTCCTCATTAATCTTCTTGAAAGACTGAAAAGGCAGATAGACTTCCCCCCTGACTTCCACCTCATTAGTTATAGGAATGGCCAGGGGCAAGCTGCGGATGGTTTTTACCTGGGCGGTCACATCATCCCCTCTGAAGCCATCGCCCCTGGTAACTGCCTGGTGGTAACGTCCGTTTCGGTAAAGTATGGACATGCTCAGCCCATCAATTTTTAACTCCGTAACATAGTCAATTTTCTCGCCGGGCAGGAGCTTTCGGATGCGTTCATCAAACTCCTTCAAGCCTTCAACATCATAGCAGTTGTCAATGCTGAGCATCGGTCTGAGGTGTTCAACTGTGGGAAAACCTTCAGCCGGCTTTTCTCCAACTCTCCGGGTGGGAGAATCAGGAGTGATAAGTTCTGGGAAGGCTTCCTCCAGCCGCTTGAGTTCAGCCATCAACCGGTCGAATTCAAAGTCTGAGATTTGTGGCTCGTTATCAACATAATATTTTTTTTCGTGGTAGATAATTTGTTCTCTTAAAGAGGATATTCTCTTTTTTGCCTCTTCGCGGGTAAGCTTTCTTTCCATCTTGCCCCTCCTGTTTTCTTATTTAATTTTAGGAGAAAAAGCAGACGGAGTGAAGGTCAAGTTTCTTAATTTTTTGTGATGGCTACTCTGGTTTGAAGTTATTTACCCAGCCTCTTCTTGGTTTCTTCAACCAGCTGGTTAAACTTGACTATGGCTGATTCCTGCTGTTTTTTTAGCTTTTCAATCTCAGCTTTTAGAGCCTCAATCTCAGCCAGCATCTCTTTCATCCTTTTCTTTTCTCGCTCGGAGAGTTCTTCTTCGTTCTTGTCGCCGAATCTCTCATTGAAAAGGTTAGTAAGTTCCTCGAGCTCTTTAGCTTTGCTCTGGATTTCAAGAACTGTTTCGTTATATTTCAGGTCTTTATTCATGGTGAAAAAAAGACCTTCAGCCATTTTCATTGCCTGCTGGGAGTTGGCGTTAGAAAGAAAGGCGGCTTCAAGAGAGTAGCGGATCGCCTCGTTTACTGCCTTGGGGTCAGACTGAGCTTTTTTGGCCAGAATTACGGCAATGGAAAAAGCGACATCTCCACTTGTCTTCTTGCTGTAGGCTTCTTTTAGCAGGGCCAGAGCTTCATCGTTCTTGTTGCTCCTGACTAACAGCTGACCCAGGAAAACCGCGGTCTCCGGCTCTTTATTCAAGTTGTATATAGCCCGGAATACCTTTTCAGCTTCAGCAAAGTTCTTGGCCTCGTAATAGTCCTTTCCCATCTTCTTTACTGTGCCCAGGATCTTGGAGTCTTTATGCATGGAATAAGCAGTCAGATAAGCCTCAATCGCTCCGGAAGTGTCCCTGGCTTTCTGAGCGGCACTGCCCAGCGTGTAATATCCAGCCGCAATTACCTTGTTCCATTGCGCGGGATTTTCTCCCTCTTTGTTCTTGTTTGCCTGGCCTATATCAATTGTCTGTTTTGCGTAGGCACGGGCGTTATCAAGATTCTGTCCTTGATTAATATATCCGCCGGCCAGAACCAGAAGGACCTGACATTTGGTTAAGTCATCAAGGCCGCCCACGCTCAGAGCTTTTTCTCCATAACTTAGAGTCTCCAGAAGGGTCTTGGTCTGGCAGCCAGTAAGGCAAAGGTTAGCGTAGGCATAATTTTCATAGGTCGTTCCCTTCCCTCCATACTGAGCAATGTAGTCTTTCAGCAACTTAACCCTCTGGCATGGGTCATTGGCAGTCATGGCTTTGATGTAGGCTTCATCAGCTGGATTCTGGGCCAGGGCCAGACTTGCGGAAAAAATAAGAATTAAAATTAAAAGTGGAATTTTTTTCATCCCTAACCTCACAAAAAAATTTTGCTCCATATATTGCCCTTAATAAGCAAAAAAGTCAATATTCTTTTTCTGGCCATAGCCTTGCTCAATAAATAGGACAGCAAATTATATGCCAAATCTGGCTATTAGACTTATTTTTTCTTCTTCCATATAATAAATAGATAAAAAATGGCCAGCATGCAAGACTTCAAGCGGATTTTTTCTTCTGAGACCGGGCTAAAACTCCAGACAGGGATTTCTCTTGCCCGCTATTCCAGTTTCAGGATTGGAGGTCCAGCCGCCAATTTCTTTGAAGCGGGCTCTCTTTATCATCTTAAACAGGCGGTGGACATGGCCAGGAAATACCAGATTCCTTTCTATGTGATTGGTGGCGGCTACAACCTGCTTTTTGATGATGCGGGCTACAATGGTTTGATAATCAGAAACTTAGCTTCTGGTATCGAGTTTCTCTCTGAGAAGAGCTTAGTTGAAATCCATTCTGGAACTTTTCTCCATCAGCTGATAGATATGGCCATCTTGAGGGGGCTTGGAGGCCTGGAATTCTTGGCCGGGATTCCGGGCACAGCAGGTGGAGCAATTTACGGTAATGCGGGAGCCTTCGGCCAGGCCATCGGTGACCGGGTGGTGGAGGTCATGATTCTCGGGGAAAAGGGCGAAGAAATAGTCCTTAAGAGGGAAGACCTTCATTTTGACTACCGTTATTCTGACCTGAAGAGGAACCATAAAGTTATCCTGAAGGCATATTTAGATGTCCAGCTGGACAGCTCATCCATTATAAAAAAGAAAGTTGATGATTATCTGGAAAAACGCCTGTCCAAACATCCGCCACCAGACACAGCCTGCGCTGGCAGCTTTTTCAAAAACCCGGTCCTCCCTGATGGGAAGAAAGTTGCGGCGGGTTTTCTCCTTGAGCAGGCAGGAGCCAGGGGGATGAAAGTCGGTCAGGCAGCTGTTTTTCCAGGCCACTGCAACTTTATCATCAATCTGGGTCAGGCCACGGCCCGGGATGTCATTGCGCTGGCCTCGGAGCTGAAAGAAAGGGTGCAGAAGAAGTTCGGTCTCTGGCTGGAAGAAGAAGTTATTTATGTTTCAGCAACCTCTTCAATGCTTTGATTTTCGCTTCCGCCAGCCCCCTTTTCTCAGCTATTTTCAGAGCCTCAAGACACATAGCCCTGTAGATTCTATCCAACTCCGGATCCCTCCCCGTAATTGTCAAATGTCTTAATACAGTCTTCAGGTCGCCGCGGACTACAGGTCCGGTAAGGCTCCGCTCTATGCCAAGTTTTTTAACATTCTGTAAAGTTTTATTAAGCAATGGGCCCAGGATTTTAATACTCGATTCTTCTTTAAACCCGATGTTTTTAAACAAGTTAGCGGCTTCTGATAACAGAATGATTAAGAAGTTGGAAGCGACGGAGCAAGCCAGATGGTATACTGGCTTATCTTTTGCTCGAATTAAGATGGCGTGTCCGCCCAATTTACTGGCGATTTTTGTCCCCAAATCAACGGCTGCTGGGTCACCTTCTATTCCAAAGAAAATTCCTTTAAGAATTTTCGGGTCAAAGGCTTCTGTGGCAAACGTCTGTACCGGATGAAAAGAAGCAACAGCTGCCCCTTTTTTAGCCAGAGGCTTTAATACTTCTGAAGGCACCACACCACTCGTATGAAAAACAAATCTTCCCTGATAATGAATTGAAGATATTTGTTTGACGACTCTGGTTATCTCAGAATCAGGAACACAGATGAAGAGGATGTCCGCTGAGCCAGCAGCCAGTATGTTGCTGGTTGTAGCCTGTCCCCGGCCGATTGTCCTCCTTGCCTCCCGGGCTTTTTTAGCAGAGCAATCCGACATCTTCTTCAGAACAAAGCCTCTCCTTCTTAAACCCAGAGCCAGGGATGTGCCGACTTTGCCTGCTCCGATTATAGAAAAAGTATTCATTTTCTTGTAAAAAGTTCATCCCAGATAGATATTTCTAAAGGCGTTGAGTTTTCTGCCTGTTTCTCAAGCTCCCGGTCTTTTCGCTTTTTCTTCAGCAACGTTTTGAGCTCTTTTAGAAATTCAATTGAAGATATTGATTTTATTCCCCGAGTTCTGGCAATATCTTTTACACCACGGTCGGAGCTTACGACCAGAAAATACCGGCGGTCTTTTTTCTGGCTCAACAGTTCTTCGATCACCATGTCGGCGGATTGGCCGGGCTGAGGAAAGAGCACGGTAAACTTCGGGTTGAGTTTGAAGAAGCGGTCATCGGCCGGAGGCCCGCCGTCAAAAACCAGAAAGATTCTTGACCTGTTGATTTTCTGGAAAAGCAGCAGCCTGCCGATGAGCCTGCTCCGGCTCGCGCGGTCAAGCTTGAAGTAGGGGTCCTCCTGACCCATTAGATTATTTCCGTCAATGAGATAAGCCATTTAATTTCTTCTAAATCGGGCTCAGCATCTTAGCAGGCTGTCTTATCCAGGAGGCCAGCCAAAACGACGGCCGCCAAGAAGATGAAAATGTAGATGGAAAACTTCCTGGCCTGAATCAGGTCCACAATTCAGAACGATCCTGAACCCGCTCTTGTCTATACCTTTCTCGGCGGCAATGGCTCTGGCTCTTATCAAAATCTTTCCCAGAAGGGCTGCTTCATTTTCTGTAGCTTCTTTCAGGGTAGGGAGATGTTTCTTGGGAATTATGAGGGTATGAACAGGGGCCTGAGGCCTGATGTCATCGAAGGCCAGCAGTTCTTCGTCTTCATAAACAATCCTGGCCGGTATTTCTTTTCTGATAATCTTACAAAAGAGACAGTCACTCATTTTCTATCTCCTGTTTGACGGTTATTGTTTTTTAAGCGGTCAATTTTTACTCCCAGAGCCCGGAGTTTTTCTTCAATTTTTTCGTAGCCCCGGTCGAGATGTTCAATTTCGTTGATGGTCGTCTGACCGGTGGCAATGAGACCGGCTAAAACAAGTGAGGCTGAGGCCCTCAGGTCAGTGGCTACCACCTCAGCCCCTGAAAGTGGTGTCTTCCCCTTGACTATGGCTTTATCTCCCTGAACTTCTATGTTAGCCCCAAGCCGGATTAACTCGTTAGCATGAGCAAAGCGGCGGTCAAAAATCGTCTCAGTGATGACGGAAGTGCCGTTAGCCTGAGTCATCAGGACCATAAACTGGGCCTGCATGTCTGTTGGAAAGCCCGGATAAGGAGCCGTGGTCACATCCTGTGGCTTTATTTCTTCGCTGCCAATTATTCTTAAAGAATTTCTGGCAACTTTTTCAATTCTGGTACCAGAAATAGTTAGCTTATCAACGAGTGCTTCAAGGTGAGACGGCTCCACTTCTCTTAAGGTCAGGTCACCCCGGGTTAAGGCTGAAGCCACCATAAAAGTTCCGGCTTCAATTCTATCCGGTATGATCCTATGGCTGGTTCCTCCGAGCTCGTCCACACCCTTTACTCTGACGATTTCTTCTCCGATGCCATCTATCCTGGCTCCCATCTTGACCAGAAGTTCACACAGACTTGAGACCTCCGGTTCGAGCGCGCAATTTTTGAGGACCGTTTCCCCCCTGGCCAGACAGGCTGCCATAACCAGGTTTTCGGTTCCGGTAACCGTTTTTTTCTCGAATTCTATCTCCGCGCCTTTAAGTTTTTTAGCTTCAGCCACGATGTAACCGTGTTCAATGGTTATGCTGGCACCAAGTTTCTGGAGACCGTTGATGTGAAGGTCAACGGGCCTGGTACCAATGGCGCAACCGCCGGGCAAGGCCACTATGGCTTTGCCGTTTCTGGCAACTAAGGGCCCCAGAACGAGGATGGAAGCTCGCATGGCTCTGACCAGCTGGTAGGGGGCTTGAGCAGAGGAAATTTTTTCCACCTTAATTTCCAGAGAATTTTCCAGGGAGTCGAAACCTGCTCCCAGTTCAGACATCAAGGTCAGCATGGTTTGAACGTCTTTGACCACGGGAACGTTGGTCAGATGAACTTTTTCACTCGTTAACAGGCAAGCCGCAATAGAAGGCAAAACGGCGTTCTTGGCTCCGCTGATGGTGACTTCACCTTTGAGATTATAGGGCTTTTCTGTATGAATTCTCAGGGATTCCATACGAAGATTTTAGTTTAGGTCGGATGAAAATTCAAACTCGGCAAAAAGTTTCCTGAAGCATCAGATCGAATTAAGAGCCTGATTCAGGTCTTCGATGATGTCATCAGGATTTTCAGCTCCCACACACAGCCTGATTAACTGTGGTGGGATATCAGCCATTCTTCTGGCTTCTTCTCCCTGTTGCTGGTGGGTGGAAATGGCTGGAATGGTAGCCACACTCTTAATTCGGCCAAGATCCGTAGCCCGGAAGATAATCTTAAATCTGTCAAAGACTTTCCGGGCATTTTCAGGCGGTCCATCAACCCTGAAGCTCATTAAATGCCCGTAGCGATTGACTTCATTTCCCTTTCCATCATCGGAGTCAACCAGCTTCATGTATTTTTTTGCCAGTGGATGAAGCTTGTAACTGGGAAGTCCAAGGTGATCCACCTGATAAACCCGTGGATGTTTTTCCAGGAATTCAGCCACTTTCTGGCAGTTCTGACTGACGACGTCCATTCTCATCCTTAAGGTCCGCAGGTCATTAAGAGCCATGAGGGCGTTGAATGGAGATGCGGCTGGCCCATTATCGCGATAGGGCCAGAACTTAACATATTCGGCAAAGCTCTCTTTAAAACGCGGGTCGTCGTTCTTAACCTTGGTCACAATGGGTTTCCGGCTGATCAGGCCACCACCGATGGCCAGACCTCCAGTGGTTATTGACTTGGTCAGGGAATGGACAACGATGTCAGTTCCATAAGCTATAGGTCTCATCAAAGCGGGTGTGGCGCAGGTGGCGTCAAAAATCAAAGGAATCTCCCAGGAATGAGCTAAATCAGCCAGAGCTTTCACATCACAGAATGATTGCTGCGGATTGCTCGGCGCTTCTACGTAAAGGAACCGGGTGTTGGCATCGATCTTTGATTTCCATTCTTCGATGTCTTCAGGCCGTAAGACCCAGCGGACTTCAATTCCCCTTTCCTTCATTTTCCGAACCGAGAAATGCTGAAAGGTTCCACCGTAGAGCTGGATTGAAGAAACAAAATTAATCTTTTCAACTCCTTCTTTTTGTTTTACCAGGAAGGGGTCAACAGCCATCATGACGGCTGACATTCCAGATGAAGTTACCAAACAGGAAGTGTCATAACCCGTTTTGTAGCCCTCAAGTAAGGCGAGGACATGTTCTAAATAATAGGTAGTTGGGTTAGCAATTCTGGTGTAGCACCAGGTGGGAATAAGGTAAGCTAATGCTGCCTCGAGATCGTCGGAATCGCGGTAGCCCTGGGAAGTGGCCAGATAAAGCGGCTCAACGATGGCTCCCTGGTTATGGTTCAATGCTTCTTCTATGGAGTAAAGCCCGTGAACAGCGATGGTATCAAACTTCATTTTCTGCATTCGGGCTTTGGTCTTCTCCTGCTGGGCGATGAGAAGCTTGGCCTCCTCGATATACCTCTGTACTCCAGGGCTGTATTTCTGTTCAGCACACATGATTCCTCCCTTTTATACAAGATTTAAATTTGATTTATGACTTGACACGGCAAGGCTTAATTCAGCCAGGAAGAACATATGATAGGATTTCATTAAGATACAAAAATAACACAGCACAGGGGGGAATAGTCAAGCCGAAACTTCTTCGACACTTAGGTCCTAATTAGAGGTAATAGACGGCTCGTCCTTTTAAGAGAAGCCGTGGTCAGAAGCTAAATCTTATCAGAGAGGGTCATGTTACCAGGGCGAGCCTCTTTTCCTGCCCTGGCCACCGGCCCAGGCCGGGAAACCGCGCCGGTCGCGAAGGATTATGGTGCGGTTGTTCATTCTTATCTCTCTGGCCATGACCACTTTTTTACCGTTTTGCTGGACTTCAGTTAATGAGCCGATTAGCCGGATATTTTCTCCCTTGTGAATGTCTATAGTAAAAAACCAGGCTGGCGCAGTCTCTACTTCCATCAACTCGCCGCTCGTTTTTTCTCTTATTATGAGTATAAGGAAATGACCTTTGTTCTCATACCGGGATTCAAATTTCAAATTCTCTACCTGACCTTCTAAAGTGATTTCGCGGTCAACATTGTAAAAATGCGACGGAGTTTTTTCTGTCTGTCCATCGTCGTTAAGGGCAACTGAGGCTTCCTGAGCGATGGAAGGGAGCATGAACAGGATTAAGGAAAAGAAAGAAAGAATTATGATGGAAAAGATGGCGTGCTTCTCTCTGCTCCCTTTAATCCTCAATTTCCGACTTTCCCCCTTTTCATTCTGTTGATTCTTATTTCTCATGTCAAGGCCTCTCTTATTTTGATTGAGAAACGTTGATATTCCAAACCAGGCCAACACTGATGACATTTCCTTCCCAGGTGAACCAGGGGTCGTTAGAATTATTTTTCAAGTAGGAATAGTTGGCAAAGAGAGAGACTCTGGACAAGTCTATCTGGACTTTAATGTTAAATTGATGTCTCTTATCCTGCCTGGTTATCCCGAGGCTGTTGCCATCCAGGTCAAAGCTGGTGATGCCCGGAAACTCTTTTGAAGAATACTCGTATTGGAGCTCATTATGGACATGGTCCGATAGCTCAATGGTGAGCTTAGTTTGAAAAGAATAACCCTGCCAGCTGAATCGGTCATAAGTCGGGTTTTCTACCATAAAATACTCGTCGCTTGAAAAAAACGGATTTTCTCCTTTTAGAAACCATTGCTTTAAGCCCCCCAGGCTCAGTCCCAGATGGTCACCCAATCCCTGGGCTATAAGACCACTGAGAGCAAAAACCTGCATGCCCTGACTTCCGGTATAGTATACGGTCTGATAGGGAATTCCTCTAATGCTGTAGCTACCGCCCATTTCATAATTATGGCCGGGATTTCCATGCCCCTCTCCAGGACCTTGCTGGCTCAGGACTGATACCAGACCGTTGCTGGCGGCGCTGTTACTGGTAATTCTCATCACCGAAGAAACTCCCATAATCTCAGGAAGAGTCTCGCTGTTTTCTGTCGAATCAATAATACCGGGATGAAAATAGAGTTTATATCCATAGCCGACCTCAAACTTGATGGTGGTTCTACTTGTAAAATAGCGGTCAGCAGAAAGAATTAGATTCTCAGAAAAATAATCAAAAATAGAATATTTATATTTTCTGAGTTCGCTCCTTGAATCTAACCTCAGGATGGTCGAAGCGTTGAAATAGCTTTTGAAATTTGCCAGAAATCGAATGGTTCCATGATTAAAATAATCATACAGCGTCCTGAACAGAACGCCTTCGCCCTCAAGGGCAAAGTAGAAAGCGCTTTTCTTGCCGGCCGGAACCAGATGATCAACTCCGAGCTTCCCGGCCAGAGAACTCAGGCCCGAATATTTGTACAAGTAATTCAGGTTAAGGCTTCCATAAAGGGCTAAAGAACCTGAGTCTCCACCAAAGAAGATTCCAGCAGTCGTAATCTGGTCTCCGAGCGGCTGGTAGGAATAGAAGATATTGCTGGTCGCGTTGTGAGCTAAAGAAAACTGAACCGTAGAAGCTGAAGACTGGCCGCAAATTGAGAGAAAAAAGATCAGGCCAAAAATAATATAAAAAGTTGCTCCCGGCGCTGATCTTCTTGAATCCATCAGACTGAAAATTCGATCGGGGTTTGTCATCCTGTCCTCCTGCTTTAAGATACCTTAAAAATAGAATTAATCTTGAAGCCAATAATTATGATGGCATTCCTATTATGGAATGGAAATCAGGAGGGCTGACCCTCCTGATTTCCTGTTTTTGAAACATTTTTTACCGATTACCTTTCCTCGAAACTTTACCCTTCGGTCCTGACCCGTCGCAAATCTGAGAGGCCAGGCTGACCTGGTTCCGGAAGGCATTCCTGGTCCAGGTAGTGTTTCTGTTCATTGATTTGTTCATTACCTGCGGGAAACCTGTATCGTCAGGCGAACCTTTATATCCAGTTCCATCTTTAGGAGCAGTCCAGTCCGGGTCCTGGCAGTTGGGAATGCCATCCGCATCGTGGTCGCGATAGAAATCATTTATCCCATCGCCGTTTTCATCAACATAGGGTCCCCGTTTGGTTCTTTCCTTAGTTTTGTCCTGCTGCTTGATCTTGTTCTGAATTCTGGCTCTCTCTTCTGTTCTGATAGTGGCTTTGTTCTGATTCTGTTCCTTTTTATTATTCGTCAGGGTGTGCTCGACCTCAGGTTTGCCGTCGCCTTCTTTGGTTATCGTTACCTCATTCTGGACAGTCTGATTCTGAATCTGATGCTGGATCTGGAGCTGGTGTTGAACTTCAGGTTGACCTTCCTCATTTTCCCGTACTTCTACACGATTCTGGATTTCATTCCTTACCTGAGTCTGAGATTGAGACTCAGGATTGGCCTGGTTTTCAATGTTTTCCTGGACTTCGGCTCTGACTTGCTCCTGTTCGCGCGTTCTTTCTTTCTCCTGAATTTGAGTTTGTTCTGCGGCCTGGTTTTTGATCTGAGCCTTCTCCTGAGTCATGGTCTTTTCCCTCTGCTCGGTCTTAACCTTTTCTTTGTTTTGCTCCGTATTTTCCTGAGCATATGAAAAGGAAAAAACCAGGGCCGTGGCCAGGAAAACGGTTGCTGTGAAGATTATCAATTTTTTAAAGCTCATGTCTAACCTCCTTATCATGAGTTTCGATTTATTAATAAGCAAGTATCATGCCATTTATTAAGTAGTTGATAATAAGGAAATTATCTTATTTGCCGCTACTTCTTACCCGACAATTTTGGCAGCAGTGCTACAATTTTGTAGCTCTGGGGAGGATTATCATCAGAGAAGAAGTTCGTGCAGCTCATAGGACTGCAATATGTTTAAAGTCACACTTCTTGTCCTTTTTGCCGCCCAGGTCTCTTAAAAAAAGTTATATGAAAATAGCAGCCTCAGGGATGACAAAATCCCTAAGGGCTTAGAAAAAGAAGTCTCCGAAAACATCGGTTTCCTCTCTCGTTTTTTGAGCAGAGCGGGGCACATGAGTTTAATACGTGCTAGTAGCGTGTTTAACTCTGGTCCGGGCAGGAATCTTATCGATTATTTCTTCGTGTATTCACACCTTCTGATGGCCAGCATATCGGACAGCATGGAGAATCCGGTTTCAATCCGGCCGGCGCCCGCTCCCTGTATTGTCACCTTTCCCATCAGGTCAGTTTCAAAAGTCAGAGCATTCCGGGCTCCCATAACACCGGCTAAAGGGTCAGTAAGGGGTAATTTTTCAGGCAAAACGGTGGCTTCAACCCGCTCCTTGTCTTTCCTGACCCTGGCTATGAGCTTGAACCTCAATCCAGCTTTCTTAGCTTTCAGAATATCCTTTTTCCTCAAGGTTGAAATTCCCTGACGTTTGACATTTTTTGGTTTGATTCTTCCTCTCATCAGAGCATTAGCTAAGATGACCACCTTGGCTGCAGCATCGAAACCTTCCACATCAGCCGTGGGATCAGCTTCAGCATAGCCGAGTTCCTGAGCCAGCTTTAGAGCCTTATCATATTCCATGTTATCCAGTTCCATCTTGCTCAGGATAAAATTTGTCGTGCCATTCAAGATTCCTTTGACCTCACTGATATTGTTGCCAGCCAGTCCGTTTTCTACAAGGCTAAAAACAGGTGTTCCGCTCATGACGGTTCCTTCAATCCGGAAATGCCTCTTATTCAGCGCAGCCAGCTCTTTCAGTTCGTGATAATAAAGAGCAGCCGGACCTTTGTTTGAGGTGACGACATGCTTTCCTGTGCGCAGGGCCTTCTTGATGTAGGAGGTAGCTGGCTCAGCAGTTTTTATGTCAGTGTAGGTCATCTCAGCCATAATCTCTGCCTCGACCTGTTCGATTAAATCCAGGGGGTCAATGAAATCCTTGACTTTAGCCTTCGGGCCATCATACTCGTTTAACTTCTTGCCCTCTTTGAGAAGGTTCAGCACTTTCTTTACGTTAAGTCCATCAGGAGCAATCACCGAGCCCTTAAGCTTGTCCGTTATGGCCACCACCCTGGGTTCAAAATCATGAAGGTCGCGAAGATGTTCAGCTTTTCGGTCGAAGATTTCCAAGAGCCCCTGGCCAACTGTTCCACAGCCGATTAAGATGATTCTGTATTCCATGGTTTCCTCCCGTCTAACTTCCGCTATGTTAACATAATTGCGATTACTTTAGAAGGAATCATCTCGAGCATGTTTATCAATGTTTACAGGGAATCATAATTGTCTGATCGGGGTGATTATTATAATCAGATTATTCCATTGTAGTTCTCTACGTTCCCGAACAAGTGCACAAGATTTTAGACATAAGCGGCTGTGGTAAGATTAAAAGAAGTGAGCATTTCCGGCTTAACAGCATTAATAAGCCGGATAACATGAACAGAAGAACATGGAGGAACACGAAATAATAGGTCAAGCCCCGGTCGTGCCGGTAAATCCCGCGTTTAATATATGCTATGCCCTGGATAAATAAAGGCAAAAGAATATAGAAATAATATAAATAGAAATAATATAAAAGGAAATAAAAAAGGCTATCCCTCGGGACAGGCCTTTAAGTTTCTGTTAACTGGCTATAAGGCCCTGGGTGCCTGCTCAGAGGCAATGAACTGCTCAATCCATTCTGTAGTCACGCTTTTTGGTCTTTCAATAGGCAACCCGAGAGCCCGATCCCAGACAAGCTGAGCCAGGACGCCCAGAGCTCTCGAAACACCAAAGAAGACCGTATAGAAATCATATTCTTTGAGCCCGTAGTGCCAGAGCAAGCATCCTGAATGAGCGTCAACGTTGGGCCAGGGGTTCTTGGCTTTGCCGTGCTGAGTCAGAATATCAGGAGCAACTTCAAAAACCAGGCTGACCACCTTGAAGATTTCATCATCCGGCAGGTGCTTAAGCGCAAATTCTCTTTGGGCGATGAATCTGGGGTCGGTCTTTCTCAGGACGGCATGTCCATACCCTGGGACAACCTTTCCGGCATTAAGAGTATCCCAGATGTACTTGCTGATTTGTTCCTTGGTTGGAACCCCGCCACCCAGTTCTTGCATCATGTCCATGATCCACCGCAGAACTTCTTGATTGGCCAGTCCATGAAGCGGTCCAGCCAATCCGTCCAGGGAAGCTGAAAGAGAATAATAAGCGTCAGACAACGCAGAGCCAACGAGGTGGCAAGTATGAGCGGATACATTTCCACCTTCATGGTCACAGTGAAGAACCAGATAAAGCCTCATCAAGTCCTTAAAGGCCGGGTCGTCGGTTACACCCAGCATGTGGGCAAAATTTCCGCCCCAGTCCAGTTTGGGATCAGCCGGGATATGCTTTCCGCCCTTGTAACTGCGGCGGAAGACATAAGCCGCGATAGCCGGGAGCTTGGCCAGGATGTTCATGGCATCTTCATACATCGGGTCCCAGTAATCAAGCTTGTGGATACCTTTGCGGTATCTCTCAGCAAAAATGGATTCCTTCTGAAGCTGGAGGATGGCTAAGGAGAACTGAGTCATGGGATGAGTATCAGCCGGGACGGCTTCCAGTACGTCAATGAGATATTTTGGCAGAGCGCTTCTTTTGCGCCATTCTTCGGTTATGGCCACGCAATCCTCGTAGGTAGGAATATCCCCGGTTAGCAAGAGGTAGAACATACCCTCAGGAAGAGGTTCGTCTCCCTTTGGAGACTTGGGGAGCTTCTCCCGGACTTCAGGAATCGTGTATCCGCGAAAACGGATGCCTTCCATCGGGTCGAGAGCCGAGCACTCCCAGACCATGCATTTAACACTGCGCATGCCACCATAGGTCTGAGCTATGGTGACATCAGAAATTTTGAGTTCCCCATGTTCTTTGAGAATCTTCTGGATTCTCTCCCGCATGGGGAGCATTTTAGAGACAAACTTTTCCTTTGGTGCAGCCATTAAGAAACCTCCTTTAGGCTATTATTTGCTATTAAATTTTAAAAAGAAGCTTTTTGAGAATGGAACTATATCATTTTAACCGTTTATAAGTCAATTCAATTTTGTCAGCTTGATAAATGTCTTGATTTTTCGGCGGAAGACTAATATTCTTTATTGTAAACGCAGAGTATGCCTCGATAAATCTGTTAGAAAGGAGAAATAAACGTGGGGGCCATTGTCATTCTATTGATAATTGTCGGCGCAATCATTCTGATCGGCATCGGCATCTATAATGGGCTGATTGTCTTCAGGAACCGCTGCGATAATGCCTGGGCTCAGGTTGATGTTCAGCTCAGACGCCGTTATGACTTGATTCCCAACCTGGTGGAAACAGTTAAAGGCTATGCTAAACACGAACGCGAAGTCTTTGAAAAGGTAACCGAAGCCAGGACTAAAGCCATCAATGCTCAGACAGTCAAGGAGCAGGGAGAAGCCGAGACTATGCTGACCGGTGCTTTGAAATCGCTTTTTGCTGTAGTTGAAAATTATCCTGAGCTTAAAGCCAACCAGAATTTCCTTCTGCTTCAGGAAGAACTGGCCGGAACTGAAAGTAAGATCGCCTATGCCCGCCAGTTTTACAACGATATGGTCATGAAATTCAACATGAAGCAACAGGTGTTTCCGTCAAACGTAGTTGCCAGTATGTTCGGATTCAAAGAAAAAGAATACTTCGAGATCGGTGAAGCTGAAGCCAGGGGTCCGGTTAAGGTTTCTTTCTGAACGGTCTTTTTATCCTGATTGCCCCATATTTAGTTTTTCTTTAAATGTACGAACAGATTACAAGAAACAAGCTTAAATCTGCTTTTCTGGTTCTCTTTTTCGTAGCTTTTGTTTTTCTTATGGTCTGGGTTTTTCAGGAAGTTACAGGTTGGGGAAAAGGGGGATTTGTCCTGGCCTTGATAATTTCTCTTACCATGGCCTTAAGCGGTTATTATTACAGCGATAAGATTGTGTTGACCCTAAGTCATGCCCGCCCAGTCAGCCGGGAAGAATATCCGTATCTTTACCACACAGTGGAAGGATTGGCCATTGCGGCTGGAATGACTACCCCGCGCTGCTATGTGATAGATGATACTGCTCCCAATGCTTTTGCCACCGGGCGGAACCCGAAAAATTCGGTTATCTGTGTTACCACCGGCCTGTTGCAGAAGATGAACCGGCTGGAACTTGAGGGAGTCATTGCTCATGAAATGTCGCACATCAAAAACTATGATGTGCTTCTACAGACAACAGCGGTAGTCATGGTCGGGATTGTTGCACTGCTAAGCGATTGGATGCTCCGGAGTTTCTGGTGGGGCAGCGGTCGGAGAAGAGCACGGAGCCGAAGCGGGGGTAATGCCGGGGCGATCCTCCTGCTGGTCGGCCTGGCTTTAGCCATTCTGTCTCCGCTTGTTGCTAAACTGATTCAATTAGCCATTTCCCGGCGCCGGGAATTTCTGGCAGATAGCACCGGAGCGATGCTCACCAGGTACCCGGCCGGGCTGGCCTCAGCATTGAGGAAAATCGCAGCCGACCCAGAACCTCTGGAAGTGGCTAATAAAGCCACAGCACATCTTTACATCGTAAATCCCCTGAAGAATGTCAAAGGCAAGGTTAACAAGCTATTCAGCACCCATCCTCCAATAGGAGAGCGCATCGAGATTCTGGAGAGGATGTCTTTTGGCAAGCCTTGAAACCCCGAACCTGATTGTCTATAATTTATCTGCCCTGAGCGGGGTCGTAGTTCAGCTGGTTAGAACGCCGGCCTGTCACGCCGGAGGTCGCGAGTTCGAGCCTCGTCGGCCCCGCCATTTTTTATCCATTAATCATGGAAGGTCTTGAATTGCTCCGCGAAGTTCTTAAGGAAAAGACCTGTCTTGTGGGAATTGGAAATAAACTTCGCGGGGACGATGGGTTCGGTCCTTATATCATCGAACGATTGAAGGAAGAATGTGTTTTTCCCCAGAGTGAACTTCTTGTTGTGGAAGATGTCCCTGAGAATTATGCCTATCCCATTTCCAGAAAAGACGCGGTCAATATAATCTTTATCGATACTATAATCCTGAATGCTCCGGCAGGGACAGTAGTCTTTGGTGCCCTGTCCGAGCTCGAAGAAGTCGGTCAGATAGCTTCAACGCACAAACTCTCGCTCCGATTAACGGCCAGAGTTATTGAGGAAACAGGGAAAAGGGTTTTTCTTCTGGGAATGGTGCCAGTCTCAATGGAGTTTGGTCAGG